>OLNZ01002314.1_pt1 | contig 11656 bp, 9 predicted proteins | sample 1672981 | NCBI WGS metagenome assembly OLNZ01 (sample SAMEA3136743, study PRJEB25190) | human gut metagenome | biome: human gut; feature: human-associated habitat; material: faeces | place: Austria | collected 2013
GTACCACCCAAATTGACGCCAAGCGTCCGCTTTGAGTAATCGTCATATAGATTACATTTCCTTAACGCAGAAATACGCTGTGCTTAATCACACAGAGCTCAGGGGCAGCGCACCGAAACTTCACATAAAAGCCTTGCACCAAAACGGCTTTCTCTCTGAAATGCTGACATCTCGGTTAATCCCGTCACAGCCGAATATTGTAATTCAATTGTAGCAAATAATTTAAATCGGAGCAACACTCTGCTTTGCTTGCAAGGAGCAGAGTTTGCGACAGATTGCAATCAAGTGCATAGGAGCGTCAGCTCCTCAGTATTTCAGCGAGAGATTTGCTCACGCTGAAAGGCTGAATTGTTCCCCACCGTTTTTAAGGTGGGGAACATCAGTACTTAGATTATAGAACTGTTTCTTTGCGTTGTCAATAGCAAAATTCGGGATTAATCACGCTTTTTTCTGATAACCGAGCCTGACGGAACGGGGGCGTCGCATTTCATTGTAAGTCTTTGCATCGGATGCGGCGCACTTTCAACGGGCATACCCTCGTCGGTTGTAAGTGATTCACACTTGATTTCAAACGGTACTCCGCTTGGCGGAAGTACATCAAGTGTGTCGCCCACATAGAATTTGTTGCGCTGAGTGATCACTGCGGTTGTGTCGTCAACAAGCTCTTCACACAATGCAACATTGTCATAATGACGGATATATCCTCCGTTGCCCGTAACCTGACCGGGTTCTCTGCCGAAATAGAAGCCTGTGTTGTACTCACGGTGGCTGATTTTTTCAAGTTCTTCCCTTATCCACGGTTTGAGAACATAATCGTCACCCTCTGCAAAATAATCGTCAACAGCGTGACGGTAAGCGTTTGTTGTAACAGCGACATAGTAAGCCGACTTTGCTCTGCCCTCAATCTTAAAGCTTGAAATACCTGCCTTGACAAGCTCGGGGATATGCTCAATCATACAGAGATCTCTTGAATTGTAGAGATATGTGCCGTCACCTGTTTCTTCAACAGGAAAATACTGTCCCTGACGGTTTTCTTCGTAAAGATGATACTTCCAGCGACACGGCTGAGCGCAGTCGCCGTGGTTCGCATCTCTGCCTGTCATATAGCTTGAAATAAGGCATCTGCCTGAAAAAGAAACACACATTGCACCGTGTACAAAGCATTCGATTTCAAGCTCTTTCGGAACTTTTGCACGCATTTCGGCAATTTCATCAAGCGGAATTTCTCTTGCAAGCACAACCCTTGACGCACCCATATTGTAAAGCACATTTGCCGCCGCATAGTTTGTTACTCCCGCCTGAGTCGAAATGTGGCGCTGAACCTTTGGCGCATACTTTTTAGCCGCCTCAAAAACACCGAGGTCGGCAATTATGAACGCATCAACTCCGCAAGCCTGAGCATTCTCCATAAATTCCTGAAGATGAGGAATTTCATTATTGCGTGGAAGTGTGTTGCAGGTCACATGGATTCTTGCGCCCTTTGCGTGGGCAAGGTCACAAGCCTTTTTGAGCTGATCGTTATCAAAATTCTGCGGTGCGGAACGCATTCCGAACATTTTTCCTGCAAGAAAAACTGCATCTGCGCCAAAGTTTAAAGCGGATTTAAGGCAATCCATATCACCTGCCGGTGACAAAATTTCGGGTTTTTCAAAATTAGTTATCATAGCTTTCAATATACTCCAGATTTGCGTTTTGCTGTTCAAGTGTTGATGCGTAATAAGCCTGTCCCTTGCTGTCATGACAGAAGAAGTAATAATCCGAGCTGTTCGGATTGAGTGCGGCAATTATCGCATCCATACCGGGGTTGCAGATAGGACCGTAAGGAAGTCCCTTCCTGTCATATGTATCATATCTGCTCTTGTAGGTGCTTCTGTCATTTTCGGGAACATCCTCAAGACTTCTGTACGGATAGAACTTTGTTGAATCAAGACCGAGACTTGACACGCCGAGACTGCTGTCGGCTGTAAGACGGTTGTGGAGGATTGAGGAAATGTAGTACATATCCTCTTTGTCAGCCGCCTCTGCCTGAATGATAGATGCGATTGTCATAACCTGATCAAGCGAATACTTTGTATCGCTCTCTTCAACCATTTTCAAAATTGTTGTTTTCTTTGAATATCCGTCAACAGTCTGTTTTTCGTTAATCTTTGTTTCGTAGTTGTTGAGAAATTTGTAGATTACGGATTCTGCATTTTCATTTCTGTAGAATTCGTAGGTATCCGGATAGAGATAGCCCTCAAGCTTGTAGTAACGCTTGTCCGCATTTGTTTCAGCCTTGATAAAGTCAAAGTCGCTGTCAAACTTTTCGGAATTGCAAAGCGAAAGAAACTCGTCCCTGTCGCCCAAAGCACCGTTCTTTTCAAGAGTGTTGGCAATTTCAAGAACGCTTTCACCCTCGGTAATTGTAACGGAAACCGTGTCGGTTCTGTTGTTGTTACTCGAAAGGAAGTTGATGATTGCCTCGTAGTCCATATTTCTGCGAATTTCATATGTACCCTGGGTAAAATCATCGGCAGACTTTGTGACATTGACAAAAAGCTTGAAATATGACGGCTCACCGATTACTTTATTGTCAACAAGTACCTTTGTAACATCGTCAACAGTCGGATTTTCGGGGATTTCAATTTTCACGGTTGAGGAGTCGGTTCTGTTCACGGCAAGCAAATCGTTCATGCCTGTTATCATATATACAGCCGCCATTGCTCCGACAATTAAAACCGAGATAATCCAGATAAAGCGGAAGGTTCTGCGATTATACTTGTTTTTTGCTTTAAGGGCCTTTTTTTCTTCCTTTTTCTTCTGCTTTAAAACCTGCTTTGATTCACGGGCCATTTGCTTTTTGACATCCTGACCGCTGTATGAATTAAGGTTTGACGGTTCATCCTCAGACTTGACTAAATTATCGTCCTCATACTCGCTTTCATCAATATTAAGTTTAAAGTTTTCGGCTCTTCTGCGACGCTGAGCGTTAAGCTCCTGTTCGCTCATATTAAAATTATCAGGGTTCATAATGTATCATTCCTTTACAAACTCGTTATTTGTTCGGTTGGTATATTTTTCGGTAATCACGGCGTCAACGGGGCGGTCGAACACTCCCGAGGGCAGAGTATGCTCTATACATTTGGAGTAGCAAAGCCCAACGCTTGTTCCCGAAAAATTCTGTAAAAATCTGTCGTAGTAACCCTTGCCGAATCCAAGGCGGAATCCCTGCATATCAAAGCAAAGTCCCGGAACAAGGCAGAGTCCGTGTGAGAAATCCTCGTACTTTTCGCAAACCTCGGGGTTTGGTTCCATGATTGAAAACGCACCCTTTTCAAGCTGAGAAAGTGAATCTACAAGGTAAAAATCCATTTCGCCGAAATTATTTTTACACTTTGGCAAAGCAAGCCTTTTGCCGTCTTTCAGCGTTGTTTCAAGAATAAGCGAGGTGTCAACCTCAATCGGTGATGAAACAAAGGCAAAAAGCACATCACAGCTTTTGTATTCCTCACTTGCCAGAAAAGCGTTCTGCAAGGCGAGGTCAAGCTGTTGCTTTTTTTCGGGAGGACAGCTTTTTCGGATTTTTTTATGTTTTGCACGGAGCTGACTTTTCAGCTCACGAACATTTTTCACAGGCATTGCATATCACCGATAACCTTGTCGGCGGCATCCTTTGATACTGCGAGAGAAACAATTGCGTGACCGAATTCAATTGCACAGCCTGCACCCTTTGCGGTAATAATATTGCCGTCCGTTACGGTGTGAGTGCCTGTATAGTCTGCACCCTTGAGTTCTTTTTCAAAGCCCGGAAAACAGGTTGCCTTTTTGCCGTCAAGGATTCCGAGATGACCGAGAATTGACGGAGCGGCACAGATTGCGGCAACGATTTTGCCGTTTTCACAGCTATACTTAACAGCCTCAAGAACCTTTTTGTTTGCCTCAAGATTGAGAGTTCCGGGCATACCGCCGGGGAGTACAACACCCTGAACATCGTCAAGGTCAATATTGTCAATTGTGATATCGGCTTTTACAGGCACACCGTGTGAGCTTGTAACACAGTCGCCTGTTACACCGACTGTTTTAACATCAAGCTTTGCCCTGCGCATTACATCAACGGGGGCAAGCGCCTCTGTTTCTTCAAAGCCTTCTGCAAGAAATACATAGAACATAGTAAACTTCCTTTCAGGAAAGAGTAATCCCGATATAGACATCGTCGGGTATTTTATGGTTTTTGTCGAGTGATTTAATCATTCCGCATTTTTGTAACCTACAGTTTTCAAAAAGAGCGTTATCGGATTTGCCCGTAAACACAAACCTTTCTGATTTTGTATTTTCAAGCAAAAGTGCGGAAAGTTCGTTTATATTTTTATAAGCCGAGTAAAAAACATCGGCAATATTTTCGTTTTCATCAAATACGGCAAAGCAGTCATTCTTATTGATCACCTTTGAGCCGTAAATCTCATAATAGGACTTTGCAAATTCAAAAAAATTCTCACCGTATATGAAAGAATTTTCTTTTGAACCGCCGATATTCAAGCCCTTCTCTGCAAAACTTTCAAGCGTTTGCCTTGAAATTTCACGGCTTTTTACGGTGCAGTTCAAAGCATATCCGAGCTTTGCGTAAAAGCCATACAAGCCGTCATTTGCAGGAAAAAGCAGGGAATAGACATCACCGTTATTCTTTGCGTCATCAAGTGCAAAATCAATCAGCCTTGACATTATCCCGTTGCCACGAAAAGATTTATCGGTTGACGCACCGCAAAGATAATGCGATTTTTTGCCGTTGAGCGTACCTTTTACAAGGTAAAGAGCCGAAACGATTCTATCGTCAACAACGGCACAGCAACCATCAAAAAGGTTGCTGTCAAAAATCAGATTGACAGCAGTCTGATTCTCGTCAAAACACGAGAGCCACAGCTTTTTTAGGCTTTCGGTATCGGATTTTTCGGTTTTGCGAAATATCGTTTTCATCGTTTTTTCGGTATTGCATTCCAGCGGTCGAGGATAATAACGGGATTGTATGAAAGTTTAGACTTTTTGAGTCCCTCAAGTCCCATATCTTCCTCACGGTTTATATACTCATACTGCGTAAGAGTTTTGGCAAATTCGTTGTTGATTACGGCATAAACACCGTCATATTCACGAAGTGCCTTTTCAAAGTTGATGTCATACACCTTGGGTGAAATTTCACTTCCGAGTGTCATGGCAACAGGCTTTGAGTCAACATACAGTACAGCGCCCTTGACATTATATTCGTCTTTGAGGTCGCACATTTCCCTGATTGCCATAATTTCGCTTGAAGCTTCGGGATCGGTGTCATTTTCCGCACACCACAGTTTTGCAACCATTAATGCATCGGGAATGTTTGAATCCGACAGAGTTTCAAAACGGGTATCGGTGTAGGTTCTGTAAAATTTTGAAATGTGGTTACGCTTTGCGTGAAACCTTTTGCCCGCAAGGGTTGCAAGGTCACGGGAAGTGTAAATGTAATCCTGATTTTCGGGTGAACGGACATAAGCAAATTTGTCGGGAAACATTGTTTCAAGCATTGCACGATTGCCGTTTGTCAGCATAACAATTTGCAAATTGCCGTTTCTCTCCTCGGCATCTTTGAAAACCTCTTCAAGCGCACCCTTTATATTTTTGCCTGTAGGCATACAGTAACCCCAAACAGACTCGTCGGGATTACAATACACCTTGACAATTGTATCATCATAAAAAGCAAATTTAATATTGTATTCGTTTCGCCAAAGATAAGCGTTCAAAAGGTTGGTATCGCAACCCATGCACTCATCATAATCGTAGTATTTTTTAAGTTCGTTTATGTCACTTTGCTCAATTTTTTTAAAGCTCAGCATAAATTTCAGCCGCTGCCCTCTCTATCTCTTCCGATATTTTTTCTATACTCTTAATCTCTCCGTTTTCACAGCAATTAATAACCTTCCAGCCGCATTTTTTAGCGGCATAAACTGCACTTTTTCGACAGTCAAGAAGGAAACGGAGGTTTTTTTCATGCAAATCTTTCTTGCTGTTGTCACCGCCGTAGCGTTTTTCCATAAGCTTCTGCGAAACCTCGGGTTCAACATCAAGGTAGATTACAAGGTCGGGTTTCGGAATCCCGAGCTTTTCGTATTCAAAATCGTTCAGCCAATCAATAAAGCTGTTCCACTCCTCTTTCGGGAGTTTGGACATCTGATAAATTATATTTGAAGTCACATAGCGGTCGCTTAAAATCACACCGCCATTGTCACATTCCTTTTTCCAAAACTGAAGATAGCTTGCAACACGGTCAACCGCATAAAACGCACTCGCCGCATAGGCATTGACATCATCGGGCTTGTCGCCGAATTCGCCGTCAAGATACATCTTCACGGGAGCGGCGGCAGGACTTTCATAATTCGGAAATTCAAGCTTTGTGACCTTTTTTCCGAGAGCGGAAAATTTTTCGCACAAAATCTTTGTCTGCGTAGCTTTTCCGCTGCCGTCAAGTCCCTCAATAACAATAATTTTGCTTTTCATATATATACCTTACTTTTCTCTGCCGTATTTCTGACGCATTTCCTTTTGCTTTCCGCAACACATATTGCCCTCGGGGCATGGTCCGAACAGGCATGACGGGCCGCAGTTTTTGAAAAGATGCGGAGCAACCTCAAGACATTGCAAAAGCATCTGTTCGGCAACCTCACGAATTTCCCACTGTGCTCTGTTGCAGCAACGGTGTGCAAAAAAGTTCTGCAAGCTTCTTGCATTGAAAGTGCAGACAATTTTTGTTGTCGATGCATTTGGAAGAATAAACCTTGCGTCCTCGTTGGCTTTCTTGATGAAAGCATTGCAGGATTTTTTGTCGTCAGCCTTGTAGGCATTGATAATTTCTTCATCCGTTCCGCTGTACTTATCGGGACATTTCTCGTTGATGTAACCGACAGCAAGCGCATCTCTGATTTCTTTGTAAGCGTCAGCCTCAACCTTGAGAGCCTTTTCATAGGCGGCAAGAGCCTTTTTGTTCTTTGCAATCTCGGGCGGAGTTACAAAGTCAAACCTTGTGCCGTCAACATATCGCTGTGACTGCTGACTGTAGGATGCAATTCTGTGGCGGACAAGCTGGTGTGAGCAGGCTCTTGAAATGCCCTCAATGCCGAATGTAAAATATGCGTGTTCAGTCGGACTTGCATGGCCGAGGCTTGCAAGCATATCAATAAATGAGGAAGTTTTTTCCTCGTCAAGACCTTCTCTTATATCTTCAATCCCTGACGGTGAATAGCAAAGCTTTGCCGCCATTGCAACCGTCTGTTCAGGGTTAGGTGTGTGTGTAAGGAGCGTTACCTTTATTGCCATTTTTAGTTTTCATCTCCCATTTTCGATAAAGTTATTCACAATTTTCTATATTCGGATTTATTATAACATTATTATTCAGTCTTTTCAATGGTAAAAACAAGCAAAAATCCCGACAGCACAAAACCTGTCGGGATTTATGATTATAATATTATTTTCTTGTAATTGACCAACCCTTTGAGTTGAAACCGCTTACCGTTTTTCCTTTTTTGTCAATACAACGGACTGTGTAGGTTGCCTTCTTACCCTTTTTAGCACCTGAATCTGTGAAAGAGGTTGAAGTTGTATCCTTAACCCTTGTCCAGCTTCCGCCGTCATATTTTCTGTACAGTCTGTAGCCGTAAACGCCGGCAATTTTGTTCCAAGCTACGCTCACACCATTTGATGTGTTTGAGAGCCTTGTAATTGTCGGAGCAACAGGAGTGTATTTCTTCGACCAACCCCTTGAATAAAAACCGCTGACGGTATTGCCGTTCTTGTCAATGCAACGGATTGTGTAGGTTTCGGTTCTGTTAGGACTTACTCCCGAATCGGTGAACGATGTGGCAGTTGTGTCCTTAAATCTCTTCCAACCGCCTGACGATGTTTTATAGTAAAGTCTGTAACCGTAAACACCTGCGATTTTGTTCCACGAAATTTTGATACCGCCCGATGTGTTTTCAAGTTTAGAAATTGTCGGGGCAACGGGAGTATACTTCTTTGACCAACCGTTTGAGTTAAAACTGCTGATTGTGTTTCCGTTCTTGTCAATACAACGGATTGTGTAGGTTTCGGTTCTGTTAGGACTTACTCCCGAATCGGTGAACGATGTGGCAGTTGTGTCCTTAAATCTCTTCCAACCGCCTGATGATGTTTTATAGTAAAGTCTGTAACCGTAAACACCTGCGATTTTATTCCAGCTAAGTTTAATACCGCCCGTGGTGATATCGAGTTTTGAAACTGTCGGAGCGGCAGGTGTATATTTTTTCGACCAGCCTGTCGAGTTAAATCCGCTGATTGTGTTGCCGTTTTTGTCAATACAGCGGATTGTATATGTTTCGGTTTTATTCGGTACTACTCCCGAATCGGTAAACGATGTGGCGGTTGTGTCTTTAAAGCGTTTCCAACCACCCGACGCAGGCTTGTAATAAAGTCTGTAGCCGTAAGCACCCGAAACCTTGTTCCACGAAATCTTGATACCGCCTGTTGTGTTTGCAAGGCTTGTAATCTGCGGAGTGGGAAGATTTACGGTAACTTTGCAAGTTGCGGTTTTGCCGTTTGAAGTTTTTACCGTGATTGTTGCCGTACCTGACGCTTTGGCGGTTACTTTGCCGTTGCCGTCAACAGTCGCAACGCTTGTGTTCGAACTGCTCCAAGTGCATTTTTTATTTGATGCATTTGATGGGTATACTGTTGCTCTGAGATTTGAGGTTTTTCCAATGTCAAGTGTTAAAGTTGTCTTGTTGAGGGCAACCGAGGTTGGAACAACCTGCAACTGAACAAAATTAAAATCATTGTTTCGTGCATATCTTTCAGCTTCTGTACCCTTGTAGCCTTTGATTGTAAAACCGCTTACTTTATTATAATTCCAACCGTCTTTTGTAGTATATCCTACAGCATTATTTCTAATGTCAGTAACACTTGAAGGAATTGTAATTGTTTTTAAATAAGGATTGTTGTTCGTACTCATGAAGTAAAGGGTTTTTATTGTACTCGGCACGGTATATGATGTATCTTTTTTCGCTTGCGGATATACTAAAATTTCAGTTTTCTTTTTATCATACATAATGCCATTAGCGCTACTGTAGTTATTATTTGAGGAACTGACAGTAATACTTTCAAGAGCAATACAATCACCAAATATAAACCGACCATCGCCTTGAGTATAACAATACTTTAGTCCGCTACCTATTGAAACTGTTTTCAATGAACTACAACTATCAAAGGCATAAACACCAATCTCTGTAACACTATTTGGCAAAGTAACGCTTGTTAAGCTTGTACATGATTCAAAAGCCCATCCGCCTATACTTTCTAATTTGTTTGAAAGTGTTAAACTCGATAGATTTTCACATCCTGAAAAGGCAAACTCATCAATCTCTGTAACAGAATTTGGTATTGTTACTTTTTTCAAATTAGTTTTTGCAAATGCGCTGTAACCTATTGACTTTAAACTATTTGAAAATGTTACAGTGCTTAACGAATAGCAATTTGCAAAAGCATAGCTATCAATTTCCTTTACAGAATTTGGAATTGTAACACTCATAAGATTGTTATTCTCTCTAAATGAAGAATTCCCAATTTTTGTCACTTTATTCCCATAAATTGTTGACGGAATAGTGACATTAGCCGCATGACCATTGTACTTTGTAATCGTACAGGTATAGTCATCTTCGAGGGTATATTCAAAATCGCCGTAGGTTGCGCTTACGCTTTCCTGTGATTCGGCGGCTGAGGCTGTAATCGGCACGGCAACCGCAAAAGTTGAAAATACCATTATACCCGAAAGGACTGCACATAATAATTTTTTCATTTTCTTTCCTCCTAACAAGAATTTTTAATAAAATAATTATCTTATTAAGATAATTATATATTCCTATTTTTCAATTGTCAACATATTTTAATCTGATTTGGCTATTATTTTTATTATTTATGAAACAAATGGTATAATAAACCAAAGAAACTAAATTACAGGCAAAGGTGTTATTATGGAGTTTTCAGTCAGATTAAAAGAATTGCGTGTTGACAACGATATGTCACAGACTGAGCTTGCTGAAAAGCTGAATTTAAAGGCGAGTGCGATTTCAAAATATGAAAAGGGCATTACACAGCCGTCTATTGACACGCTCAAAAATTTGGCGGAAATTTTCAGCGTTACGGTTGACTACCTTATCGGTATGTCAGATATCAAAAATCCATACAGCAACTCACAAATTACACCGAACGAAGCCGATTTGATAGAACATTTCAGACAACTGACCTACGAAAACAAAATCCGAATTGATGAAAGAATTAAAACAATGGCAGATGCGTGATACTGCGTAATATATAGTAAGATGTAAGCGGAGAGTATCCGCCTTTTTTATTTTAGAACGAAATTTGATTAAAGAATTGATTTGCAATAATAAATCGGTTGGTAATAAGGGTATATAAGTTAATTTAAGTATAATATAGTGTGTCGGGCGGTCAAAAACCGCCGTTTATTTTTGCCCCAAAATAATTGGAAATAAAATTATATTTCGTTCGTAGAATTATCCAAATAAGACAATTTTAAAACAATTGCAAAATTGTAACGGCAAACAATATCCATACATATAAAAACAGTCGGATAGACGAACTACCCGACCGTAAATTTTACTTTTCAATTTTCAGATTTTTAATTAAAAATTAATCAAAAATCATTTTTCATAGATATTGAGCAAAAGAGCCTTGATGTCGTAGAGTTTCTTTGAGAGGTCAACATAATAGTTATGCGGATTTTCAAAACGCTTAACCTCGTCCCAGAGAAGGTCAATCTGCTCACGGCAATAGGTTGCGATTTCCTCAATTGACGGTGACTCATACACGCACTTGCCGTTTTTGAAGATTGGCACAAGAAGTTCCTTTGCGGTATAGTTATCAAGCATTTTTGTTTTCCAAACTGCATTTGGATCGAAAATTGTTCTCGGCTTTGAATCGTCAACAACCTCATCATAAATGCAAAGCTCATCGGCAATAGCCTTGCCGCTGTCCTTGTCAAAATAGCGGTAAACCTTTTTGAAGTGCGGATTTGTAATCTTGGTTGTATTTTCGCTGACCTTGATTTTCGGAACAATTTCACCGCCGTCATTTTCAACGGCAACAAGCTTATAAACACCGCCGAATACAGGCGAACTTGATGAAGTGATGAGTCTTTCACCGACACCGAATGTGTCAACCTGAGCGCCCTGCATCATAAGGTCACGAATAAGGTACTCGTCAAGAGCGTTTGACGCAGTAATTGTACATTCTGTAAGACCTGCGTCATCAAGCATTTTTCTTGCTTTCTTTGAAAGATAGGAAATATCGCCCGAATCAAGGCGGATTGCACACTTGGTCTTACCCTGCGGAAGAAGAACCTCCTTGAACACCTTAATGGCATTCGGGACACCGCTCTTTAATGTGTTGTATGTATCAACAAGGAGAGTAGGATTATCGGGATACATCTCGCAGTAGGTTTTAAAAGCGTCATACTCGCTGTTGAACATCTGAACCCATGAATGTGCCATTGTACCGCCGGCAGGAACACCGTAAAGCTCGTCTGTAAGTGTGCAGGCTGTACCCTTGCAGCCGCCGATATATGCAGCTCTTGCACCGTCAACTGCGGCATTTGCACCCTGAGCACGGC
>OLNZ01002319.1_pt1 | contig 11637 bp, 10 predicted proteins | sample 1672981 | NCBI WGS metagenome assembly OLNZ01 (sample SAMEA3136743, study PRJEB25190) | human gut metagenome | biome: human gut; feature: human-associated habitat; material: faeces | place: Austria | collected 2013
GAGGTAGTGCGCCATGAGCTGGCAGCCGTAGCAGATGCCCAGAATGGGCACGCCCCAGGTGAAGATCTCAGGGTCGACCTGGGGGGAGGTGTCCAGATAGACGCTGTTGGGTCCACCGGTGAAAATAATGCCGATGGGATTCATGGCTTTCAACTCCGCCAAGGGGGTGGTGTAGGGCTTTACCTCGCAGTAAACGCCACATTCCCGCACCCGGCGGGCGATGAGCTGGTTGTACTGGCCGCCGAAGTCCAGCACGAGGACAAGTTCATGGTTCATGAAAGACCATCCTTTCTCTCAGTTCCTGCGATGCAGAAGTATCGTTATTTTTTGATCCACAGGAAAATATCATATTACTTTATTGTACCGCGCACTGTCAGGAAAAACAAGCCCTGACCGACGCTCTTTTCGGATTTTTCCCCATTTTCCGGCCTTTTGGAATAATCGGCCTGGCATAGTGAGATGCTATCGCAGAAAAGGAGGGGAGTGCCCATGCTCATTGCGGTCATCCGAACCATTATCCTCTATCTGCTCATTATTTTGGGGATCCGACTGCTGGGAAAGCGGCAGATCGGGGAATTAGAACCATCGGAACTGGTCCTATCCCTCATCATCGCAGACCTGGCAGCGGTGCCCATGCAGGACTTCGGTATCCCGCTGCTCATGGGGATTATCCCCATTTTAACGCTGCTATGCCTATCTGCCATCTTATCTGTTCTGACGGAGAAAAATATCCGTTTTCGAGCTTTGCTATGCAGCCGCCCCAGCATCGTCATTCAGGATGGAAAAGTTTTGCCCAAAGAGATGGAGAAAAACCACTTTACCATAGATGAACTGATGGAAGAACTGCGTATGGCCGGAGTGACCGATTTGGCAACGGTCAAATACGCTGTGTTGGAAACGACGGGGCGCATCTCCGTCCTGCCCTATGCGGGGGAATGCCCCCCAACGGGCAAAGATCTTGGCCTAAAAAGACAGGAAAAAGGCCTGCCGCTGATTATCATCAGCGACGGGCACATTTTGACCCATAATCTCACTGCTCGAAATCTCTCCCAAGGCTGGCTGGAAGATCAGCTTCACAGCCGGGGGATTCAGAGCGTTGAGCAGATCTACCTTATGACGGTGGACGAGATGGAGGGCGTCTACCTGATCCAAAAGGAGGCGAAGGTGTGAGACAGCTTTGGATCTCTGTGGGAATTTTAGTCGTTATGGTCGCGCTCCTATTCTGGAATGTGGTCAAGGTCGATCAGCTCACCCAGCCTATGCTGAAAGAACTCTCCCAAGCCACCACCGCAGCGCGGGGGGACGATTGGCCTGCGGCGGAAGTTTTGACACAGCAGATACAAGTCCACTGGGAGAAGGGGATGCACCACCTTCGATTCGTCCAAATGCATGACGCCATCGACGAAGTGACCCTGTTGCTCCGGGAGGCCCAGGGCTATTTGCAGGATCGGAAAACCGGAGAATATCTCTCAGCTCTGGGCAAACTCACCGGCAAGTTAGAGGCGATCCAGGAGCAGGAGCGCGTCTCCGCCGAGAATCTGTTTTAGGAAGCTTACCCACCAAGCAGCTCCCACAGCACCTTGATGAAAAAGATGCACAGGACGACGATCATCAACGGTTTTACAGCCTTAGCCCCACCCTTATCAAAGCATTGGGTGCCGATATAATTCCCTAAAATACTAAAACACCCTGCTACCAGCCCCAATAGCAGCAGCACTTTCCCATTCAGGAAAAAGACCACCAGGGCCGAAAGATTTGTCGTCAAGTTGATGACCTTGGCAATGCCGTTGGCAGAGGCAAGGGTCAGGTGTGCCAGCCCCGTCAGCATCAGGATCAAAAATGTCCCCGTGCCGGGGCCATAAAATCCGTCATATAATCCAATGACCAGGGCTACTCCCATGGCAACGGCGATTGTCTTCGAGGAAGAAAAAGCGGGGCGTTCTGCATCCAGTGCTTTTCCGCGGAGAAGGTAACATCCCGTCAGCGGCAGCACCACCAACATGATGACCCGAAACGCTGCATCCGGAATGAGCAGCGCCAGACGTGCCCCTGTGGTCGAGCCGACCAAGGCGCACACGGCACAGAAAAGCGCCAATTTCCAGTGGATATATCCGCTGCGAGCAAAGCGCCAGGTGGCCAATGTGGTTCCCATACCAGAGCTGAGTTTATTGGTCCCAATGGCATAGTGAACCGGTAGGCCGGAGATGAGGTAGGCAGGCAGGGAGATGAGACCGCCTCCTCCAGCCATTGCGTCCACCAATCCGGCCAGAAAAACCAGAGGGCAGACGATCAAAAATTGCAGGGCAGTAAGTTCCATGTTGTCTTGGTTCATCCTCTCATGTTTCTCTGGGGCTTTAGTATGCTCTTTTTTTGTGAATTTTGCAAATTTTTCTGAAAAAGAAGTTTTCTTTGGGATTTCCTAGTGGTATAATAGAAAAAATTGGCCGATTCAGCGTTTGGCTGGACGGCTGAGAGACTAGGGAGGAACACCAACTATGAAAACTCTGTATAATGGAAAAACCAAGACCGTCCTGCTGGACGAAGCCACTGGTATCGTGAACCTGTTCTTTAAGGACTCCGCCACCGGCGAGAACGGCGTTTTTGACCCCGGCTCCAATAGCGTTGGCGGCAGCGTTGAGGGTAAGGGCAAGATCGGTCTGAAGATCTCCAAGCACTTCTTCGAGCTGATGGAGAAGAACGGCATTCCCACCCACTACTTAGGTTCCGATGTGGAACAGGGTCTTATGCAGGTCCGCAAGCTGACCGTACCCAAGCTGGAGTTCGTGCTGCGTTACTTCACTGCCGGTTCCATGTGCCGCCGCTTTACTCTGCCTGAGGGCATCGTGTTCGATCCCCCTTACTCCGAAGTTACTTTGAAGGACGACGAGCAGGGCGATCCCCTCATCACTGAGCGTCTGTGCATCATGAAGGACATGCTCAAGCCCGGTCAGTATGACGAGGCTTTGGGTATCCTGGTCAAGGTCGGCGAAGTCCTGAAACAGGAGCTGGCCACCATGGGCCTGACCCTCATCGACTTCAAAATCGAGGTCGGCTATGACGAGGACGGAAAGATGTACGTTGTGGACGAGATCACCCCCGACATCTGGCGCGTGCGCGATGAGAAGGGCAACATCCCCAACCAGATCGACTGTGCCAAGCTGATCCTGGATAAGATTTGATATTTCATTTCAAACAGATCAACATAGGGAAAATAAGAAGACTCTGCTGTAGCTCCGTTTTGGGCTTGGCAGAGTCTTTTTCTGAGAAAAAAACCAATTCTACCTCTGAGGGGTGTTCTTCTGCGTGAAAAAAGAGTAAACTCAACGCAAGCAAGGAGGTAATGCTATGGATCTGATCAAAATTGGAACGTACATCGCCGGGAAACGAAAGGCCCTCGGAATGACACAAAAACAGCTGGCAGAACAGCTTGGCATGAGCGATAAGTCGGTGTCCAAGTGGGAGCGCGGTATATGCCTGCCTGATGTGGCACTCTATGCGGAGCTTTGCCAAATCCTCGGCATCAGCATCAACGAGTTTTTTGCAGGAGAAGATATTACAAAAGAAGATCTCATGCAAAAGTCGGAAGAAAACATCATTGGGGTAGCAAAAGAGAGTAAGCAGAAGCAAAAACGATTGCGATCCATGCTCTGCCTTGTGTTGGCAGTGTCTGTTCTCGTCCTGTCCGCTGTCGGAATCATTCTATACCGATCTAACGGGCCTCAGAATGTCATTGCTCCCGTAGATCAAGAAAGTGTCGAAATGAAAACGGTCGAGTTGCTTTCTGGGATAGATGGCGCATTCATGTATCAATATGTTACCACAGATTCGTATGCTTTTCTTAAAATTTTTGTCTCGGAATATCACTCTGGGAAACTGATTCAAAAAGAACCGGTATCGTTGGGATATGAGGAGATAGGTTCACCAAAACATGGCACTGTGTTGATCGTTCCCGATTTCGATCACTTTACGGTAAAGCTCATTATGGCAGATGATGAATCCAAGTTTTCCACAGAGATACCGATTTTGGAGGGGGTAGAAGACAGGGCATATTACGGTAGGTCCGCCAGCGAGATCACAAGAAAAACAGATGTTGTTTATAATAAAGAACAACCCTTGGTTGCTTTGGTCTACGGGAAAAATCAAGTGAGGAGTATTGACCTGCAAGACTTTACCAATGGGACGCCAGAAGCTCTTCTTGAAGACGATTATGTATACTACTTCTCGTTTGAGTTTTGTAAGTGAGGGGTTCCATCTTCTGGAAACGCCAGCTGTATCTTCCGGATGACCACAGCATAGACTACCAGGAAGAAGATCCCGGCAGACACCCAGGCGGCAGGGCTGGCCAGACAGATGCCGAGATAGCTCATAAAATGTGCGGAAATCTTTGCTACGATCATTCGGGCAAACAGCTCCACCACGCCGCCCATCATGGGGAGCAGGCCAAAGCCCAGCCCCTGCACACCATTCCGATAGACATAGATCGCCATGAGCGGCAGGAAGAAGGGAGCAATGGCCTTCATATAGATGTCCACCAGCGGAACGACGCGGTCCAGATCGTCTGTGACAAACAGCCACGTCAGCTTCGAGCCAAAGAAGAACACAACGACTCCGATGGCAACGGAGTAGATGGCCCCCATAATAGTCGCCGAGCGAAAACCTTGGCGGATACGAGTGATCTTGCCCGCGCCAATGTTTTGGGCGCTGTACGTCGCCATGGTCGTGCCCAGGGCGGAATAGACCTGGTGGATGTGCTGCTCGATTTTTCCCGCTGCGGTAAAGGCAGCGATGTGAAACGTTCCCAGGCTGTTCAGGGCACTCTGGACCATCAGCCCACCGATGGAGGTGATGGAGAATTGGAGCGCCATGGGCAGGCCGATACCCAGCTGCTTTTTTACAATAGGGGCGTGAGGACGGAAATCACCCCGATGCATTCGTAGAATGGGAACTTTTTTGACGATGTAAACCAGGCACAACAACCCGGACACACCCTGCGAGATCACAGTGGCCCAGGCCGCGCCCGCGACACCCATACGAAAGACCAAAATAAACACCAGGTCGAGGATGATGTTCATCCCGGCTGAGAGGATCAGAAAATAGAGCGGTATTTTGCTGTTGCCAAGCGCTCGAAGAATGCTGGAGAGCATATTGTATAGCACTTGCGTGGCAAGACCGCCGCAAAGAAGAACGATGTAAGTATAGGCATCTGCGAAAATCTCTTCAGGGGTATTTAAGAGTGTCAGCAGCCAGTTCATCCCACCCACGCTCAGAGCGGTGATGAGTGCTGTAAAGAAAACGGACAGCAGTGCTGCGCTGCCCACAGCTTTTCTAACGCCGACGTCATCCTGCGCTCCGTAGCACTGGCTGATGGGAACGGAGAATCCTGCCGTCATGCCCATAAAAAAGCCCAGGATGAGAAAGGTGATCATCCCCGTGGAGCCAACGGCGGCCAGGGCTTCGGTGCCGACATAGCGTCCCACGATGATGGTATCGACCATAGTATAAAATTGCTGAAATAAATTGCCGATGACGATGGGAAGCGCAAAGCTTAAAATCAGCTTTGTGGGGCTGCCTTCCGTCATACTGCGTTCTAAACGCGCTTTGGCCATGGATCAGGTATCCCTCCCAGACGGCCGGATCGCCTCAAATTGAAATTGTAATGTTGTGCGGCCCTGAAATCGGTTTTCACCCACTGTCCCCAGTAGATCCACGCATTCCGGGCTGCCCAGCTCCTGATAGGTTTGGGAGAGGTGGAAGCCCACGGCGTCCGACTGCGTACCAAAGAGTTTGATGTGTTCGTTAGAACGGCCCATGAGGCGGTGCGAATGGTATCCTTTGGGGAGCAGCTGGTAGTCTCGAACCATCAGCACTGGTTTTTCGACACCGGGGCCATAGGGGGCCAGCGCCTTTAATTCATTGAGCGCGAGAGGAAGTTCCTCTTCACGCAGTTCTAAGTCATAGTATAATGAATCATCCGGCTCTGCTGGGGGATGTTCCACAGCGTAAGCCTGAATGGCAGCGGCCATTTCCTCATAGCTCTCCTGGGCCACAGAGATGCCGGCAGCTCCGGTATGTCCACCGGCCGTCTCTACATAGGGCGCGACAACTTGCAGAAGCGGGAAAAGATCGTAGTCTCCATAGCTCCGCCCAGAGCCTTTTAAAATCCCGGACAGGCTGGCAATGGGGGAGAAGACAAAGGCTGGCTTCTGGTAAGCTTCGCTGAGTTTTCCGGCCAGGATACCAATGATGCCCTCTGGGATGCCCTCGCAACAGATGATCAAAATGGGGTCATCAGCCCGGTAAGAAGCCGCTACTTGGGCCTGTTCCAGACATTGTGTGACCAGTGTCTTCCGCCGCTCGTTGATCTGCTGCATCTTGGCGGCAAACCCAGCGGCCTGCGCTTCATCCTGAGAAAGCAGCGCTTTCAAGACAGATGTGCTACCTGCGTTATACAGTCGTCCGGCGGCATTTAAGATGGGGGCGATTTGAAACTTAATGGTATCTTCATCGTAAGGGCGCTGGGCCAGATTAAGCACGGCACGCAAGCCACTGGAGAGTTGAGGGTACCACCCATCGTGGTTGATGATCCGCAGACCTTGGGTGACCAGATAGCGGTTATCCCCGGTGAGGGGCATGACATCTGCCAGAGTGCCCAGGCAGGCCAGGACCAACAGGTCGAAGAACAAGCTTTTTTTCTCTTGAGCTGTCTGCCCAGCACAGAGATATTCTGCCAGCTTATACGCCAAACCAGCTCCACAGTAATCCTCATAGCCGTTTTTCTCCGGGTGGATGTGAGGATCGATAATAATGTCTGCCGGGGGTAAGGTCTCTTGGGGCAGGTGGTGATCCAACACGATGATCTTATTTCCAGCTTCCTTAGCCGCCAGGATGGGCTCAATGGCGGCAATGCCGTTGTCTACGGTTATGATCAGGGAATCGGAGATACCTTCGATCAGCGTTTCGCTGATGCCATAGCCGTCGGTAAAGCGCCGGGGAATGATGGTTTGGGGCGTCACACCAAAGTGACGCAAAAGCTTGACCAAGATGGCTGTGGAGGTGATGCCGTCGGCGTCATAGTCACCCACGATGACTACGGGCAGACCATCTTGTATGGCCCACTGCTTCAAGGCCTCTCCACAGGCGGCCAAGTTTTCGATGGTTTCCGGTTCTACATGGGCCGGGGAGCGAAGCTCCTCCAGGGTCAGGCCGGACATGCCTTGCACGGCCTCGGCCACAGAACGGTAGTCTCCGCGCTTTTTCCATTGCTGCATCTTGCTGCACCTCTACTCCAAAAAACAAAAACGGAGAAAACAAAAAGACTTGCTGAGCGGCAAGTCTTTTCGAGTCGTTTTGCTCCCAATTGCCAGTTTCTAATATAACAGGATAAGTATACTCTGAATTGAAGAAATAGCAAGAGAATTCGAGAGAAAAATCGAAAATCTGTGCGGTTTTATGGGGATTTGCGGAGCAGGGAAAGAGAATCCGAGGGAGAAAAGGAATCGGGGCTGTAGCAGTTTTTGTTTTGCTACAGCCCCTTCACAGGTTTATGATTCAGGTGTGGTCTTGAGGAGTCGTATCTGCTGAGTCAGCAGATGTCTCTTCCTGTGTGGGATTCTCATCTTCTGTCACCGGGTCCGGCGTCGTTCCGTCGGTGGTGATAGAGATTGCAGTAATAATGGCCTTTCCTTCATCGTTGGGGTCGATTTGGACCGTGACTTTATCGCCCACATTGAGAATGACTACGTTTCTATCATCTGACGCAGCCATGGCATAGTAGGTGTTTGAGCTGTCCAGACGAATATAATACCAGGAGTTTCCGTTCAGAACTGCTGTGCGAATATCTGCGATGGTGCCTTCCAGAGTCGTCTTTGCCAAGGCGGCCTGGGCGCTGTCACTGCTTACGCTGATATTCTGCTGCTGGAGCTTGGCAATATAGTCGCTCTCACAAGCGGCTACTGTCGTGCCCTGACCCACGATCTGATATTGAGAAACGTTAACCATGGCATACATTTTGACCAGCTGAGAGCTGTCCTTCAAGGACATAAAGTAGGTAGGCTGACCGCCGATATTTAGGAGCAAGGGGAACGTAGCTGTATAGCCAAGGTCCTGCACGATACCCTCTGCAGAACGCTGCGCCGAGCTCTCGATGGCACCTGGAGCCGGGTAATAGGTCGTCTCCTTTGTGCGCTGGTTGGAAAGCAGGAAGCCAATGTTAGACTGGTCGCTGCTGGCGGATGTGATGCCGGTGTACATATACACGTCATCGTCCATGGCCAGGTAATTGAAGTTATCTGTGGTTACAGTCACGTTTTTCTGGCCGATGAGAGAGTTGATGAAGCCGTTAATATAGGTGCCGTAGAAATCATACTGCTGGGTGATAAGGCTGGCTGTATAGACCCGGTCCACCCAGGTAGGAATATCAGCCACATCATAATAAACGTGTTCGCCGGTGCTGGCGTTCAGCAGAACTGCACCAATGATGTCCGCGCCGCCAAACAGCCCGATCGTCCGTGTCTCACGGGGGCAGACCCACCAGGCTTGGCCATCTTCGTCCAGTTCCAGATGGGCAGAGCTGAACATATAAGTGGGGTAGTGGAAACGCAGATAGCGGTTCAGGTCCCGGTTAAAATATTCCGAGGGGGAGTAACGCATCCCGCTCAAGCCCAAGTCGGAGAGACGGATGACTTTCGCCTCCTGCGTGACCATGTCGATGGTAATGTAGGCGGGCAGACCGTCTTTGGTGTTTAGGACCCACTTGAAGAAGTCGCCGTATTCCAGCGCTGCCACACGAACTGGACGGCCCTTGTAGTTGATCTGTACATAATCATCGGAGACATTGAACTGGCTGACCATATCAGACAGCTCTCCTAGCTTTCGGTCACCCAGCACGCTGGCGGAAGCTTCGTCCAGCATGGGGATCTCGTCAAAGGAAACGGGCTTGATGTCTTCTGCAAAATTACCGGTTTCTACTGTGAGCAGGTCATGGTAGGTGCCTGCTCGCAAAAGGGGAGCGGAGATAATTTGGCCCACCACAAAGATGGCGGCCAGCACTACCACAACGACTACGACCACTTTGCACTGGTTCTTCGCAAAGGACAGATAGTCCCGTAAGTGGATTTCTTGTTTTCCGGTGTCTGCACCCAACACGATCATAAACACTAAGACATATACCAGCAAGAGAATAAAGACGAAGCTGTAAAAACTGGTGTTATGCAGGTTGATTGCGGGCAGGGAGACATAGAACCACACCCCTCCAATAATCAGCGTGACCAGCAAGCTGATGAGTACACGGGGCAGAGTTCGTTTTGCCTGGCTGTCTGACATAGGGTACTCCTTTCAGTTTTCCAAAACAGATTTTTGGATGAATTTGGATGGTATGTTAAATAGTATATCCTAAAGAACGAAAAAAAGCAACACGAAAGGTTTGACAAGATCATAAAAGCATGTCAAAATGCTATTATCACAACCATAACAGTACAAAAAGCAAGGAAATTCCAGAGGAAGGAGGCACACTATGATCCAACTGGACTGGGTCGGTGACCTGAATGATTTGAATATTCTATCTATCTTTGTGCGCCTGCTGCTAGCCATGGCCTTTGGTGGGACCATCGGCTTTGAGCGCGGCATCCGCCAGCGGGCAGCTGGTTTGCGAACACACATGCTGCTTGCTGTCGGCGCGGCCTCCACGATGCTGGTCAGCCAATACATGTACGCCAGTTACGGGGTTGGGGATCCCGCTCGGCTGAGTGCGCAGGTCATCAGCGGCATCGGCTTTCTGGGGGCTGGTACCATCATCGTCACCCGACGAAACCAAGTCAAGGGCCTGACCACCGCTGCCACCCTTTGGGTGACCGCTTGCATGGGGCTGGCTGTTGGTGTTGGCTTTTATGCCTGTGCGCTCATCATGTATCTAATTCTGATTTTCATTCTTCTTCTGGTCAATGTAGTGGATACAAAGTACTTAAAGATCCCAACGAACACAGCCATTTATATTGAAGTCAAGCGCGAAGCTGGTTTGGGAGATGTCATTCATTTCATCCACGAGATTGGTTGGAGCGTCCGGGATGTGAAAGAGTTTCCCGCTGGACGGCCGGAGATCTTAGCTGTTCGCATGGACTTGGAATCCGACCAGGCGATGCGAGGTGACCTAGATACGCTGCATCTTCTGAATGAGCAGCCTAGTGTCTTACGACTGGAGGTTCGACCCGTTCATTAAAATCAAACCAATCAAAAAGAGACTGGTATGCGGAAATGCTGATAGCCGCAGCCAGTCTCTTCTCACGTTATCTGTACACTTTCTTTTCCTCGTCCAGAATCTCTACCCGGTGACAGGTCGAATAGACGACAGAAAACTGTGGGTATTCCTCACGAAACCCCTGTAACAAAATCGCTGGGTTCAGGCCGGGGTTCTGTGCCTGTAACAACAGGGTCATCCGCAAAGTATCTCCCTGCGCTTGCGTGTCCTCGACAGCTTCAATCAGAGGGATCAAGTCGACTTCTGTAAATCCTTTTTTGGATTTCTTGCTTTTTTTCTGCACCACGAACGATTCCCGGCTGACCAGTTCCCGGAATGATTCTTCTGCGTTCTTGGCTACATCACCATCAAATTCCAACGTGATCGCATAACGGACAAAAGCCAACTTACGGAAAGGAAGACCACCTTCATAGCAATCCAGAATTTCAATACCTGCAGGCAGGACCTTGTTCATTTGCTCCGGTAGTTGCTCCATCGTGCTTCCCTCGACCAACCCAAACTCTAACAGCTCACACTGGCTGGAAAAGAACAAGGGCAATGGCAGAGGAATAGAGACATAGGGGTGTGGATGGAACCCCGCTGTATGACGAATGGTGATCCCGGCCCTCAGAAAGGCCCGCTCCATGGTGTGCATTAGATCCAAATGGGAGATGTATTTAGCTGTGCCATACTTGGCAAATAAAATACGCTGGTCAGCCATGACAGATCCCTCCCTTACATAGCTTATCTGCCCCACAGCCGGAACATTTCACTTTACAGTCCGGGGTGATCTTTCCAGCGTAGGCCGTTTCGCGCTCCCGCCAGAGGTAACTTTCCTTCACGCCGTCCGAAATTACATGCCAGGGCAAAATCTCGTCCTTTTCCCGTACCCGGTTCGCGTAGAATGCTGGAGAAACCCCACAGGTTTCCATGGCAGTTAACCAAGTCTGTAAGTTAAAGTACTCACTCCAAGAATCGAACTTCGCCCCATGCCGCCAGGCTTCCTCAATGACATCTGCGATACGCCGGTCACCGCGGGACAGTACCGCTTCTAGATAGCTCGTCTCTGGGTCGTGCCAGTTGTAAGTGATAGACTTGTTCCTCATGTGCTCTCGCAACAGTGTGACTTTCCGCAGGTATTCCTCCTGGGTATTCTGCGCTTCCCACTGGAACGGTGTGTGTGATTTGGGAACAAAGCAGGAGGTAGATACCGTGATACGCACCCCACGGGAACGGTTTGGGGTATTCTCCCGCCAGACATGGTATACTTTTTGGGCTAGGTCCGCAATACCCAGGACATCTTCATCTGTTTCCGTGGGTAGACCCAGCATAAAGTAGAGCTTGACGCTGCTCCAACCGCCAGAAAAAGCTGTGCGGCAGGAGTTCAATAAGTCTTCTTCCGTAAC
>OLNZ01002326.1_pt1 | contig 11622 bp, 9 predicted proteins | sample 1672981 | NCBI WGS metagenome assembly OLNZ01 (sample SAMEA3136743, study PRJEB25190) | human gut metagenome | biome: human gut; feature: human-associated habitat; material: faeces | place: Austria | collected 2013
CTCTTGTATCGATGTCTGCACGGATTCCTGCTGCCTTTAATGTATCAAGTACTTTTGTGGCATAATCTAAATGCTTGTCAGAGATAGGAATCACTTCAACCTGCACTGGAGCTAACCATGTAGGGAAAGCACCTGCAAAATGTTCGATCAAGATACCAATGAAACGTTCGATAGATCCGAATGCAACACGATGGATCATGATTGGACGATGTTTCTCTCCATCAGCTCCTGTGTAATGAAGATCGAATCGTAATGGAAGCTGGAAGTCAAGCTGAATGGTTCCACACTGCCATGTTCTTCCGATAGAATCCTCTAAATGGAAGTCAATCTTAGGCCCGTAGAAAGCTCCATCCCCTTCATTAACTACATAATCAAGTCCAAGATCATCTAAGGCTGCACGAAGTGATTCTGTTGCAAGTTCCCAATCTTCGTCACTTCCCATACTATCATCTGGGCGTGTAGAAAGCTCTACATGATATTTAAATCCAAATAAGCTGTAAACCTGATCGATCAGTGCTGCAACACCTTTGATCTCATCTTTGATCTGATCTGGTGTCATAAAGATATGTGCATCATCCTGTGTAAAGCAGCGAACACGCATTAATCCATGTAACTGACCAGATTTTTCATGACGATGTACTAAACCTAACTCACCCATTCTTAATGGAAGATCTCTGTAAGAACGTGGTTCTGATTCATATACAAGAACTCCACCTGGACAGTTCATAGGTTTGATCGCGAAATCCTGATCATCGATTACTGTTGTATACATATTTTCTTTGTAATGATCCCAGTGTCCTGATGTTTCCCATAAATGACGACTTAACATAATAGGTGTTGAGATTTCAACATATCCAGCCTTCTGATGGATTTCACGCCAATAATCTAATAATGTATTTTTAAGCACCATACCTTTTGGAAGGAAGAATGGGAATCCAGGTCCTTCTTCTCTCATCATAAACAGACCAAGTTCTTTTCCAAGTTTACGATGATCACGTTTTTTTGCTTCTTCCATCATTGTAAGATATGCATCTAATTCTGCTTTCTTTGTGAATGCAGTACCATAGATTCTTGTAAGCATCTGGTTATGCTCATCTCCACGCCAGTAAGCACCTGCAATACTTGTAAGTTTGAATGCTTTCACTGGTTTTGTAGTCATTAAGTGAGGTCCTGCACAAAGATCAACGAATTCTCCCTGCTGATAAAAGCTGATCACAGAATCTTCTGGAAGATCTTCAATCAGTTCTACTTTATAAGGTTCGTTTCTTTCTTTCATAAATGCGATTGCTTCATCTCTAGGTTTTGTAAAACATGTAATCTCAAGATTCTCTTTGACGATCTTCTTCATTTCTTTTTCAATTTTTTCAAGATCATCCTGTGTAAATGGAGTATCTTTCTCCATATCATAGTAGAAACCATTGTCGATAGAAGGTCCGATCGCAAGTTTTGTTTCTGGGTACAGACGTTTGACTGCCTGAGCTAAAATATGAGATGCTGTATGACGGAATGCATGTTTTCCTTCATCAGAATCAAATGTTAAGATATTTAATTCGCAATCTTTGTCAATGACAGTTCTAAGATCAACAACTTCTCCATCAACCTCTCCTGCACAGGCAACTCTTGCCAGTCCTTCACTAATATCTTTTGCGATATCAATGACAGACATATTGTTTTCATACTCTTTTACAGATCCATCTTTTAATGTAATCTTCATCTTCTTGTTCATCCTTTCTTGATATATAACGTTTTATTTATTCCATTGTCAATCTATTATGAAGCTATTCATAGAAAATTGATCATGGAAATAAAAAATCCCATGGACTAATAAAATCCATGGGACGAGTTATCGCGGTTCCACCCTGGTTATCTGTTTCATACCATGTGATAATAAATTCCAGAAACAGATCACTTAATCGACAGTTAACGGTGTCAACCGAGCTGGTTTACAGCTACTCCGAGGTGGTCTTCCTTTGTTTCTCTGCTTAGGATACTCACAGCTTATGTATCCCTCTCTGTAAGCCTTTCACAAAGTACTCTTCTCATCAACGTTTTGTTATTATCTTTTCATTTCTTGTAAATTATAGCATTGTGTTATTATAAAATCAATGAAAAAATAAAATTTTTTGAAACTTTATTTTGAAAATATTATAATTGATTCATTAATTGATAAGCATCATTTACTACTGCTGCTGCCCATTCTCCGCCAACGCAATAATGTTTATTCACATCCTCAGCAGAAGTTCCTGCATAATAACTACCTCCCGCTGTAAGATATTTCTCATGTAAAGTCTTAGCTGTCGTTAGTAATCCTTCTTCTTTTGTAGCTTTGTTAATTCCCTTTGCACTGTCAGAAGTTACGCCATATCCAGTAAGATTATTATCCTCTCTTGCACGTCTGCTTGTTCCCCATGCACTTTCATGTGCTGCAATTCCCATTAAAAAGACAGCATTAACATGATATTTTTCTTCTGCTTTTACATAGGCTTTCGCATCTGCATAAAGAGCCGTTCCTTTTAACATCTGTTTGGCATCATCTACTGTAATATGACTTAATAAACTTACATTATTCGGATTAAAATATCTTGTCTGATTTTCCTTTGAAATATCTTTCTTTAACTGCTTGATCTTTTTATTGATAGTAACAATCTTTTGCTGCATTGGCTTTACTGGAAGAATCTTTTCATTTTTTAAATACTGATTCAGATTAAAATTATCGTTCTTATCGAGTAAAGTTTCAAAATCTGGATGATTAATTCCAAATACATACTTTCCTGCAATTGTTTTTAATTGTTTATCTCCAAACAAATCTGCAAGTTCATAAAGATCATCTCTCATAGCTTCATCTTTTTTGGATATTTTCATTGCAGGAGTTATCTCCTGACCAAATAATGCAATTTCCGCTTTTGAATTTGCTGTGTATTTCTCATAAAATGTTTTGAGCGTTTCTTCTTTTTGGGCTTCAAGCTTCATCTGTTTGAAAATCTTAGCTTTTTCTTTTCTTAATTTTGCAATTTTTGCCTACTTGGAAGAGATTCGACGTTCCATCGCCTGTGTACTGCTTTTGCTAATTACCTGAGTCGGCATTGGAACTACTTTTTCTTCATTGTCTGATTTCTTACCATTCTTATCTTTGGAAATTTTCTTCTTTGTTATTTTCGCTTTCTTTTTTCTAGATGTCTTCTTTTTTTCTGTTTTCGTTGTGGATTGTGTTGACATTTCTGTTGTTGTTTCTGTCTTCACTGTAGATTCCATTTCCTGTTGCGCTTTTGCTACTTGTGTATCATCTGCGTTAACTGGTATTACAGACATCGTCATAATTGCACACATAAATGCTGTCATAACCCTGCGTCTCATAATTGTTCCTCCTTATGTCTCTGCATTCTGCTTATGATACTTTCTATATTCTAATACTCAAATTTTCTCTGGTAATTTTTACCTTACTCCTTTTTTTATAAAAATTCAAGTACGCTTTCACGTACTTGCTATAAAATACTGTATTATGATTTTTCCTTCCATAAAAAGCAGTCTTTTTCATGGGAATAGATTACTCCAACTGCTTGAAGATAAGAATAGATGATCGTTGTTCCAACAAATTTCATTCCTCGTGTTTTTAAATCTTTTGATATCTTATCGGACAATTCTGAAGAGGTTTTTCCTGTTTCATAGATGACTTTGTGATCTGTAAATTGCCATAAATATTCTGAAAAACTTTTATATTCCTTTTGGATCTTAAGGAAAATCTGTGCGTTTGTAACTGCTGCTGCTATCTTTCTCTGATTTCTTATGATTCTTTCATTTTGTTTTAATTCTGCTTGTTTCTTTTCATCATATGTACTAACTTTATGTACATCAAAACCATCAAATGCTTCTCTAAATGCTTCTCGTTTATTTAGTACACATTCCCATGATAATCCTGCCTGAAAGGATTCTAAGATCAACATTTCAAATAACTTATGGTCATCATGGACAGGCATTCCCCACTCTTTATCATGATATTCAATATATGCTTGACTCTTCGGATTTGTCCAACAACATCTCTTTTTCCCATCTTTATATTTCATAAAAACTTTCTCCATGTATTCAATATTTTTTTCATATCTAGTCTATTATAATTGAAAATAAACTGCCAAGTTCGAATTTATCCCATACTTTCTTTTTATTTTACTTATCTTTTTGTTTCGTCTTACTTTGAAAATAGATAAATGAATCTGCTGCATCAAGAATATCAGAAAATTCCTTTCTTGGTGCGATCTCAATATATTTTTTTAATAATTCTTTTTCTTCTTTTTTGTATTTTCCATAAAATATATCAAACAAATTATGTCCACGAACGTATGTTCTGATTGCTTCCATATGTTCTTTCATATCCTGAGAAGATACAAAATCACGTCCCATAATCTGTATTAAATGAATCCCACTCTTGATCCTATGCAAGTATTCTCTCCATTTATCATATAAAATCTCATAAAAAGTATCTTCGGATTCTACAATCCCAAGCTTCGTCATGATCTTGGGATTTAAAAAGTAATTTTCAAAAGAATAATATTTTAAGATCAATACGTTTTTTCTTGTTACTTTAGGCAAATGATCGACATCGATAAGATTACGTTCATCATAATATTTACAAAGCTGCCTGCCAAGCATATCACGATCTTTCCCATCACTGTCACGAATCATTAAAAAGCGGTCTTTCATATATACCTGATTCATATATTTTAAATTGGCATAGGTTTTGATATTGGTACAACTGTTTGTCGTAAGGATCGCTACTCGATTTAATCTTCCATCTTCATCATAAATTTCTGAATAATAATGATTTAATAACAGCGGTAATCTGTATTTATCTTGCTTTCCTTCTACAATAAAAACGAAATCAACATTCATAAGATCAGATGCATTATATCCAAGATCATCGAGAACCGAACTAATGTTCGTTTTCTTTTTCGCAACAGAATAAGAATCTTCATCTAAAATAATCTGACATAGTTGTTTGCTGCTAAAATTTGCTAATAAATGTGGAGAATGTGTCGTAAAGATCACTTGATTCTTCTGTGCCAGCCGATATAGAATCTCACTGGCTGTCTTTTGTAGTTGTGGATGCAAAAACATTTCTGGTTCTTCTACCATAATGATCGATGGCAGACTGTTTTCATCCATCACATAAGCCTCCAGAAGAGAAAGCATATAAATGCTTTTCATTCCACGCCCAAGACGATCTACAGAAATCGATGTATCACGTTCTTTGTTATAAGCTTCTGCATTGATCTGAAGCATCTGATCTACATCATAATTCATAGAAAAAATGATATCTTCAAAACCACCATTTTTATGGAAACTTTCATTAATACGTTTCTCGAACTGATCGATATTCATCTCATATAGTTTATACTCAAACAGTTTTGCTGCTTCAAATGCATTTAATTCCTGCGGGGTTTTCTGATTAATCAGGCCGATACATTGAAAACAATGTGTACACGGTTTGACTGAATCAAACATACAACAATTGGTACGCATGATCTTAAGCAGATTATCTTCCTGCAACATAAAAAGATCATCCTGAATCTGTTTTAAATTACGATTTGTTCCAATAAAATAAATCGTTGGGAAAATCTCTCTGATATATTTATTATGTTTCTTTTTTCCATCGTAAAATCGTTGTTTACCTTCTTTATTAGCGATAAACGTAAATGTAATCTCTTCATTTTGATATGATGGAAGTTTGCTTTCAAAATCATTTTTCCAAAGATCGTATTTCTTATACTGACTTACTATGCCATTTTTATGAAAAATATGAAGATCTTCTTCTGTGAGCGATAATGTAAATCTAATCTCTATATTTTGCATAGTTTCGTTAAAATCATCCTCAGAAATTTCATAAGATCCTTCTACTGCACGCAATGCATGAAGAATGGATGACTTTCCAGTGTTATTCTTTCCAACAAGGATTAGAGCATTCTGGATATCTGATATTTCCATATGCCGGATTGATTTAAAGTTTTTGATTGATAAATATTTAATTTCCATACGATGCTCCTTTCTTTTGTGCTTTTTATTATCTCATTTTTTATGCTTAAAATCCAGTCGCAAACAAACAGATATTCAAAAATGTTACGATCAGCGCAATGGTAAACAATATGATTTTTAATCGTTTCGAATTTGCATATTTTCCCATAACCTTTTTCGAAGATGTCAGATAAATCTGCGTAAAAATCGTGATTGGAAGTTGAATTGCTAAAAACATTTGAGAATAGATCAGTCCATCAAATGGAGATTTGATCAGCAAAATGATCAGTACTGCTGGTACCATTGTGATCAAAACTCCCCTTTTTGTATCTTTATGATGAATATCATACGAATGATTAAAAATTCCAGAAAAAATAGTTCCGCCAGCCATTCCAGCTGTGATACTTGATGAGATTCCAGCCAATAATAATGCCAGTGCAAATATAATGGATGCTGCATTTCCGAGAAGTGGTGTTAACATAGAACCTGCGAGATGAATATCATCAATAGAATGACCATTTCCTTGATATAAGGTAGCTGCTGCCATTAAGATCATCGCACTATTAATTGCCCATCCAATGATCATAGAAAATAATGTGTCTTTAAATTCGTATTTTAACTGTTGTTCGATCACATTTTTATCTTTTAAATTCCATTTCCTACTCTGAATGATCTCTGAGTGTAAAAACAGATTATGTGGCATAACGACTGCTCCTAAGACACTCATAACTACTGGAAGTGAACCTTTTGGAACTTCTGGTTTTGCCCATCCGATCAATGCCTGTTTCCATTCGATATCCGAAATACAAATTTCAAATAAAAACGAAAATCCAATCAGAGATACAAATAAGATGATCAATTTCTCAATTCTGCTGTAAGCATTTGTAAACTGACACATCAACACGATTCCTAAAATGATAAACGTACCAATCTTTACTGGAATATGAAATAACATTTCCAAAGCCATTGCCCCGCCTAAAAGTTCTGCCATTGCTGTTGCGATCGATGCTGCAACTGCTGTTAATAAAATCGTATTTTTTAATCTTTTGTTGATATACAAACTTGTCGCTTCTGATAAGCATTTTCCAGTAACAATTCCTAAATGTGCTGCATTATGCTGTAAGATAACGAGCATGATCGTTGATAATGTGACCATCCATAATAATGTATATCCATAGCCAGAACCTGCAGCGATATTACTTGCCCAGTTTCCAGGATCGATAAATCCTACGGTAACTAGTAATCCTGGTCCAATATATCTTAAGAAGTTCATTGCCTCTTTTTTCGATGATCTGATAAATTGTGTCATAGATGTTCCTTTCTTTTTATTTTATTTTTAGTTAGTCCATGCTAACTATCATTATACATAGAAGGAGAAAGTTTGCAAGCTTTGTGAAAAATTGATAGAATAAGTCATGTATAATATATATTTTACCCCTATTGAGTCGTGGAAAAATATATAAAACTAATAAGAAACAGGTGAATTTATGAAATCATTACCATATTATGATGATCTAACTGCAAGACAGACGATCAAATTACGTGAACTTATTAAAACACTTCCACCTTTTGCAAAAGAGTTTTTCCGTGCGATCGACTCTACTACACAGGTGAGAACTCGAATTGCTTATGCGTATGATCTGAGAGTATTCTTTCACTTTCTGATTGATGAAAATCCTGCATACAAAAATTATAAAGTCATAGATTTTCAGGTAAGTGATCTCGATAAGATTGAATCCGTTGATCTGGAAGAATATATGGAATATCTAAAAGTATACGTTTCCGATGAGAACCATAAGCATATGCAAAATACAGAACAAGGTGTCTTTCGAAAGATGTCTGCACTTCGTTCTTTTTACGGATATTTTTACAAGCGCCAGCTGATTGAGAAGAACCCAACACTGCTTGTTGATATGCCAAAGATCCGTGAAAAGGAAATCATCAGGTTAGAAGCCGATGAAGTTGCTTCTTTGCTTGATTTTGTGGAACATGGCGGTGATCATTTAACAGGACAGAAACGTGCTTATTATGAAAAAACAAAAGAACGTGATCTTGCGATCATTACGCTTCTTCTTGGAACTGGAATCCGTGTGTCTGAATTAGTCGGATTGAATGTTGATGATGTTGACTTTCGTAATAATGGTCTTCATCTCATCCGAAAAGGACGAAAAGAAATGACAGTTTACTTTGGAAATGAAGTTGCGGATGCTTTGGAGCAGTATATGGAAGGCAGCAGAAAACTTGTTATTCCAAAGGAAGGGCATGAAGATGCTTTGTTTTATTCTATGCAAAGACGACGCATTGGTGTGCAAGCGGTTCAGAATCTTGTGAAGAAATATGCGAAGGAAGTAACTCCGCTTAAAAAGATCACGCCTCATAAACTGCGTAGTACTTATGGTACGGCTTTATATCAGGAAACGGATGATATTTATCTTGTGGCGGAAGTTCTTGGACATTCTGATGTTAATACGACCAGAAAACATTATGCAGCAATGTCTGATACGAGACGTCGTCAGGCAGCAGGAAAAGTTGTGTTAAGAGAATCTGTTTCTCATGATTCTACAAATAATAATTCCAAAAATTTATAGAAAAAAGCAGAGATCATCTATACATCGATATCTCTGCTTTTTTATATATTTTTTAAAAATCTATTGATTTTATATGCTATGTTCTTTATAATCAGAATGTTTGTAAAAACTAGAGAGGAATATTTATTATGCTTACATTTTTAATTGTTTGTCCAGCTGTTTTTCTAGCAGGATTAATTGATGCGATTGGCGGTGGCGGTGGATTGATTTCCCTGCCAATTTATCTTTTAGCCGGATTACCGCCCCATAGAGCAATTGCTACAAATAAATTAAGTTCTTCTATGGGAACATCTGCAGCAACAATTCGCTTTGCAAAGATGGGACATATTAATTTTAAGATTGCATTAAGTTGTTCTATCACTGCTATTTTAGGATCATTTTTGGGAGCTTCTTTATCAGTGTATACGAATGAACGAATCATTCAGATTTTTATTTTAATACTTCTCCCAATCTTATTTGTATACCTTCTATTTACAAAGAAAGATTTTGATTCTTTTACACGTAAGATTTCTAAAACAACTTATATTGCAAGTATTTTATCTGCTTTTGTGATCGGTGTTTATGATGGATTTTATGGACCTGGAACCGGAACATTTTTATTACTTTGTCTAACACGTTTCGCCGGTCTTGATGTACTGACCGCTTCTGGTGTGACAAAGTTTATTAATCTTGTGACAAACTTAACTGCATTAGTTACTTTCTTATTTTACGGAAAGGTTTATTTACTGCTTGGATTTGTTGCTGGAATCTGTTCTATTCTTGGAAATTTGATTGGATCTGGAATGCTTACAAAGAATGCTGATAAAGTATTAAAACCTGCAATTCTTGGTGTTATTTGTATTTTCTTTGTACGTACAGTTACCTCGCTCTAAATTTAATTGTTCATTAATCTCTGTCTTTGATTGGGCAGGGATTTTTTCTTTTTATATAAATGAGGAATAAAATCATTGTTACTTCATTGCTATTTCTTATTAATTATAGTAAAATTGGGATAGTTTGATGCAATATAAATCGTATCAAAAATGAATGAAGATAAAGGAAGTGCAGAAAATGGAAACTATCGGAAGAAATGATGCATGTTGGTGTGGCAGTGGAAAGAAATACAAAAAGTGCCATTGCCAGTTTGATGAGAAGTTAAAGGAATTACAGCAGGAGGGACATTTTATTCCTTCTCATGATATGATCAAAACACCAGAACAAATTGAAAAAATCAAAGAAAGTGGAAAAATCAACATTGCAGTTTTAGATTATGTTGCTGAACATATCAAAGCAGGTATCACAACACAGCAGATTGATGATTGGGTATATGAACAAACTACTTCTCGTGGTGCGATTCCTGCTCCGCTGAATTATGAAGGTTTTCCAAAAAGTGTTTGTACTTCAGTCAATGATCAGGTATGCCATGGAATTCCATCTGAAGATGTTGTTTTACAGGAAGGTGATATTATCAATGTTGATGTATCTACTATTTATCACGGTTATTTTTCAGATTCTTCCAGAATGTTTTGTATTGGTGAAGTTTCAGAAGAAAAGAAAAAGTTAGTCGATGTTACAAAAGAATGTATTGAAATTGGACTTAAACATGTAAAACCTTGGGCTTTGCTTGGTGATATGGGACATGCTATTCATGAACATGCTCTTGAAAATGGATATACTGTTGTAAGAGAAATTGGAGGTCATGGTGTTGGATTGCAGTTCCACGAAGATCCTTTTGTAAGCTATGTCTCAGAGCCAGGAACAGGTATGGTTATGGCTCCTGGAATGATGTTTACAATCGAACCTATGGTAAATATGGGAACTGATGAATTTTATGTTGACGAAGTTGACGAATGGCAAATTTATACAGAAGATGGACAGCCTTCTGCACAATGGGAAGTTCAAGTTCTTGTTACAGAGGATGGTTACGAACTTATTGCGTACTAGATTTTATTGATCTTAACAAGAAAAAGAAAAGCACTTAAAAAACGAAGTGCTTTTCTTTTTTACTATTTTATCATCTTTATATAACTCCAGCCACTATAATATGTTTTCCCGGCATCCATCTTATATGCTCTAACTCTTACATAGTATGATTTGTTCTTATGAATATTGATATTCGTGGTAGACTTTCTTTTCCCTTTAATTTTCTTTATAACTGGTTTCTTAAATTGTTTTGATGTTGATATTTGAAGATTATATCCATCTGCCTTCTTATTTTGTTTCCATGAAATTTTACATCTTATTTTTCTAGATTTCTTGCTATATTTAATTGATGGCACTTGCAGATATAAAAAATTTTTTGTAATACTCTTGATTCCTGTATTCTCAATGAAATCTACGGAATTCACAGCATATGCATAAACCCTATATCTATAGTTTTGTCCATTTCTTACCGCATTATCTGTGTATTTATTTTTCTTTAATATCTTTAAATCTTTCCATTTGTCCTTACCCGTTTTCCTCTGTATTCGATAACCATCTGCATTTTCAACTTTCTTCCACTGAATCTTAATTCCATTCATTGTATTTGTAATTTTTTCAATGCTTGGCGGATAGAGATACATTGGTAATTCAGGTCCTGGTTCAATGATATCTTTTGGGAAATTATATTCTTGATTATCTTTTCTAGTCACATTATTTGAATCTGCTGTTTTCTCTTTTGCTGATACATTATTCTGAGCAACTGTTATTAAATTCCCAGCAATAAATAAAGATATCATCAATATGAATCCTTTTTTTAAAATTGTTCTCATGATATTTTTCTCACTTTCTTCTTATTTATCATATCATGAAATTTATATAGATACTAGTAATTTACTCCTACAAACGAAAAAAAACATCCTTATCTATAAGAATGTTCGAATTTCATTATTAAATCTATATATAAAGGATATACCTTCAAAACAACATACAAGAACTATTCACATCTCTTACACTCTAGCCTTCTTTGGTTAAAGCCTCGACCGATTAGTAACAGTCAGCTCCATGCGTTACCGCACTTCCACCTCTGCCCTATCTACCTCGTCGTCTTCAAGGGGTCTTACTACCTTTC
>OLNZ01002331.1_pt1 | contig 11601 bp, 7 predicted proteins | sample 1672981 | NCBI WGS metagenome assembly OLNZ01 (sample SAMEA3136743, study PRJEB25190) | human gut metagenome | biome: human gut; feature: human-associated habitat; material: faeces | place: Austria | collected 2013
AAGAAGAGGATGACAAGAAGACAGGACGTTACATCAGACGTGAACGTTATGCAGGAGCCTGCGAGAGAAGCTTCTATGTTGGCGAAGATGTCACACAGGAAGATATCAAAGGTGAATACAAACACGGTATCCTGAAACTGTTTGTTCCGAAGAAAGAAGCAAAACCAGTTTCCAACGATCCGAAGTATATTACCATTGAATAATCGATGGCCAACTGATTTGACAGAATTTCGGCAGATAATATCTGACAGGTAAAAGTTTATGGTACTGCCCGAAGACTTCGGGCGGTGCCGTTAAATATAGATTTGAAGGCAACAGCCGCAAGGCTTAAATATAGATTTTTTATCATAAAAGGAGAGATGACTTATGTTGATGCCTAGTATTTTTGGAGAAAACTTATTTGATGATGATTGGATGAACTTCCCGTTTAACGATGAGTTTTGGGGCAAGAAAAATCCACTTTATGGTAAACATGCACAGAACATGATGAAAACAGATATCCGTGAGACCGACGGCAGCTATGAACTTGATGTAGATCTTCCTGGATTTAAGAAAGATGAGATTAAGGTTCAGCTGAAAGACGGCTACCTGACACTGGCAGCAGCCAAAGGTCTGGATAAAGATGAAAAAGATAAAGAAGGTAACTACATCAGACGCGAACGTTATGCAGGAACCTTAAGCAGAAGCTTCTATGTTGGCGATGCTGTCAGCGAAGAAGATATTCATGCAAAATACGAAGACGGTATTCTGAAACTTTCTGTTCCGAAGAAAGCACCGAAAGCCGTTGAAAAAAATGGTTACATTGCAATCGAAGGTTAACCTTCCAATGCTTATTCTCCCCATATATGTCCGGGATCCGTAAGGATCCCGGCTTTTTTTGTGTAATAGGAAATTACTCCGTAATGTTCCTATTACACAAAAACGCTCCGCGAGGATGCGACCAGATGCATGTGGAATATGTCTGCTAAAGCAGACTGCATCTGGCGCGCAAAGCGTAACAAGTCCTTCAAAGATTGAGGGATTCAGGGAGTTTGAAGCGGACTTGTCCGCTTTGTTCTGTAATGAAAAAATGTCACCATAATCATGTAAAAACAAAAAACTATCCTTTCGGATAGTTCCATAAAGAAAAATACTCTGCTACAATAAAGATACACTACATAAAATCTGAAAATCAAGAGGAGGGGAGTATGAAGAAAAACATTCAATCTGTAAGCGAAACCTACATATGCCCGAAAAAAGCAGGGTATAAATTCCGCTCAGCCCGGAAATTTCATACTCCACTTTATCTTTATGGAGTGACTGGTATTGGGAAGACTGCATTGATTTTAAATAATGTTAATATGAAGAAATGTAGTTATTACAGTGCTACATCGATTCTTGCAGATGAGATCAATATAGAAAAGAAAACTACTGAGCACACTGTTGTGATCGATGATCTCCAGTCACTTGCGGATTCTTCCCAAAAAGAAGCTTATTTTGAAAAAATAAAAGAACTGCTCGGCAGAGAAGACATATGGCTGATCCTGATTTCACGGTGTCCGTTCCCACGCTGGCTGCTGCCACTTCGTGCAAAATATATCTTTGTAGAAATCGAAGAAGAAGATTTTCTTTTTTCTCTTGATGAGCAGATTGCATACATAGAGCAGTTCGGACTTGAACTTTCGCATGAACAACATCAGGCGGCATGGAGTATAGGTGGCGGAAATCCATTGTCGCTGTTCTTTTATGTCATGGAAAACTGTAATCTGGAGCGGACGATTAAGCGTCAGTGGGATTATCTGGAGGTTCATGTATATGATCAGTGGGATCTGCAGCTTCAGGAATTTTTTATGGATGTTTCAATCGTAGAAGAATTTACAGTTCAGCTTGCAACAATGCTGACCGGCAGGCGTGATGTAGAAAAGTTGATCTCACAGGCTGAAGAAACAGGAAATTTCTTTGAAATATGTGGTACAAACGGAATCTGGAGATGCCGCTGGCCGATGCGTAAATCTATGCAGCAGAGACTTCGCAGACGCAAAACCGCAGAACAGATCGAGCGTCTATATTACAGTGCAGGGTTATATTATGAGATTAACGACCAGATTCCGGAAGCACTTGATATGTATGAAAAATATAATGATATGGATAGCATTTCAAGACTTCTGACTGCAAATGCAAGAAAAAATCCTTCCAGTGGGCATTACTTTGAGCTTCGCAGATATTACCTGGAACTTCCGGACAATATTGTGGAAGACAGTCCTGTTCTTATGGCGGGGCTCAGTTTACTGCAGTCAATGTTGATGAATATCGAAGAAAGCGATCGTTGGTATCACGCATTGGAAAAATATGCAGAGGAACATACGGGAAGCGAGAAGCGGGAGGCAAGAAGCCGCCTTCTTTATCTGAAAATTGCATTGCCACATACGGGAAGTACCGGACTGATCGATATTTTCAAGAATGCGGATCTGTTACTGCGCGACCGAAAAGCAGTACTTCCGGAGTTTTCTGTTACGAGTAATCTTCCGTCTCTGATGAATGGAGGAAAAGATTTCTGTGAATGGAGCAAACATGACAAAGAACTTGCGCGCGGAATCGGCATACCGGTAGCATTTGTTCTTGGCAAATATGGCAAAGGTCTTGTTCCGATGGCACTCGCAGAAAGTTATCTGGAAAAGGGACAGGATATTTTTGAGATTTTTTCGCTTGCAGAAAAAGGAAAAATGGAGACAGACAGCGGCGGCAAGCTGGAAATGTTTTTTGTTGGTGTCGGTCTGCTTGCATGGCTTTCGGTTTTAAACAGAGATGCAGAAGGTGCAGAAAAAACGTTGCTGAGTTTTCTGGAACGGGCGAGGAAAGATGCACCGAATCTGCTTCCTAATATAGATGCTTTTTTATGCCGTGTGCATTTATACATGGGAAAAGATGTGGCAGACTGGATGTCACAGGCACCGGATGAGAGCAGAGAATTTTGTACCATGGATCGTTTTCGTTATCTGACGAAAGTAAGAATCTACATACAGAGGGGGCAGTATCAGGCTGCGTATTGTCTGATTCAGCAGATTCTGTATTATGCAAAGCTGATGAAACGAACTTACATATATATGGAAGCAACGCTTCTTCTGGCAATCGTACAATACCGGACGAATCAGCCAGCGTGGAAAGAAATGCTGCAGGAGTGCATAAGCAGGGCAGAAGAGTACCATTTCGTACGGGTTCTGACCAGAGAAGGTTTGGTGCTGATGCAGATGCTTGAAAAAGAAAAATTTATCTGGCAGGATGCAGAGTACAAAAATCAGGTTCTGACAGAATGCCGGCAGATGGCAGAAGCATATCCGTCTTATCTTATGGAAGAAGTAGAAGAGCAGATCTCTTTAAGTACCAATGCAGTCAAAATACTGAAATTACAGGCAGAAGGCATGGCGTCAGCGGCTATAGCCCAAAGCATGAAACTTTCGGAAGCGACAGTGAAATACCACTGTCGGGAAACATACCGTAAATTAGGCGTTAAAAATAAAACAGCAGCAATCGCGGAAGCGCGAAAAAGAAAATTAATCTGAATATTATCAGACAGGAGGAAGAACAATGAAGAAACAGATATTCAGTGTATTGCTTACACTTTGCATGGCTTCATCAACTATGCCGGCAACAGTGTTTGGAGCAGAAGAGGGAAGTGTGGCAGTTAAGGCGGAAGTATCACAGCAGGATGATTCTGCAAAAGATGCTAAAGAAGCCGGCAGCAGTGAGGCAAAAGTTGAAACTCCGGTGGGAGATACAGCAAAAGAAGATACAACAAAAGAAGATTCAGCAAAAGAAAATACAACAAAAGAAGATTCAGTTTCCGGGGCAGAAGAGGACACACCAAAGGAAGAGAAAGTAACAGAAGAGAAATCAAAGGAAGAAACACCAGAAAACGAAACGAAAAAAGAAGAAGCACCCGAATCAGAGAATACACAGAAGAACGAAACGGCACAGGATGCGGATGAGCAGAAACAGGCAGAAGCGGCGGCACAGAACGCTGACGAGAAAAATGCAAAAGACATCGCGGTACAGGCAAACGAGGGCGAGAAAGATGTTGCGAGTAAGACAGACTTAGAGACTGCATTGAATGACGATAGCATTCATACAATCAATATCACGGGCGATATCACGTATACAGATTCTTTAGCCACGAGTAAAAGGATTGTAGTAAAAAACGGATCAACTTTCAAGTGGAGTGTTTATAAGGGGACATTTAGTGTGCCTCTGGAAATTGAAAGTGGCGCTACTTTTATAGTGTCTTCATCTTGGCAAGCGATTGTTAGTGGGGATGTTACAAATAATGGTACAGTTAATGTTACACGAAGCAGCTGGGGTATATGTCTGTGGAATGCAGTCACCAGTGGAAGCGGAACGCTGGGAAGTTCAACTGCAGACGTGGTTTATGTCAGATATGGATGCGTACCGGATACAATGCTGACAGGTTCATATAGAATCAATGTTCTGGATGATCAGAGTAAATATCCGACAGTAGCGCTTCCGACAACGATGTATGTAGGAGATACGATCACACCAACATTTACAAATATTATCGGAGGTGTTGATCTGGCAAGTGTTTTTACCTTCAAATGGCAAGATGGAAATTCCTTTGAAAGATATGATAAAGCAGTAAGTCCAAAGCTGACAAAGGCAGGAACATTGAAACTGAATGTCAGTGTAAAAAAACCTTATGCCATGCAAACAAGTGGAAACAGTTCGCCGGGAAGCCTGGATGCACAAGGAACAGTAACCCAAAAGCTTCTGAATATCGTCTACGTAGATGCAAATAATGGTGATAACAATAATCTCGGAGACACTACGACCAGTGCATTAAAAACTGTCGGCAAGGCAATAGATCATGTGGCTGAGGGCGGAACAATCATCTTACTGAGTGATTGCAGCAGTTCGGCCGTGATTGAAAAAAGTGTTACCATAAGAAGTGCTGATGGAAATAAATTTACATTCAATCCTTCCTATATTTATGTATATAAAAGCGTGAATTTTGCGTCTGTGAATTTTGAAGGACTGACAGTCAGCAAAGCAGCGGGCAATATTGGAAATATTGCATTTAACAACTGTACCGGAACAATTTCAAGTATTGCGGATAGTATTGCAAACGTCACGGTGGAAAATTCTGCACTTGGCACAACAGCGGATGGGGTATTAAGCGCAGCCAATACTTTGACATTAAATAATTCCTCGTTTTCCGGAAAATTCCAGACCAATAACTTTGTTTCGACAGGAAATAGTACATTAAACATTGTAAAAAATCGCCCGAGCCGTATCAATGGAAGTATCACGATCGCAGATCCGATTACCATTCAGGTGAATGCGGATGACTTTACAAAAGGATTAAAAGTACTTGAAATTCCGGAAGGTACCGGAGATACTGTCCAGGATAAGGTGCAGCTTACAGAGGCACAGAAACAGAACGGACTTTATAAGCTGAAAGGCCAGAAACAGTATAATGGTACATATATCATTGTTTCACAGAGAGCTGATGCAGCCGGCAAGATTGCTGTGGCGAATGAGCCGTTTATCAACCAGGAAGTAGGAGAACCTTACGGAAATCTATGGACAGCCCCGAACCTTTATGGAAAAAGTGCCGAATGGAGTGGATTCAGCAACACAGCCGAAAAGAAATGGATGGCGGACGATATTCCGGAGTTGACGGTTGTTCTGAAAACAGAATCAGATATGCATTTTGACAGCACTTTTGATCCGCAGAAGATGAGTGTACATACATGGCCGGACACTACAGACTGGGATTATATTCCAAATGACGAAAATAAACATTCAAATGTTGAGATTCTGGTAAAAGACGGACAGGGTGCCAGTGCAGACGGAACGACATTTACATTTACAGTCCGCTATCCGAAGGTGGATCGGCTTGATCAGACAATTACAGTGGACACTACAGCAAGGAACGCATATTGCAATGATACACTGGAGGCACGCGAGGTTACTGCAGAGACGGAACTTTCCTATGAGAGCAGCGATCCGACTGTAGCAACGGTAGATCCAAAGACCGGAGCTATCACGGCACTGAAACCGGGAACGACGCAAATCATTATAAGAGCGGCACAGTCAGATCTGTACAAAGAAGCTGTATCTGGTTACGAGCTTATCGTAGACCATGCACCGGTTACGGCACCGACGGCAATCACCGGGCTTGTTTATAATGGCAAGGCACAGAAACTGGTAAATCCGGGCAGTACGGCAGAAGGAAAGATGATGTATAAAGTCGGCGATGGCGAATGGAGTGAAGAAATACCGGAAGCGACAGAGGCCGGAGAATACACAGTTTCCTACAAAGTAGTCAGAGCCGAAGGGCATGGAGAAACAGATGTACAGCAGCTCAAAGTAACAATTGCACCTGCAAAAAAGGATGATTCAAAGAAGGATGATTCAAAGGGCAACACCGGAAATAAATCAGATGGAAAAGATGATACATCGGATACAAATAAGACCGGTGACACAAATAATACCAACCAAAACAGCAATACAAATACGACTTCTGTGACGAATACAAATAAAACATCCGGTACACAGAGCACAGCTGTGAAAAACAGCACGACCGTATCCGCAGTAAAAACAGGCGATACGACCGACATTTTAGGTTATATCGGCGCAGCTTTCATAGCACTTGCAGCCGCAGCCGGAATCTTCTTTATCAGAAAAAAAGACAGATAATAGCTGAATCAGGGGCAGGACCATACGGTTCCTGCCTCTTATCTATACCAAAGTATGCAAGAGAAGCTGCCAGTGGCAGGTTCTCTGTATGACATGAACCCCATTATCTTGTATTTTTTATATCATCTGTGCTAAGATGAGTGTCAGAAAGTGAGTGAAATCAATATGAAACAATAGAAAATAAAAGACGGGAGAAAAAAGATGAATCGAAAAGATTTCAAAAACAAAAGTGAAATGCAGATATTTCTGTCATATTTCAAACCTCACAGGAAACTGTTTTTTCTGGATATGGCATGTGCACTGGGAATTGCGATGATCGATCTGGCATTTCCATTTATTTCCAGATGGTGTATGTACAAACTTTTGCCGGATAATGCGTGGAGAACATTCTGGACCGTTATGGCAATCGTATTTTGTGCATACATTCTGCGGTCTGTTTTTACCTATATTATTACTTACTGGGGACACACGTTTGGTGTACGGATAGAAACAGATTTTCGACGTGATTTATTTCAGCATATTCAGGAGCTGAGTTACTCGTATTTTGACAATGCCCGCGTGGGACAGTTGATGAGTCGGCTCACATCGGAACTATTTGATATTACGGAGTTTGCACATCATGCACCGGAAGATATTTTTATTTCAACAGTAACGATCATTGGCGCGCTGATCATTATGTTTACAATCCAGTGGAAACTGGCGCTGGTGATCGCGGTGACAATTCCGATTTTTCTTGTGATCGTGTGGAAATGCCGTTTTTCCATGCAGAATGCATCCCGTAATGTAAAAAAAGAGATGGCAGCGATCAATACGGATTTTGAATCCGGACTTTCCGGCCTTCGTACGGCGAAAGCTTTTGCAAATGAGGAAAAAGAACTCGACAAATTTGATTCTGCAAATTTGAGCTACCGTGATTCAAAAGCGGATTTTTATCGGGCAATGGGAATGTTTAATTCCGTAATGGAATTTTTCATGTGTATTCTTTCAGCAATCGTGATTGCGATCGGCGGTGCACTGATCATGTCAGATCAGTTGAACATCATTGACCTGATCACATTCAGTTTGTATGTGTCTACTTTTGTAAATCCGGTACGTAAGCTTTCAACGACGGTGGAACTGATTGCGAACGGAACAGCCAGTCTGCACAGATTTGTGGAACTGATGCGGACAGAACCGGGACTTAAGGATGCACCGGATGCCACGGAGTTTCAGAATGTCAGAGGACAGATCGATATAGATCATGTCGGATTTGCTTATGAGGGAGATCAGACAGTACTTAAGGATGTTTCCCTTCATATAAAACCGGGCGAGACGATTGCGTTTGTAGGATCTTCCGGTGGCGGAAAAACTACGCTCAGTCAGTTGATCCCGCGATTTTATGATGTGACTGACGGAAGTATTTCCATTGATGGAATGGATGTAAGAAAGGCTACACAGGAATCGCTGCACAGAAATATCGGTGTTGTGCAGCAGGAAGTTTTCCTTTTTGCAGACAGTATTGCGGAGAACATCCGTTATGGAAAACTCGATGCGACAATGAATGAAATCATACAGGCGGCAAAGATGGCAGAAATTTATGACGATATTATGGAAATGCCGAAAGGATTTGATACAAATGTCGGAGAAAGAGGCGCGCTTCTTTCAGGTGGACAGAAACAAAGAATTTCAATTGCACGTATTTTCCTGAAAAATCCGCCGATTCTGATTCTGGATGAGGCAACTTCTGCGCTGGACAGTGTGACAGAGGCAAAAATCCAGGAAACATTTGAGAAACTTGCAGTCGGAAGAACGACGATCATCATAGCCCACAGACTTTCTACAGTCAAGAGTGCGGATGACATCGTGGTTATCGAACAGGGACAGATTGTTGAAAAAGGATCGCACAACGAACTGATGCAAAAAGAAGGGGTATATGCATCACTGGTTCATACACAGGAATTAAAAAAGTAATCGGGGGATTAACCCTCGATTACTTTTTTGATTGCGTCATAAAGTTCGTCGTATGTTTCATATGCCGGAATTTTAGGATATTCGGCTTTGATCGCATCAGTGCTCTTAAAGAGAAATCCTGCCTTGCTTGCCTGGATCATGCCGAGGTCATTGTGGCTGTCACCGCTTGCAATGGTATCATATCCAATGGACTGCAGTGCTTTTACGGTTGTGTATTTGGATTTTTCACAGCGCATTTTAAAGTCTGTGATCTCGCCGTTGTCTGCGACTACGAGAGAGTTGCAGAAGATAGTCGGATAACCGAGTTTTTTCATCAGAGGTCCGGCAAACTGTGAAAATGTATCACTGATGATGATGACCTGAGTCAGTTCGCGAAGCTTGTCCAGAAATTCTTTGGCGCCCGGGATCGGATCGATTTTGGAAATGGTTTCCTGAATCTCCTTCAGTCCAAGGCCATGTTCTTTCAAAATGTTGAGACGGTATTTCATTAGTTTATCGTAGTCCGGCTCATCTCTTGTTGTTCTTTTTAATTCCGGGATACCGGTTTCTTCTGCAAATGCGATCCAGATTTCAGGAACCAGTACGCCTTCAAGGTCTAAACAGACAATTTCCATAATTTCTCCTCCGTTCTGAGATAACTTTATTATTGTAGCATGGTACCGCGTCTCTTTAAGTGTGTATTCGTATATCATTATAACCGAAAAATATCGAAATCGCTATATAAAATTACAGAAAAGTAGACTTCCTTAATTCATTCAAAAGGAATCCTGCTTGTATCACATCGGCAGTTAGTGATATGATAAACAGGAAGAAATAATGAGAGGCTTGGTGAAATAGAAATGAAACAGGAAAATTATATAAAAGGAATGGTTATGATCATTCTGTCGGCATTTTTCTTTGCATGCATGAATGTCAGTGTGCGTCTGGCGGGAGATCTGCCATCCATTCAGAAAAGCTTTTTCCGTAATCTGGTGGCGGCAATTTTTGCAGCGATCATTTTAGGCAAAAATCATATTGTACCAAAGGTGCAGAAACAGTACTGGGGTGCGCTGCTCCTTCGCTGCGCGTTCGGCACACTGGGAATCCTCTGTAACTTTTATGCGATCGACCATCTGCTTGTTGCCGATGCTTCGATCCTGAACAAATTGTCCCCGTTTTTTGCAATTATTTTTTCTTTTCTGATTTTGAAAGAAAAGATTACACCGGTGCAGGGAACCTGCGTGTTGCTGGCATTTATCGGATGCCTTTTTGTGGTAAAACCGGGATTTCAGAATGCAGCGTTGATTCCTGCGCTGATCGGAGTCTGCGGAGGACTTGGAGCAGGAATTGCATATACAATGGTGCGCGTGCTGGGAACACATGGAGTAAAAGGTCCGATCATTGTATTTTACTTTTCTGCATTTTCATGCCTGTTTGTGCTTCCGTATCTGATTTTTGATTATACTCCGATGACAGGAAAACAGCTTGTGACGCTTCTGATGGCGGGCCTTTTTGCAGCAGGCGGTCAGTTTACGATCACAGCAGCATATACGTATGCACCGGCAGGTAAGATTTCTATTTTTGATTATTCGCAGATCATATTCGCGACACTTCTGGGATTTCTCCTGTTTGGTGAAATTCCGGATTGCTATAGTTTCATAGGATATGGTCTGATCATTCTCGCATCACTGGGGATGTTTGTTTATAACATGAAAGTTATAAAATGTCGATAATAAAAAGGTCCCTATTGATTTCGGGTAAGGGAGCAGATATAATGTGGACAGAAATGAAAATGTTTTAAAATAACACAAAATCCGGATCAATAAGGAGGTACATTGTTAAGATGAAAATCGGAAATGATATTTATTATGTAGGTGTAAATGACCATCAGGTCGATCTGTTTGAGGGACAGTATGAGGTGCCAAATGGCATGTCCTATAATTCATATGTGATCAAAGATGAAAAGATCGCAGTTATGGATACGGTAGATGCAAACTTCACTGAAGAATGGCTTGGAAATGTTGCCAAAGTCCTGGATGGAGCAAAGCCGGATTATCTGGTTGTACAGCATATGGAGCCGGATCATGCGGCAAACATTGAAAACTTCATGAAAGCATATCCGGATACAACCGTTGTTGCAAATACAAAGACCTTTACCATGATGGAAAATTTCTTCAGAGGTATGGATCTGGAAGGCAAAAAACTGGTTGTTGCCAACGGAGAGAGTCTGACATTGGGCAAACATGTCCTGACATTTGTATTTGCACCGATGGTTCACTGGCCGGAAGTTATGGTTACATATGACAGCACAGACAAAGTTCTGTTTTCCGCAGACGGATTTGGTAAATTTGGTGCTCTTGATGTAGAGGAAGACTGGGATTGCGAAGCCCGTCGTTATTATATCGGTATTGTTGGTAAATACGGTGCACAGGTACAGAAACTTCTCAAAGCAGCTGCAACTCTGGACATTCAGACGATCTGCCCGCTGCATGGACCGATCCTGACTGAAAATCTGGGACATTACATTGAGAAATATGACATCTGGTCATCTTATAAAGTTGAGAGTGAAGGCGTTGTGATCGCATATTCATCTGTTTATGGAAATACAAAGAAAGCCGTAGAAGTTCTGGCACAGAAGCTGGAAGAGAAAGGCTGCCCGAAAGTTTCCGTATTTGATCTTGCAAGAGATGATATGGCAGAAGCTGTTGAAGATGCATTCCGCTATGGTAAACTGGTTCTTGCCACAATCACCTACAATGCAGATATCTTCCCGTTCATGAAAACATACATCGACCATCTGACAGAAAGAAACTATCAGAACCGTACGATCGGTCTGATTGAGAATGGAAGCTGGGCTCCGAATGCTGCCAAAGTTATGAAAGCAGAATTTGAAAAGAGCAAAAACATTACATGGCTTGATACCACAGTTAAGATCATGTCTTCCTTAAGTGAAGAAAACATCAAAGAACTTGATCAGATGGC
>OLNZ01002333.1_pt1 | contig 11591 bp, 9 predicted proteins | sample 1672981 | NCBI WGS metagenome assembly OLNZ01 (sample SAMEA3136743, study PRJEB25190) | human gut metagenome | biome: human gut; feature: human-associated habitat; material: faeces | place: Austria | collected 2013
AAGATCATTGCGGAGATGGGGTAAAACACACTGGAAATTCACAAATAACGTATCATCGTTACTCCGAACGCTCTGTAATTTTGGCACCCGCTCAGGCTGCCATCAAGAACCCCCGCAAGTAATTGCGTGAGCGCTTGAAAAAGCACAAATAATGCAAGTGAACCGCCCCGGTTTCCGTAACAGGAGATCGGGGCGGTTTTTGTATCATTTGCTGAATCGGAAGGATCCGCTTGTAAAGTTGGGAAAAAAGGTGTAATATTGGTGTACAGAGATTTAGAACAATGCATGATATGTAAAATCTCTGGGATCTGCATCAGCGGATGTGCTCCGAATGCTTGATAGGGAGCAACACTTTCCCCGCCTTGCGGGGGTAACAGCCGGAAAACGGCAAACATCAAAAAAAAAACTGAAAAAACCATGAATAAAGCAGCAAACATCCGCTTTATGGGACTTTTTGTGTGCTATTCTATCCTCAGAGAAACCCCGATGATGCGGAAAAAGCGATTTTCCTGACTGCAGTGGAGGTGGAACAGGATGAAACAACGAGGTATTCCCTACGAAGTGCGGCTGTTTGCAGGCAAAACAGACCCGGCGAACAGTGCCTACTGGCTGCCGCTCTGGATGCACCTGCGGGATACGGCGGGTATTATGGTATATCTGGTGCAGAGGTGGCTGCCGGAAAGCGTCCGTCAGCATATCGAGCTGGACGAGGAACTGCTGACACAGACCGCCTGCTTTCTGGGGTGGGTCCATGATCTTGGAAAGACTTCCGTAAATTTCCAGGGATCTATCATGGCACAACTGCCGGAGCCCAGACAGCGCCTGGAAAAATACACAACGCTCCGGTACCGGGCGCAAAACCGAGGTCACTCGCTTCATGCGCTGGCGAGCGAGGCCATTTTGCGGTGGCTGAAATGCCCCAATGGGCTTGCATCGGTAGCAGGAGCACACCACGGCAAGCCACAAACCGGGAAGAATGTGCTTGACCAGCTGGGGGATAAGAACGAAAGAGGCAGCTGGGAATCCAACTATTGGCCCGAGGGGGAACAGGAATTCTGGGAGAGCTGCTGGCGGGAACTGTTTGACTACGCCTTGCAGGAAAGCGGCTTTTCCAGCGTGGACGAGCTGCCGCAGCTGACCATCCCGGCTGAGATCTTGCTGACAGGTCTGCTCATCATGGCGGACTGGATCGCCAGCAATACCCGGTATTTTCCGCTCATCCCTGTGGAAGAGGTGGGCAGCGATACCCTGTATCCCGCCCGTGTCGATCGGGCGTGGGAAGCGCTGGACCTGACCTCTCCGTGGGAGGTGCAGTCGGATGTGTCTGACCCGGGGGCGTTTGCGGAACGCTTCGGCTTTCCGCCCAACGAAGTCCAGCGGGCCATGCTGGAAGCCGTCAGCCGCACGCAGGAGCCGGGTATCTTTATTCTGGAAGCACAGATGGGCGTGGGCAAGACGGAGGCCGCGCTGGGCGCGGCAGAGATTTTAGCCAAGCACGGTGGTGAGGGCGGCATCTTCTTTGGTCTGCCCACCCAGGCCACCGCCAACGGCATCTTTGGGCGGCTGCTGGCATGGGCCGAAAAGCAGCCGGATGGGTTGGAGCACTCCATCAAGCTGGCCCACGGCATGGCCGAACTGAACGAGGCCTACCTCCGATTGCAGCAGGACACGGTGCGGGTGGAGGAAGATCTGGAAGCAGACCCCGATGCTGACCCGGAGAGCCGGGTGATGGTGCATCAGTGGTTCCGCGGCAATAAGCAGGGACTGCTGGCTGATTTTGTCATCGGCACGGTGGATCAGCTGCTGATGGCGGCATTACAGCAAAAACATGTGATGCTGCGCCACCTTGGTCTTGCGGGCAAGGTGGTGGTCATTGACGAGTGCCACGCCTATGACGCTTACATGAACTGCTATCTTGACCGGGCGCTGACCTGGCTGGGCCGGTACAAAGTGCCGGTGATCCTGCTTTCAGCTACCCTGCCCGCCAAGCGCCGGGTCGAGCTGGTCAGGGCCTACCTGAATGGAAGAACCGCCCCGGACGGCTTATGGCAGACCTGCAGGGGCTACCCGCTGCTGACCTGGACGGACGGCAAACGGGTGGAGCAGACGACTATCCCACTGGAAACCGAACCACGCAGAGTGGAGACATTCCCGCTGACCGAGGAACAGCTGACTGACACTCTGCGCAGTGCCTTGCGGGAGGGCGGCTGTGCGGGCGTGATCGTCAATACCGTGAAAAAGGCGCAGGCCATTGCGGCCCGTCTGCGGGCAGAACTGCCGGAGTTTGAGGTGGTGGTATTCCACGCTCAGTTCCTTATGCCCGACCGTGCCGCCAAAGAAGAGGCGCTGATGAAGCGCATCGGCAAGCACTCCACCCCGGAACAGCGGGATAAGCTCATTGTGGTGGGCACGCAGGTGCTCGAGCAATCCCTTGATATCGATCTGGATTTTCTGGTCACAGAGCTCTGCCCCATGGACCTGCTCTTACAGCGTATCGGACGGCTGCACCGCCACGAGAACCGCACCCGTCCCCGGCCGGTGGCGCAGGCCCGCTGTGCCGTGCTGGACACTGGGACGGATGAGTTCGACGAGGGCAGCAAGGCGGTTTACGGGGAATGGCTGCTCTGGCGCACCCGCAAGTTCCTGCCCACCGCCATCACCCTGCCCCATGATATCGCCCCGCTGGTGCAGGATGTCTATGGCTGGGAGCCCGACCCTCTGCCCGCCAGCCCGCAGAGCACTGCGGCCCGGGCGGAGTACGAAAAGGCCCAACAAATCAAAATGGGCAAGGCGAAGACTTTTACCATCCTGCCGCCAGAAGAGCACAGAAAGCGCCCTTCCCGGAATACGCTGGACAATTGGATGGATGATGTGGGTGCGGTCAGTGACAACGGTGCCCGCGCGGCGGTGCGTGACGGAGACCCTTCCATTGACGTGCTGGTGCTGATGCGGGATGCGGCGGGAAATGTCCGCTTCCTGCCCGATGAAACGGGGCAGCCCGGTGCCTGCGTGCCCACGGACGAGCCGCCTCAGCCGGAGATGGCGCTTCAAATTGCACGGCAGAAGCTGCGCCTGCCCGGATATTTCAGCAAACGGTGGTCGGTGAAACAGACCATCGACGCATTGGAAGCCCGGAACCGGGAAGTGTTCGGGCTGTGGCAGCAGTCGCCGCTGCTGCGGGGAGAACTGACCTTACTGCTGGATGACCACCTGACCGCACAGCTTGCCGGGCAGGTGCTGCAATACGACCGTGAAAACGGTCTGACCTACCGGAAGGAGGAAGAGAATGAAGCAAATTGAGTATAATTTGCTGGAGGAACGCTGGGTGCGGGTGCGCGGGCAGGATTACACCGTGCAGGAAGTTTCTCTGCCGGATGCCCTGCTGCACGCCCACGAATACCGTGACCTGGCTGGAGAACTGCCCACGCAGGATGCCGCCATGCTGCGGCTGCTGCTGGCGGTTCTGCACACGGTGTTTTCCCGGGTGGATGGAAACGGTACACCGGCCCCCTTTGAGGAAACGGACGATGCCCTGACCCGCTGGGAGGAGCTGTACCGGCTGGGGCATTTTCCGGAAGCGCCCATCCGGGCCTATCTGGAGCAGTGGCGTGACCGCTTCTGGCTTTTCCACCCGGAACGCCCCTTCTGGCAGGTGCCGGAAGCGAAGATCGGCACAGAATACACCGCTTCCAAGCTGAATGGGGAACTTTCTGAGAGCAGCAACAAGCTGCGGTTATTCTCGTCCTATGCGGGCGAAGGAAAAGAGGGATTGACTTATGCCCAGGCGGCCCGCTGGCTGCTGAGTGTGAATGACTACGATGACACCTCTGCAAAGCCCAAGGGCAAGGGTCTGCCCTCGGTGGGTGCTGGCTGGCTTGGCAAGCTGGGGTACATTCAGGCGCAGGGCAGCAACCTGTTCGAGACTTTGATGCTGAACCTCACTCTGCTCAAGGATGGCGTAGAACTGTGGGGGGAGAATCATCCCTGCTGGGAACTGGAACAGCCCCGCAGTGCAGAGCGCACAGAGATCGCCCTGCCGGATAACCCCGCCCAGCTGCTGACCCTGCAATCCCGGCGGCTCCTGCTCGACCGAGAGGGAGAAATCGTGATCGGATTTTCTCTGCTGGGCGGCGATTTCTTCCCCCGGGAGAACGCATTTGCAGAACAAATGACCGTCTGGCGTGACCCGGATGCCAAAAAGAGCAAGAAGATCGGGCAGGTCACCTTTGTGCCCAGCCGTCACGACCCGGCAAAGCAGTTTTGGCGGGAGTTTCCGGCAGTGTTCTGTGAGGAAGGGGAAAGCGTCCGCAGGCCCGGCGTTGTCCGCTGGGTGGAAATGCTTCAAAATGACCCGGACTGTCCGCTGGAACGCAAGCGGCTGATCCGCTTTGCCATCAGCGGCATGAAGTACGGAGATAAGGATTTCTTTGTGAACGATTCCTTCAGCGACAGCCTGACCTTTCAGGCCGCGTTGCTGGGAGAACTGGGACGGCGCTGGACAGTGCCCATCCGGGATGAGATCGGGCGCTGCGAGCGGGCCGCGCAATCTGTCGGCCGCCTTGCGTGGGAACTCTCCCTTGCGGCGGGAGATAAGAACGATACGACCGCGGAATCCGCCCGCACCCAGTTCTACTTTACCATCGACCAGCCGTTCCGGCTCTGGCTGCAGAGCATTGACCCCGAAACGGACAAGCTGGACGAAAAAGCCGATGAATGGCAGGAGAAAGCCCGCAAACTGGCCGCAGAGCTGGGCCGCCAGATGGTAGAGCGGGCCGGGAATGCCGCCTTTGTGGGCCATAGGGTCGAGGTGAAAACAGGCGGTAAAAAGGACGAAAAGAAAACCGTTCTGTATACGGCCCCCAAGGCCTACAATAGCTTCCTGTATAATCTGCGGAAGCTCTACCCGAAGAAAGAAGGAGGAACAGCATGATAACGGATGCGATCCATGATTATGTGGCCGGACAGCTGAGCAGGCTGTGGAGCCTGCCCAAACCCCAGCGGCGTGCCCGGTTGGCAGAGCTGCGCCGGGGCGTTGGGCATCAGCCCGGCGACCTGCCGGCGCTGTGGGGCAGCTTCCTGCAGGAACTGCCCAAAGAGCTCTGGGGCAGGGAAACGGCGGCAGGGGAGTGCCGGGAACCATCGGAAGCCGAGTGGGCGGTCTACCTTGCCCTGACTCTCTACGCCCTGCACCAGCAGGGAGAAGAGAACGTTTCCATGAATGAAAGGGGCTGCACGCTGGGCAGGGCGGTGCGCCAGCTGGCCCAGAATTCCGCAGCTGCCGCGCAGGACTGGACCGAGAGCAGCGTCCTGCGCCGGTTCAACGCACTGGCCACAGCGGATTCCATGCCCGAGGTGTCCCACTACCTCCGGGGGATGGTGCAGCTGTTCCGGGGAAATGAACCGAAGCTGAAACTGGATTACCCCCGGCTGGCTGTGGAGCTGTACCGGTTCCAGCTCCCGGATCAGGCAGCCAATGTCCGCCTGCAGTGGGGCCGGGACCTCTACCAGATGAATGCCGACACACCTGAAACCGAAGAAAAGGAGAATTGAAATGGATACCAAACGTCTGTATGTTGATTTTCATGTGTTGCAAACGGTGCCGCCCAGCTGTGTGAACCGCGACGATACCGGAAGCCCCAAGACGGCTGTCTATGGCGGTGCCACCCGCGCCCGGGTATCCTCTCAGGCGTGGAAGCACGCGATCCGCAAAATGTTTGCCGAAGAAATGGCCGACATGGTCGAGACCGGAAAACGTACCCTGAAAGCAACTGACCTTGTGGCCGGGGAACTGGCCGCACTGGCTCCTGAACTGGACGATGCCAGACTGAAAAAGGATGCAAAAAAGGCACTGGAAAATGCAGGCATCAAGCTGAAAGATGACAACAACGCCGCCCTGCTCTTTTTGAGCACGGCCCAGGCCCGGGCGCTGGCCCGGCTGGCCGCCGAGAACTGCGAGGAGAAGGATGACTACAAAAAGGCCCTGAAGGAGAACCCTTCGGTGGATATGGCTCTGTTTGGCCGGATGGTCGCCAGCGATCCTTCCCTGAATTACGATGCCGCCGCTCAGGTGGCCCATAGTATCTCCACCCATGCCGTACAGAACGAGTTTGATTACTTCACCGCCGTGGATGACTGTGCCCCGGAGGATTCGGCAGGCGCGGGCCATTTGGGCACGGTAGAGTACAACTCTTCCACCCTGTATCGCTATGCCACCGTCAACATGGTGGAACTGGTGCACCTGCTGGGGGCTGAAAAGGCAGCCCAGGCTGTCCGGGTGTTCGGCGAAGCCTTCATCCGCTCCATGCCCACCGGAAAGCAGAACAGCTTTGCCAACCGCACCCTGCCGGATGCTGTCTATGTCACCCTGCGGGAGGATCAGCCTGTGAACCTCTGCGGTGCCTTTGAAAAGCCGGTGCGCAAGAGCCCCGAGGGCTATGCGGAACCCTCCAAGACGGCGCTGAAGCAGTATGCGCAGCAGGTGTATGCCTGCTATGCGGATGCCCCGGCCCAGAGCTTTGCTGTGGGCATCGGGCTGGACGAGCTGGCCCCGGCCATGCCCCTGAATCAGATGCTCACCGCACTGGAACGTGCCGTAAAGGAGAAGCTGCCCGGAAATGAGGTGTGACCATGGCAACGCTGTTGCTTCGGCTGGCCGCGCCCCTGCAATCGTGGGGTGCGGATTCCAAATTTGAGACCCGCAAAACGAACCGGGAACCCACAAAAAGTGGTGTCATTGGCCTGTTGGCAGCGGCTCTGGGCCTGCGCCGGGACGATGCCGCAGGCCTTGCCCGGCTGAACGGCCTGCACTTTGCCGTCCGTGCTGACCGGGAGGGCAGCCTGCTGGTGGACTTCCACACAGCCAACCGGGAAGAGGATCGGAAAAAAGGCAAGGCTCCCTATGTGACCTACCGCCATTACCTGCAGGATGCGGTCTTTCTGGTGGGGCTGGAAAGCGAGGACACCGCCCTGTTACAGGAGCTGGAAACGGCCCTGAAACATCCGGTCTACCCGCTGTATCTGGGGCGGCGTTCCTGCCCGCCCACCCTGCCGCTCTGCCTTGGTATCCGGGCCGGGGAACTGCTGGATACCCTGCGGGCAGAACCGCTGCTGGTGAAACAGAGGAATGGGGCCCCCTTGCGCATCGTGGCAGACGCGGACCCGGCGGATGCTGCTGCCGTGCCCCGGCGTGATCTGGCGATGTCGTTCAGCCCCATCCACCGGCAGTACGGCTTCCGCCCGGTGCGGGAGTGGAACACAAACCCGCCGGAAATGCCCGGCGCGACCGAACATGACGCAATGGCAGAATTGAGGTGAGGAATCATGTATCTATCCCGCGCAGAACTTGACCCGACCCGCCGTGAGACCATGGTGGCGCTGATCTCGCCCCAGAAATTCCATGGTGCGGTGGAAAACGCTTTTGCCGGTGCGCGCCGCCGCAGGCTGTGGCGGCTGGATCAGCTGGGAGAAAGACTGTACCTGCTCCTGCTCAGTGAGGAACGGCCGGACCTGACCGCCCTGTGTGCGCAGTTCGGCACCGGTGCGCCCCCGGAGACCCGGCCCTATGACCCGCTGCTGGAACGGGTGACAGCGGGCAGCTGCTGGCAGTTCCGCCTGACTGTCAACCCCACCCGCAGCAAAAAAGACTCTGCCGACCATACGGCCCGGGGCACCCTGAAACCCTGCTATCTCGAGGTGGAGCAGGAGGAATGGCTGTGGGCGCAGGCCGCAAAGCACGGCTTTGCCGTCTCGGAGGGCTCCTTCGCAGTGACCCGGAAGCAGACCTATCACTTCAAGAAAAACGGCACCCGGCCTGTTACCCTGCTGGCTGTGACCTACGAGGGTGTTCTGCAGGTGACGGACCCGGAGGCCTTCAAGGCCCTGCTGTGCGAGGGCGTTGGCCGGGGCAAGGCCTATGGCCTTGGCCTGATGACCATCATCCACAGGGGAGGAGACCATGGCTGAGATGCCTGGCCTTTGCGGTCATCACTGCGCTGGGCTGCGCGCCGGGACTGGGCGCTTTTCCCCGCCCATGCGGGGGTGATCCCCAGTATGCGTCCAGCGAGGCCGACGCGAAACGCTTTTCCCCGCCCACGCAGGGGTGATCCCGGCACGGGCACCGAGCTGTACCGCCGTGTCATCTTTTCCCCGCCCATGCGGGGGTGATCCCTTATCAACCGTGTTGTAGACGTGCACCTTATACTTTTCCCCGCCCATGCGGGGGTGCTCCTATGGTGCGCAACGCCGGACAGTTGCCGCAGCCCTTTTCCCCGCCCATGCGGGGGTGATCCTGACCTGGTGGCCCTGACCGAGGCTGTGCGGAACTTTTCCCCGCCCATGCGGGGATGATCCCGGACGGTTTGCCATCTTCCAGCGGGGTGAAAACTTTTCCCCGCCCACGCGGGGGTGATCCTCCCACACCCACCCGCACACCGGTGGTGAATCACTTTTCCCCGCCCATGCGGGGGTGATCCCGGCGCGGTGAAGGACGATGCCTACTACGAGAACTTTTCCCCGCCCACGCGGGGGTGATCCTGTCGAACGTGCCAGGCTCCCTCGGTTCCTCGGCTTTTCCCCGCCTACGCGGGGGTGATCCCAACTCCCAAAAGAGCGTGTCGCTGGGCAATAACTTTTCCCCGCCCACGCGGGGATGATCCCATCACCCAGAACATTTACAGCAAGGCCCAGACCTTTTCCCCGCCCACGCGGGGGTGATCCTGAGCTTCTCCCCAAAGCAAAAACAGATCCTGACTTTTCCCCGCCTACGCGGGGGTGATCCCGGCGTAGAAATCGCCAACCCCGATCTGACGAACTTTTCCCCGCCCATGCGGGGGTGATCCTTGATGGAGCTTTGGTTTATACTGGCTGGGATGCTTTTCCCCGCCTACGCGGGGGTGATCCCCAGTTCGTGAACTCCTGCCCGGTGCAGTCATACTTTTCCCCGCCCATGCGGGGGTGATCCTATGCTGATGCAGATGGGCTATAACACACTAGGCTTTTCCCCGCCAGCGCGGGGGTGATCCCAGTTCCTGCCAATCAAGACCAATGACGGCGACTTTTCCCCGCCCATGCGGGGGTGATCCCAGCCACAGATCGTATGCCTCACGGGAGGTTGCCTTTTCCCCGCCTACGCGGGGATGATCCTAGCAGAACGCCCTATCTGGTGGAAATCATGGACTTTTCCCCGCCTATGCGGGGGTGATCCTGAATCGGAACTGCCGCCGTAAAACAGAAAAGGCTTTTCCCCGCCCATGCGGGGGTGATCCCCATTCGTTCCAGATTTTTGCGTAAGCCGTGAACTTTTCCCCGCCTACGCGGGGGTGATTCCATCTGGCTGAATGGTCTGGTCGGCGCAGGCTACTTTTCCCCGCCTACGCGGGGGTTCCACATTGACAACCCTGCGCAAAAAGCAGATAATAGGTTTGTCTTGAATGCAAATGCAGAGCGAGGGAAAGTATATGCTGTATTTTGAAAACGATTACTGCGAGGGTGCGCATCCGGCGATCTTACAGAAGCTGGTGGAGACCAACTTTGAAAAGGTCTCCGGCTACGGCACCGATCCCTATTGCGCCAGTGCGCGGGAGAAGATCCGCGCGGCGTGCGGTGCACCGGATGCCGATGTCTGGTTCATTTCGGGCGGCACCCAGAGCAACGCCATCGTCATTGCATCGATGCTGCGCCGCTGGGAGGGTGTGCTGGCCGCATCCACCGGCCATGTGGCTGCCCACGAGGCCGGTGCCATCGAGTTCACGGGCCACAAGGTCATCGGCCTGCCGCACACCAACGGCAAGCTGGATGCCGGGACTGTTGAGGACTGGTGTAGGACCTTCTATGCCGATGGCAATGTGGACCACCTCGTGTTCCCAGGCATGGTGTACATCTCCCACCCGTCGGAGTACGGCACCCTGTACACCAAGGCAGAGCTGGAAGCGCTGTCCGCTGTCTGCCATAAGTACCACATGCCGCTGTTTATGGACGGTGCCCGTCTGGGCTATGGTCTGGCCGCCGAGGGCACCGATGTGACGCTGGCCGATGTGGCCCGCCTGACCGATGTGTTCTACATCGGCGGCACCAAGGTGGGTGCGCTCTGCGGCGAGGCAGTTGTGTTCCCCCACGGCGCACCGGCTCACTTTATGACCATGGTCAAGCAGCAGGGCGCTCTGCTGGCAAAGGGCCGTCTGCTGGGCATCCAGTTCGATGTGCTGTTCACCGATGACCTGTACCAGACCATCAGCAAAAATGCCATTGAGACCGCCGCCGTGCTCAAGAAGGGACTGGCCGAAAAGGGCTATTCGTTCTTCATGGATTCGCCCACGAATCAGGTGTTCATCGTGTTGTCCAATGAGCAGCTGGCCGCGCTGGAAGGCAAGGCCAAGTTCGGCTTCTGGGAGAAGTACGATGATACCCACACCGTTGTCCGCATTGCCACCAGCTGGGCCACCCGGATGGAAGAGGTGGAGCAGCTGCTGGAGCTGATGTAAGGGCACACCTGCCAAATGGCGGTGCGTCTCTTTGTGCAGGATGCAGATTGTATTTCCTGCGCGGATATGTTATTCTTAACTGGATAAAGGCTGCACTTTGTGCACCGTGGAAGGATGGTTTGTATTATGGGCTTTTTTGACAAGCTTTTTGGCGGCAAGGCCGCATCCGAGACGAAATTTTCCGGCCAGAAGATGACGGTCATGCTTCCCATTGACGGTAAGGTGATCCCGCTGGAGCAGCTGCCCGACGAGACCTTTGCCTCTGCGATCCTGGGCCCCGGCTGCGGCGTGGAGCCCACCGGCGACACCGTTTATGCTCCCTTTGACGGCACCGTTACGCAGGTGCCCGAAAGCCTGCACGCCGTTGGTATGATGAGCGATGACGGCATTGAGCTGCTGATCCATGTTGGCATGGACACGGTGGAGATGAAGGGACAGGGCTTTACCTCCCTGACCAAAGAAGGGGCCAAGGTCAAGGCCGGCACCCCGCTGCTGAAGGTGGATCTGGAAGCCATCCGTGCCGCAGGCCACCCCACTGCAACGGCTCTCATCGTGACCAACAGTGATGACCTGCCGGAGATCAGTGTTGCTGCAAACGGCGATGCTGCCGCTGGCACGCCGGTGTTCAAGTTCAAGAAATAAGTAAGCAGATCCCCCGGAGGCAGAGTGCTTTCGGGGGATTTTTGCGGAGAAAAGTCGTACTTATTTGCAAAAAATGCTGGATTTTGCGCGATTTTCTCTTGCATTGCAGGGGGAGTTGTGCTAGAGTGGGCAAAGTGTGAGCCAAAAACCGGTACTGTGAGAGGAAAAGTATATGGAAACAAAAAAGAAGCACGAATTATCCCTTGCAAAACGCATGGCGATCTCTCTGGTCTGCGGCCTGGTGGCCGGTCTGGCCTTTATGTTCCTGCGGGAGCATCTGAACGCCAGCGGTCAGGCACAGACCTGGACCACCATCAACAACCTGCTGTTCCAGGATATCACCGCCGAGGGCGCTGAGCGTGCCTTTGGCATCTTCTACATCATCGGCCAGCTCTTCATCAAGGCGCTGCAGCTGGTGATCATCCCCATGGTCTTTACCTCCATTTCGCTGGCCATCGGCAGCATTGCAGA
>OLNZ01002336.1_pt1 | contig 11583 bp, 14 predicted proteins | sample 1672981 | NCBI WGS metagenome assembly OLNZ01 (sample SAMEA3136743, study PRJEB25190) | human gut metagenome | biome: human gut; feature: human-associated habitat; material: faeces | place: Austria | collected 2013
TTGAGCGATATCGCCCCATCGCCAAGTGGTTGGTATAGGAACCCGACGAAAAGATTGGAATGGCTATGACAGGAGATGACTCCCTTGCATCGGATTCCATCGCGTCGGATTACAGGTTCGTGTTGGAGCATGACACCTCCATGTTGGAGATGGCTCTTGCTGCTGTGTCCTTCGAAGATTGCAGTCTCGATGACGCCGTTCCATTGGATCGGATTTCCGTGGCATACGATTGCTGGCTTGAAGCGTTGGAAGCGCTTCATCCTGGCCATCGTTTCCGCGGATTCGGTCTTTCGGATGCGGAGCTTTCAGATAACGGTTTGCTTGAACGTCTGCTGTTGACTGTTTTGTTCGATGGTGGTTCTTGCCGGTTCATACGTTCCGTGGTCGCCGTGGTGAATGGCTACCGTAGGGCTCACCGCGGTTGACGGTGCGTATGCCGGTCTGTCGTTCTGTCTCTTTTCTGTTATTGGTTTGGGAAATGCTGGATGGTTTCATCCGCCGCCCGGATGCGAACTGCAATTCGTCCACGAGCTTGATTCTCAGATGTTCTAAACGGGTTCCAAAGTTTTCTCCTTTTCTCTGCCATAGAGATATTCAGTGGACACATTGAATCTTTCAGCGCATTCGAAAATCTCTTCAACACTGAAGGGAATCTGACCATTCAGCTTTTTTGAAGCCGTGGCTTGACTGACATGAATAACTTCCTTTCCGAAGTTTACTTGAGTCAAGTTCGCCTCTTTTCGTAACGTATTTATCTTTGCAGCTATTTCTTTATTCGTCATAGGAATAATGATAGCTAGACATATTGATATATCAAATCGGCGTGTCTAAAATACGAGACATGCAGAAAAAAGAGAACAATCAGACTCAAGCAGCGATAGAATTCCAATCCATCGTTCGCAACAACGTAAGAATGATTCTTGCGAGGTTCCCACAGAAACAAGAATCACTTGCCTCTGCGTTGCAAATGTCCCAAGCCTCCATCAGCAAGAAGTTGAATGGGAAAGCCGACTGGACTTCCGCCGACATTGCTAACGCCGCAGTATATTTCGGTCTGCCTTTTTATGTACTTGCATCGCCGACAGCATTGAAAGATTATTTGTTCACCGATTCGGAAAAGGAATATCAACTGGGACATTATGTCCCAGTTGATATTTCCCGCCGCGAGCTTGCTACTCCGGCCGGTGCGCGTTACCTGCGTAAGCCGGATGAGAACGAAGACAGGCCGCATGGCGCGAACGGATTGCCACGCTTCTTCGTTATGCCGGAAACGAACCGATTAGCACTCCGGGCGCCGGAGTGCTAAAACATTAAAAGAAGTTTTCCGGGTACGTCTCATCAGCACCGTCAAACATAAGGCGTACCGGCACACACCTATGCATAAGGAGGCGCGCATGGCGCAATCAAGACGCATGCTGGTGTTGCGTGCCGTGGTCGAGGATTACATCCGTTCTCAGGAACCGGTGGGTTCCACCACACTGACCCGGGATCATGACCTCGGCGTCAGCTCCGCCACCGTGCGCAACGACATGGCGGCCTTGGAAGATGAAGGCTATCTTATTCAGCCGCACACTTCGGCCGGCAGGGTGCCGACCGAAAAAGGGTACCGTTACTTCGTCGACCGTTTGGCGACGGTCGTTCCGCTATCGGAGGCCCAGCGCCGCGGCATCAACAGCTTTCTGTCCGGATCGGTCAATCTGCAGGACACGCTGCAGCGGGCCGCCCGGCTGCTGGCGCAGATCACCGGACAGGTCGCCGTCGTGGCCGCGCCGTCACTGTCGAAGTCGACATTGCGGCATATCGAAATCGTGCCAGTGTCCATTAATACGCTGCTTGCCGTAGTGATCACCGATACCGGCCGTGTCGCGCAGCATATCCTCAACGTCACGAAATTGCCGGACGTGACGACGCTCACTCATCTGACCAACGAGATCAACACGCAATGCTCCGGCGTTTCGCTGACCCGCACGGCCGATTGCGTACGACAGATGGGAGCGCGCAAGGAATACCATGCGATCAGCACGCTTGCGGAAACGCTTGCGCAGGCCTTTGATGGCATGGCGGATGACGAACGCGCGAGCGAATTGTACATGGCGGGCACTTCACGGCTTGCGCATCAACGCACGGTGGCCGACCTGGCCCCGCTGTTCGACGCGTTGGAGGAGCAGGTGGTGCTCATGAAGTTGATGAGCTCGCTGAGCGAAACCACGCAATCCGACGGCGTCGGAGTGGCGATCGGTTCCGAAACGCACACGCCCGGTTTGCTGCACGCCTCAGTGGTAACCAGTGGCTACGGGCGTACCTCCGCGGCCGCCACGGACGGCGCGACGCATGCGGCCGCATCATCACAGACGGAAAATCAAAGCGGTGATGATACGCAGCAGGCGGGCGAACCGGTCGCATTCGTCGGATCGATCGGGCCGACGCATATGGACTACGCGGCGACCATGGCCGCCGTGAGGGCGGTCGCCAGATATCTGACGGCGTTCCTCGCCCACGATGAAGGTCAGCCGGCCGACTGACCCCGCCTTATGGCACAATGACACGCAGAACCAACAGGGAGAAAGAATAATCGTGACGGACTATTACGAAGTGCTGGGCGTCGACCGTTCGGCAAGCGACGACGAGATCAAAAAGGCGTATCGAAAGATGAGCCGCAAATACCATCCCGACATCGCAGGTCCGGAATTCGAAGACAAGTTCAAGGAAGTCAACAACGCGTACGATGTGCTGTCGGATCCTAAGAAACGGCAGATGTACGATGCCGGCGTCGATCCGAACGATCCGAATGCGGGCGGCATGCACGGTGGCGGATTCGGTGGCGGATTCGGCGATATGGGGGACATCTTCAGCATGTTCACCGGTGGCGGATTCGGTGGCACCGGCGGTGGACCGACTCCGCGCACCCAGCCGGGGCGTGACGCGCTTGTTTCCGCGACCATCGATTTGAAGACGGCGGTGTTCGGCGACACCACGCACGTCAAGGTCAACACGTTCGGCCTGTGCCAGGAATGCGGCGGCACCGGCTGCCAGAACGGCACACAGCCCACACAATGTCCCGACTGCCACGGTCAGGGATATGCGCAGCGCGTGGTACGCACCATGCTCGGCCAGATGATGACCACCGCGCCATGCGAACGCTGCGAAGGCCATGGAACGGTCATCGAGAAGCCGTGCCCGTCCTGCCTCGGCCATGGCCGCGTGCGCGTCACCCGCAATGTCGGCGTCGCGGTGCCGGCCGGCGTGGCGAACAACACCCGTCTGCGTCTCGCTAATCAGGGTGAGGTCGGCGAAAATGGCGGCGTCGCGGGCGATTTGTATGTGGATATCCGCATCAAGCCGGATGACATGTTCACTCGTGATGACGACGATTTGCATTGTTGGATCAAGGTGCCGATGAGTTGGGCCGTATTGGGGCACGAAGTCGAAATCGACACCTTCGACGGCAGGCAGACGCTGGATATCCCAGCCGGCAGCCAGCCGGACGATACCGTGACGTTGAAGAACCTCGGCGTCACGCATCTCGACGACAAGAACGAGCGCGGCGATTTGGTGGCGCACGTAGTGGTGGAGATTCCTAAGAAGCTGTCCGATGACGAGCGGGAGCTGATTGAGCGGTTCGGCGAGATGCACGACACGGACGCCCAGCATGTTGTCGTGAAGTCCCGTCCGTCGTCCGGCGCGAAGAAGGGGTTCTTCTCCAAGCTGAAGGACGCGCTGCGCTAGTTTTCGCAATCCAATCGAATACGGGACATGTGAAAGAAGTCCGTATCCCAACTCATAACCTTGGGATACGGACTTCTTTCACATCTGGCGTGGCGGGTGATTCCCGCCTATTTGAGCAGCGACCTGCACATGGTGCGATACTGGCTCACATATCCTCCACCGAAGAACACGCAATGTCCTGCAATGGGGTAGAGCTGCCATAATGTGATGCGGTCCTGCCATCCGGCCTTAAGCGGATGCGCCGACTGATAGCCTTCGAGGATGTCCGTAAGATATGACATGCCGAACAGGTCGAGCATGGCAAGGTCTTCCTCACGGTGCCCACCATGAGCCGCAGGATCGATAAGCACGGCTTCGACGTCACCGGAATCAGCAGTCCACATGACGTTGCCGCTCCACAGGTCGCCATGCACGCGTGCGGGCTTGTCGTTGGCGGCCTTGCCTAGGATGTCGGGCAAGGCGTCGATAACGGCTTCAGTCAGTTCCATGTCATAGTCGGTCAGTTCGCGACGTTTCATGCCGAGTCGTACCATCGGACGCAATCTGCCGTCCGCCAGATAGGTGGCCACATCATCCCAGGCACCGGTATCCATCGGGACGGGATCCTGCAATGGCCCGAAATAGCAGGTGCCGTCGTATCCAGTTGGAGCGGAGCCAAAATGTTCGGCACCGGCATCATGCATATGAGCTAGCGCAACACCGAAATCGCGCGCGGCTTGGATGGTCGGACCGCAGGCGTTCACGCGTTCAATGTCGAGATAATCCTTGCCCCAGTCGTATACGTCGACCACGCGTGGGCCGCCCTGCGATTGCGCCTCGCCGAGCCATTTGAGGCCGCGTCCCTCGCATTCAAAGAAACCTTCGGGGCTGAATGCCCTGCTTTTGCGGTATTTGCCCATGCCGATGAGCCTTTCTCCCATGCCGGACATGCCGGCGTACTTTTGGCTCCATTGTGTGCATGGTTTGAGACAACTATGCCGGGATGCCTTGAAAACTAGACCCCTCTCGCTACTCTTGGTCACGGAAAAACAGACGAAACCGTATTTCTACGAACATAAAGAGTGGTCATGAATTTCTTCCAAGCGATTTTCCTTGGCCTGGTGCAGGCGTTGACCGAATACTTGCCGGTCTCTTCCAGCGCCCATATCCGTATCATCGGCGATTTGATGCTGGGCTCCGATCCGGGTGCTGCGTTCACCGCCATCATCCAGATCGGCACCGAGCTTGCCGTGATCCTGTATTTCCGTCATGACATCATCCGCATTCTCGGCGCGTGGTTCGGCTCCTTGTTCGGCAAGGAGGGCAAGGACTTCAAGAGCCGTATGGGCGCGCATAACCGCGACACGCAGATGGGTTGGTTCATCATCATCGGCACGCTGCCGATTCTGATTGCCGGTCTGTTGTTCAAGGACGCCATCGAAAGCACGCTGCGTAATCTGTGGATCACCGTTACCGTGCTGATTATCTTCGGTATTCTGCTGTGGGTGGTCGACGCCCGCGCCAAGCAGGTCAAGACCATGGATGAGATGACCTGGAAGGATGCGCTGATCTTCGGCATCGGTCAGATGCTGGCGCTGATTCCTGGCGTTTCCCGTTCCGGCGGCACCATCACCTTCGGCCGTGCGATGGGTTATACCCGTGAGGCTGCAGTGCGCGTGAGCTTCCTGATGGCCATTCCGGCCGTGTTCGGCGCGGGCATCCTCGAAGCCGTTTCCGCGGTCAAGGATGTGGCCGCAGGCAATGCGGGAATGTTCCCGGGCTGGGGTGCGACCATCGCGGCCACCATCGTGGCGTTCGTGGTCGGCTATGTGGTGATCATCGGCTTCCTGAAGTTCGTGTCCACCTTCTCGTACAAGGCGTTCGCCATCTACCGCATCGCGCTGGCCGTTGTCGTGGCTCTGCTGCTGATCTGCGGCGTGCTGCACCCGACGGAAGTCGTTGCCGCCGCGTAAGCGTGATTCGGCGTAAATAAAGCGAATCCCGGCCATCCGTAAGGTGGCCGGGATTTTTTCGTCTGCGACCTCCTCCTGGAGGGGAACGACTCAGACGCCGTTGCGTAGAAGTGATTCGGCCTCACGAAGCAGTTCCTCGCAGGCAGGCATGCCATTCGAGGCGATTCGCTTCGCTCTCGCGTCCAAATCGTAATCATGTTCCAGACGAGCCAAATAGTCGCCGGCATGCATGTCTGACACCAATCCATCGGCGTCGGAACGCCATTGCATGGCCTTTCTGGTCAAATCTCCTTCAATAAGCGGATACTCGATTATTAAAGACAAGGCGCGCAGCAGCTCCAAAGTGCCTTGCATGCATTCGGTATTGGCACAGTAATGCGGTACGGATACCCATATGGATGTTGTCGGAAAGCCCGCTTCGGCGGCGAAGGCGTCAAGGATGTTGGGGATGCCCACCGGACCGTTGTATTCCCTGTCGGATTCGCATTCGCAGCCGCTTTTGGAGATGTCAAGCGGCAATGGCCGTGTGTGCGGGCATTCATCGAACATGGAGCCAAGCGTGATGACATCACTTACGTCATAGTCTTCTGCGACACGTAGCGTCTGCCTGCAGTATTCCTCCCACCGGTAATTGGGTTCGGGTGCGATTTGCGCAAGCAGGTGCAGCATGGGGGAGACGGCAATGTCATAGAAAGTCGTTTGCGGCCAGATGATGCGCTTACGCCCCTGCACGGAGCAGATCATGGGCCGGGCCACCTGATAGTCGTAGAAACCTTCGTTGTCAATATGGCGCACTTCCTGCGACTCATACCGGGACACCAAATGACGGACGACGTTCGTGGCCGCTTGGCTTGCATCGTTCCATCCTTCGAATGCGGCGATAAGTATCGTCTTGGGCATTGCGCTCTCCTCACACATGCTTTTAATGTATACCGAAAACGGGTGGTGTGACACGCGCTTCAGCCATCGGTGAATACGAATAAACCAAACCGCGACACGCTGACTTGCAAATTACACGAATGTGGTTATAGTAGATACTCGTGCTCACGCAGTGAATCTGCTGAAGACATGCGGACATAGCTTAGTTGGTAAAGCGCAACCTTGCCAAGGTTGAGACCGCGGGTTCGAGTCCCGTTGTCCGCTCTAAGGTTCCGATTGATTATCGACCTTTATGGTGGGTTAGCCAAGCGGTTAGGCAGCGGCCTGCAAAGCCGTATAGACGAGTTCGACTCTCGTACCCACCTCGCATCATGTGAGATTAGTTTTCGCATGTTGACATGACCCGGGCGGTTGGCGCAGAGGTAGCGCACTTCCCTGACACGGAAGGGGTCACAAGTTCGAATCTTGTATCGCCCACTGGAGCATTGCTCCGTACAAATTAAGACTGGGTGATTGGCGCAGCGGCTAGCGCACTTCCTTCACACGGAAGGGGTCATAGGTTCGATTCCTATATCACCCACCGTTATCACAGCTCGGTTTTGCCGGGTTTTTTGTTTCCATTCCTTTTCACGCTACTTCGTCAAATAAGAATGCAAGCATCGACGCGCCGGCAAAAACAGCGATCGACGAAAAACGATTCACCACATTACACAAGAATTGCCGATGAAAATACAGAGAATCAAACGAGAGAAGCATGACTTTTGCCAAACGCATTTCTAAAATGAGTATCGTAAACAAAAAAGAAAACAAACAAGACGCAAGGTGCGTCACAGCACACCAGCAAGAAAAGGAAACATCATGAACAAGAACAAGATCTTCTCCGCAATCATGCGTGGCTTCGAAGTCAGCGGCATCAACGCTCTGTCTTCGGCTGCCGGCTCCTCTTCCGTCAACGGCGCTCTGCAGGAAATCATCGACACCCGCCGCTGATTCGGACACCACACACTGAATCCTTCTTGAAAAAGCCTGGAACGCGATTAAAAAGCGTTCCAGGCTTTTTGTTCCCCGGCAAGCGGCTACAATTGCCTATTGTGAACGAGAGACAATTGAACCTCAACCAAGCGGTTAAGGATATGGGCCCCAACGAATTGAAAGCGTACGCCGAGCTGGGGCAGAAACAACACGATGAGGCGAACCGCGAACTGGAACGACGCTGGCGCAGCTACGATGACATGCTGCCGAAGGACGAATTCGTATCCATCATCGACAAGAACGAACGGTAAATACCGTTCACAGTGTATGATTCGTGACCATGCCGGCCACAATACCGGCCAATTGCAAGGGGAGAGGGTAGAATGACAGCTATGACTGATCCGATTCCAAGCGCAGGCGAAACGACCATCATTGGTCTTCCTGCTATCACTGTACCGGTTACTTCCACCGGAGACCGTCCTCTGACGAAGGAGGACCTCAATACGATCATGCGTCTGGCCGACGGCACGGCGCTCCTGATTTCCACCAGGGGAGCGGTGTCCGGCTCGCGTTATCTCCTCGACGAGGACGAGATCACCGTGGGACGCGACCCGAGTTCCGATATCCTGCTGGACGATTCCACCGTCTCCCGCACGCACGCGGTGTTCCGCAGGATTAACGGAAATTATTCGGTGATTGACGCCGGCAGCCTGAACGGCACATACGTGAACCGTCAACGAGTGGATAGCCAGGAACTGAAGAACGGCGACGAAATCATTCTGGGCAAGTTCCGTCTCGTATATTTCACCAACAAGGCCGTCATTGCCTAATGAAACGCCCGATGCGGGATAAACTGTGAGTAACGGTTTTCCTTCAATCGCCTATGGGCTCCGAATGGAAGCTCATAGGCGATTGTTTTATGGCGTGTAGGAGAAGACAATGGACGGCGAGGCAGAACCAACAATGCGGTTGCATCTGCACGTGTCGCACGCGGTGCAGGGGGAGTTGTTCCCCTCCGCGGACGCGCAGCCCGTCACACGGGGCTATCGTGGTACGGTCGCGTCAAAAGTGGCGGGTATCACGTACCGCCAGCTTGACTATTGGGCGCGTAAACAGATAGTGGAACCATCCATCACCCCGTCGCACGGATCCGGCTCACGCAGATTGTATTCGTTCAAAGATGTGGTGATTCTTGCCGTTTCCAAAAGATTGCTGGATGCCGGAATCAATCTGCAGAACGTGACCACCGCCATCGGCTTCCTCGCGCAGCGCACGCCCGAACAGTTGGCCGGCATCATCATGTGCGATGGGCAGAATGTGCATGAGTGCACGGACAGCGAACAGATGGTGGCTCTGCTCCAAAGCGGCAGAGCTGTGTTCGGGGTGTCCGTCGGATCGCTATGGCATCAGATCAAAGAGGCTCTAGAACATGAGGAATACGTCGATTTGACGAAGACGCCGGCATCGACAGACACCAATAGGCCAATCGACGACATTGCCGCGATACGTATGAGAAAGAAGCTGGAATCGCGACGCAAATCCCGCGCAGCAGCCTGATCGCATACAATTGGTACGATTCAGCCCGGAACGTTCGAACGATATAACCCGCAGGGGGGTAGCGCATGCTTGATATTCTGCCGGCACTGTTGTGGATCATAGCCGCCGTCATCGCAGTGAACATTTGTTTGATTACTGCGATTCGAGGCAATCTGTTTTCCAAAAAACACCGCGATGTGCATCCGGTGCGTTGGTCGATCATCGCGCTGCATTTCACCTCATTGGTCATTGGCGCGTTGCCATATCCGGCATATGCGATGTTCAGGTCGGATTTCTCGGAGAGGTTCCAGCGTTTCTACGAACATGTCGGATGGCCATCGGCTGCGGTGATGGTCATGCTGATCGCAGCGGAACTTGTTTTCATGTATCTTCAGGCCCGAAACGGCATGCACAGAGAGATGGAGCGGAAGCTCAATCAGGCCGTCAAATAGAAATCTGACATAACCTGGGTTATCGGTTTTCGACACCCCCGTGTAGCCGATTTGCCGCAGAATCGCGATCATGTCGAAATAATTAAGATGCAATGCTTTAGTACCATCATTGTGTGTCTTGACTTTTCCGATTTTGGTGCCAGAATCGGCCAATTCGTGCGACATGCGCGATATAACATCCTCGCCAGGCAATGCAACGGACTTGCGGACGGTGCAGTATCGCGAATATTTTTCAATGCCGGAATCAGACAGGCCGACGCGCTTGAAGACCTGATGTGCGGCCAAAGGACGTCCGATTGCATCAACGAATGGGGAAGCATAGTCAGGGTCAAGACCAACACGGGAACGTTTTTTGTTGAGTCTGTCAACAGTTTTCAACCAAAGGGCCGCAAAGCGTGCGCCGAATTCATTGACCTGCTTGACGGTCAAATCATGCTCGAAAATGAAAAAGGAATGCAAGGGAGGATGCCAGCCATTAACATTTGATTCGGTAACTTCCTGCGCACGAATGAAACCAAGCTCGCCGAATTCGTCAAGGAGTTTGACAAAGGCGCGTTGCTTATTGACGTTGCGCCAGATTTCGAGCAGTTTCTTGCGGACAATTTCCAATTTCTCGCCTTTTTTGTGGCGAAGTGTGAGCGTTGCGAAAATGACGCCATACTTGCGTTCCTTGCAAGTCCGAAGTGCCTGGCTGATCTGTTTTTGCCTATAGCTCATGATCTTGAAATTGCAGACAGGACAGCAGCAGACGTTGCCGCAAGCAGCAAGACCGCTGAAGCGGGAAAGATGCTTATCATCGTAATACAGGCCCTGGCCGACGATATCGGAAACAGGATTGCCACAAAAGCTCACGCGCGTTCCGCGCAGAACACGACGTACGGTGATTCTTGCGGACCAACGATATTCGCGGAATTCACGAAGCTGTTCGGCTTTCGTGGCTTTATTCAGATGCTTTCGAATGGCGGCACTTCCCGTACAGCTATCAAGGGCCGCTGCGCGGCCTGCTGTGCGGGATTCACCATGTGGTAAAATCTTCGTTGAAGCCATTTGAACCTCACAATTTATTTGGCTACTGTCCTGGACGAGCTGCGAATCAAGTCCAGGACATTTTTTTATTTTATCCGAAACTATAATATATCACATTCGGGGAACGTGATCCGCGAAAAGGCGTGACAGCGGACGCAGGAAACGAGTGGATCATCGCCGTTGAAAGCCTGGATAGGAAGGTTGAACGGATTTGGATAGAAGCCGTTCACGGTGTGGCAGAGTTGACATTTCCAGTACCATCCATCGGCTGAATGGTGCAATGTGGCGGAGAGGAAGAAGCAGGCGGGGTTTTCGATATCCTCGACGGTAAAGCATGGTGACATGGACATAAGCCGATTATATCCATCATTTGCGTTTCATGAGCATTTTGTAATCCTCACATGTGCAATCGGGGACGCGCCGCCGTCCGCCGCAGACCGCGCAGCGGCCGGACATGAGCACAGTGCCGATCGTCGAGACGGAATCGTAAGTGTTATAGCAATCTTTGGCGCAACACTTGGAAAGACGCATGAAATTGGTCTGCAAAGGTTTCAAAGCCTTGCGGGTGCTGTTGAGACTGGAAAAATCGGTGTAGTCGGCAGCGTCATAGGAGATGAACCGGAAGAAGCTGCTGCTTTTCCATTGCGTGCCGTCCACCTTGCGTGGGAACATGCCGCGACAAATGGTTATAAGCCTGGTGGTTTCGCGCAAAATGCGATCAGCTCGCATCCAGTTCGGTGCGGTCCAACGGAGCAAGAGATCACGTTTCCTTAATTGCTGTAACAGTGTGGCAATTTGCGGTGGCAAAGCTTCGGTTTCTCTGGCGGATGCTATGGCGCTCACCTCGTCCAGAAGGATGTCAGCGTGTTCGGCTTCGAGGACTTGCGACCAGTCGTGCAGAATATGCACGTTCGGCGGAATCGTACCGTCAGGCAGATGCAACGGAACCGTGGTGTAAATGTCGCGGCCGTTGGCGAGGGATGGAAGCGTGTCATGGACCATTAGCAATGTTTTGCCGCTGCCGTTGACGCCGACGTAAG
>OLNZ01002337.1_pt1 | contig 11578 bp, 9 predicted proteins | sample 1672981 | NCBI WGS metagenome assembly OLNZ01 (sample SAMEA3136743, study PRJEB25190) | human gut metagenome | biome: human gut; feature: human-associated habitat; material: faeces | place: Austria | collected 2013
CAGCCGCCGGAGCGGTGCTTAAGCCGTAAGGCGGGAATTGTGCGGTATTGCCTAAAGATAGTATTGTGTTACAGGAGAATCCATCATGGCAAAGATTCACCGCAGCGATGCACCGCTTCCGCAGGCCCCTTCCGTTCAGGTAAAGGCATCCTATACAGTCACCGATCTGTCGCAGGTTTCTCCGCAGGAACCTGCGGCCTTCTACGATCAGGACAACGACGAGGACTATCGCCGGCGCGAGACCGCGAAGTGCAAAAAAAAGCGCGGTAATCTGCTGTACACCCTCGCGATGATCGTTTTCGCCGCGATCTTCCTCATCAGCGGCGGCCTGCTGGTCAAGCGGTTCCTCGATGACCGCAAGACCGAGAGCGAGTTTGCCGACCTGCAGTCGATGATCGATACCGCGGCGACCCCGGCCCCTGCAGGGGAGAATGTCAACCCCAACGGTGCCAGGTTTGCTGCCCTGCGCGACAAGAACAGCGACTTTATCGGCTGGATCTCCATCGACGGCACCAATCTGGATTTTCCGGTTATGTACGCGCCGGACAACAAGGACTTCTATCTGCGTCATGACTTCAACAAAGCCTACAGCGTCTACGGCGTACCGTACCTGGACGAGCAAACGACGCTCGGGGCCAACGCCGAGAGCGACAACCTGATCATCTACGGCCACAATATGAAAACCGGCACGATCTTCGGCTGCCTGACCGAGTACCGCAGGGCCGACTACTATCAGGAGCACCCCTTCATTGAGTTTGACACCGTCTACGGGGACGCCAGGTATGAGGTGTTCGGTGCGTTCACCATTGATGTCGTCAACGACACCTCGTTTATCTACAACCAGTACATCGACATGGACGAGGACACCTACAACCGCTATGTGGACCAGGTCATCTCCCGCAGCGATGTGGACAGCGGCATCCGCCCTGCCTACGGTGAGCAGCTGCTGACCCTCTCTACCTGCGAGTATTCGTCCGCCAACGGGCGCTATGTCGTCGTAGCGCGTCGGGTCAGTGACTAATTTCCGAAAGTAATTGCATCATGTACTTTAGATTCTTTTGCAAAACGCGCAAAATGTTCTCTTGCTTGCAGATTGCACTTGCCATTCTTCCGGGAATGTGCTATGCTAGTAAATGCGCGATAACTTTTGATTCGTTCTTATATGGTGTAAGAAACCGGAAAGGGAGAATGCGCGCAGCGGGCAGCCGTAGCCCTTGACGGCTGCCCGCTTTGTCTTTATGCCGCGCACATCTGTACAAAATCTGCGTAAAGCTATAGACATTTGTACCCAAATGGCATATACTGTAGAAGTATTTTGCTCTAATCCAATAAAATGGAAAGTATAGTTTCAACGCTGTAACAAAGGGAGGATACCTGTTATGTGTGGAATCGTAGGCTTTACCGGCGCGGCACAGGCCGCCCCCATTCTGCTGGACGGCCTGGCCAAGCTGGAATACCGCGGCTATGACTCTGCCGGTATGGCGGTGCAGAACGCCGCCGGCAAGATCGAGGTCGTCAAGGCCAAGGGCCGCCTAAAGGTCCTGAGCGAGATGACCGACGGCGGCAGCGCCGTGCCCGGCAGCTGCGGCATCGGCCATACCCGCTGGGCGACCCATGGCGAGCCGTCCGTCGTCAACGCACACCCGCATTATTCCCGTGACCAGAAGATTGCCGTCGTACACAACGGAATCATTGAAAACTATCAGGAGATCAAGGAGCGTCTGATCAACAAGGGCTTCAGCTTCGTCTCCCAGACCGACACCGAGGTCGTTGCCCAGCTGCTTGACTACTATTACATGGGCGAGTCCGCAGGCAACGCACTGGACGCCATCACCCGCATGATGTTGCATGTCCGCGGCTCCTACGCGCTGGGCGTGCTCTTTGCCGACGAGCCCGGCGTCATCTACGCAGTGCGCAAGGACAGCCCGCTCATCGTCGGCAAGTGCGAGGACGGTGCCATCATTGCCTCCGACGTTCCTGCGCTGCTCAAGTACACCCGCACGGTCTACTACATTGACAATCTCGAGATTGCCCGCTTGACCCCCGACTCCATCGAGTTCTTCAACATCGACAAGGAGCCCATCACCCGCGAGTCCACCACCATTGAGTGGGACGCCGAGGCCGCGGAGAAGGGCGGCTACGAGCACTTCATGATGAAGGAGATTTACGAGCAGCCCGCCGCTGTCCGCGATACGATCTCCCCGCGCCTCAAGGACGGCCAGATAGACCTCTCCGAGTTGGCCCTTGACGAGGAGGCCATCAGGAATGTTCATCGTCTCTACATCATCGGCTGCGGCTCCGCCTACCATGTCGGCATGGCCGCGCGCTATGTGTTTGAGAGCCTGGCCCGCATCCCCGTCGAGGTCGATGTCGCCAGCGAGTTCCGTTACCGCAATCCCGTGCTCGAAAAGGACGCACTCGCTATGGTCATCAGCCAGAGCGGTGAGACCGCCGACACGCTGGCTGCCCTGCGCCTGTGCAAGGAGCGCGGTGTGCGCACCATCGGCATTGTGAACGTCGTCGGCTCCAGCATTGCCCGTGAGGCCGACGCCACAATGTACACCTGGGCCGGCCCGGAAATCTCCGTCGCCACCACCAAAGCCTACAGCACCCAGCTGGCGGCCTGCTACTTGCTGGCTACCGAGTTTGCCCGTGTGCGCGGCACGCTGGCGGACGGCCAGTATGAGCACCTCGTCACCGAGCTGGAGGCTCTGCCCGAGAAGATTGAAAAGACCCTGGCCGACAAGGAGCGTATCCAGTGGTTTGCCAGCAAGTACGCAAACGCCAAGGACGCCTTCTTCATTGGCCGCGGTCTCGACTACGCCGTCGCGCTCGAGGGCAGTTTGAAATTTAAGGAGATCAGCTACATCCACTCCGAGGCGTTCGCCGCGGGCGAGATGAAGCACGGGCCGATTTCTCTGGTCGAGAACGGAACGCTGGTCGTCGGCATCCTGACCCAGCCGGACTTGTTTGAAAAGAGCGTTTCCAACATGGTCGAGGTCAAGAGCCGCGGTGCCTTCCTGATGGGCCTGACCACCTACGGAAATTACAGCATCGAGGACACTGCGGGCTTCACGGTCTACGTGCCCAAGACCGACCCGCACTTTGCCACGAGCCTGTCGGTCATTCCGCTGCAGCTGCTGGCCTACTACGTCAGCTGCGCCAAGGGATTGGATGTCGATAAGCCGCGCAATCTGGCCAAGAGTGTGACCGTCGAGTAAATCGCTTTCGTCCGTTTTACCAAAAATTTACCACGATTTTTATACAACATTAGCCCCATTTGTCTGCCCAAAAGTAGGACAAATGAGGCCTTTTTGTGTTATAATAATCTATATGACAATTTTGCCGGGCCGTATTGCGCCCGTTTTCAGATAGAAGAACGTATAGTAAGGATGGAATCGATGCAACAGGTCTCAAAACAACTGATAAAAGGGCTTCCGCGCCGCATCGCACTGATGCTGCTGGACTGCGGGCTCATTGTACTTTGCTATTGGCTGGCCGTCATGCTGCGCTTTGACAGCGGCGACGCCTACCGCCGCGTGGAGATACTGCGCGCCATGGCCCCGATGCTCTTATACGTCCTGCCCATTTATATGATCGTGTTCTGGTTCGGCGGACTGTATGAGATCATGTGGGAGTACGCCGGTATGCGCGACCTTGCACGCCTGACCTGCCTTTCCGGGCTGGCGACGGGCATCATCATGCTGTTCGATCTGATCTACCACAGCCGCCCGATCTCCGGCGCGGTGCTGATCTTCGGCGCGGTATTCAACACGGCGGCCATAGCGGGCGTGCGGTTCCTGTGGCGGCTGGTCCTGACGATGCGCAACGCCAAGGCCAACAAGCCGGAGGACAACACGCCATTGCTCATTGTCGGCGCCGGCAACGCCGGTGCGTGGGCCGTCAACCTCTGCAAGACGAAAAATCAGAGCTTCGGCAACCCGGTCTGCATCGTTGACGACGACCTGACCAAAAAAGGCCTGCGCGTGCAGGGCGTACCGGTGCGCGGCACGATCTCCGACATACCGGAGCTGGTGCGCAAATATCATATTCTCGAGATCGTCATCGCCATCACGACGGTCAAGGGTGACCGTTTGAGCGAGATCATCAACCTCTGCAACTCCACCCACTGTCGCGTGCGGATGATCAGTGACCCGCAGGCTGTTGACGAGAACGGCAATCCTGTGGCGGCGGGCTTCCGTGAGCTGAACACGGCGGACTTCCTCTCCCGCGACGAGATCCAGCTGAACAACGCCCAGATCTCCGAGTACCTGCATGACAAGATCGTTCTCGTCACGGGCGGCGGCGGCTCCATCGGCAGCGAGCTTTGCCGTCAGATCATGCGCTACCAGCCCCGCCGTCTGCTGATTTTTGACATCTACGAGAACTGCGCCTATGAGCTGGAAACCGAGCTGAAAAACAAGTACGGCCCCGAGGCTCCTGTTATCACCCTCATCGGCTCCATCCGCGATAAAGCACGTCTGGACGATGTGTTCGACACCTATCATCCGTCCGTCGTCTTTCACGCGGCGGCGCACAAGCATGTGCCGCTGATGGAGATCAGCCCCGCCGAGGCCGTCAAGAACAACGTCTTTGGCACCAAGAACCTGCTGACCTCCGCCGCCGAGCACGGCGTGGAGCGGTTCGTCCAGCTCTCTACAGACAAGGCTGTCAACCCGACGAACGTCATGGGCTGCACCAAGCGCCTGTGCGAGATGCTGATCCAGACCTTCTCCCGGGCCACGTCGATGACCTGCGTTGCGGTGCGCTTCGGCAACGTGCTGGGCAGCCACGGCAGCGTCATCCCGCTGTTTGAGGAGCAGATCAAGCGCGGCGGCCCTGTGACCATCACGCATCCCGATATTGTCCGCTACTTTATGACCATCACCGAGGCTGCGCAGCTCGTTCTGCAGGCCGGCGGTCTGGCGAAGGGCGGCAGCATCTACGTGCTGGACATGGGCGAGCCGGTCAAGATCATGGATCTGGCCAACCGCCTGATACGCTTCTACGGCTACGAGCCGGGCGTAAATATGCAGGTCAAGGTCACCGGTCTGCGCCCCGGCGAAAAGCTGTACGAGGAACTGCTCATGGACTCCGAGCAGGACAAGATGGCCAAAACCGCCCACAACAAAATCTTCATCGCGCCGCCCATGCAGATTGATCTGGAAAAATTCTACACCGACCTGCAGCGGCTCAAGGACTCTGCCCTGCACAACAGCGACGAGGTCGTCGACGTTCTGCAGGAGATGGTCCCGACCTACCACCCCAACCGCCGCGTGCGCGCCGACCACACCGTTGTGGCCGCCACCGGCAACACCACGCTTTTCTCCCGGGAGGAGATTGCGCAGAAGCTCCGGGAGACAGAGCATCCCGCCGAGGAGGGCTGATTTATGTACGAGCGTTACGGCAAGCGCCTGCTGGACATTATCCTTTCGCTGGCAGCCACGATCATTCTTGCAATTCCGATGGGGCTGGTCGCGCTGTGGATCAAGCTCGACTCCCCGGGGCCGGTCTTTTTCAAGCAGCGCCGCGTCGGCAAGGGCAAAACGCACTTTAACATCCTGAAGTTCCGCACGATGCGCGGCGACACCCCGCACGACGTTCCCACGCACCTTTTGAAAGATGCGGACAGCTACATTACCGGGAGCGGTGCCTTCCTGCGCAAGACGAGCCTGGACGAGCTGCCGCAGATCTACAACATACTGGCAGGGCAGATGAGCGTCATCGGCCCGCGCCCCGCACTGTACAACCAGTACGACCTGATCGAGGCGCGCGACAAGGTCCGCGCCAACGACATCCGCCCGGGCCTGACCGGCTTAGCGCAGGTCAACGGACGCGACGAGCTGCCGATTGACGTCAAAGCCCGCTACGACGGTGAGTACGCCGCCCATGTGACGTTCTGGAATGATGTAAAGATTTTCTTCCGCAGCATCACCTATGTGTTCCAGCGCCGTGGCGTCGTCGAGGGCGGCACCGGTGCCATGAACCAGACAAAAGAGGAAAAATCGTCAAAATGACGGACGTTGTACCTGCCAGGAAAACACCGGCAGGTACATTTTTTGTGCTGATTTAAAAAATGTACAAGAAAATCTTGCGATTTTCGTGAAAATATGTTGCAAAAGCCAAGCGGATTGTGTAAAATATACATTATGATGTTTTGGTTTTCAGGCAGATTACCAAACGGCAATTTTGCCAAACACGCATAGCCCGCACTGCACACCGGTGCAGACTGTCTAAATAACAGCTAAAAGGGGAGTCACATATTATGGCAAACAGGGTATTCCAGAACGTGGTCTACCAGATGAAGGACGCAGTGGATCGTGTCGTCGGCGTGATTGATGAGACCGGCACCGTCATTTCCTGCTCTGAGCTGGGACAGATCGGTGAGGTGCGCGAGGGCGTGGCCGCTGTCCGCCAGACGGCCGGGGATGCTTTCGTGCGCGATGGGTATGCCTACCATCAGTTCTCCAACGCCAAGCACAATGACTACGCCGTCTTTGTCGAGGGCACTGACACTACCGCCGAGCAGTTCGCCGCCATGCTCTCCATCAGCCTGCAGAGCATCAAGCAGTACCACGACGAAAAATTCGACAAGACGAACTTCATCAAGAACGTCGTGCTCGACAACATCCTGCCCGGCGACATCTACGCCAAAGCGCGGGAGCTGCACTTTGTCTCTGACGTGCAACGCGTCGTACTGCTGATCCGCGTGACCTCCGGCAATGATATTTCCGCCTACGACGTCGTCAGCGGTCTTTTCCCGGACAAACAGAAGGACTTCGTCTTTAACATCAGCGAGACCGACACCGTCCTGGTCAAGGAGATCAAGCCCGACAACAACACCCGCGATATGGAAAAGCTGGCTGCCTCCATCGTCGATACGCTGCAGGGCGACCATTACATCAAGGCCGTCGTCGGCATCGGTACGCCCATCGGCAACATCAAGGACCTGGCCTCCAGCTTTAAGGAAGCCCAGATTGCCATGGAGGTCGGCAAGGTGTTTGACACCGAGCGTCAGGTCATCAGCTATGACCATCTGGGCATTGCGCGCCTGATCTACCAGCTGCCTACGACGCTCTGCGAGGCATTCCTGCGCGAGGTATTCAAGCAGGAAAGCATCGACTCCCTCGATGCCGAGACGCTGTTCACGATCCAGCGCTTCTTTGAGAACAACCTGAACGTCTCCGAGACGAGCCGCGGTCTGTTCGTTCACCGCAACACGCTGGTCTACCGCCTTGAGAAGATCCGCAAGCTGACCGGCCTTGACCTGCGCAACTTCGATGATGCCATCGTCTTTAAGGTGGCGCTGATGGTCAAGAAATATCTGTCCGCCAACCCGGCCAAATATTGATTTTAAAAAAACTTTCACAAATGGCGCTGCACCGCAAGGCAGCGCCATTTTCCTGCTTTTTATAGCCGCAAAGCACCTTGACCGCAGAGGCCTGACATGGTATTCTATTATATGTATGACTGTAACCATAACAGCAAAGCCACACCACGGCAGGAGAACCCCGAATGATCGATTTTGAACATGTATATAAAACCTACGAGACCCACAACGATGAGAACGTCGCGCTGGAGGACATCAACATCCATATTGACGAGGGCGAGTTCGTCTTTATCCTCGGCCATTCCGGCGCGGGCAAATCCACGTTTTTAAAGCTCATCCAGATGGAGGAGAAGCCCACCGAGGGCAAGGTCTTTATCAATGGGCAGGATTTAACGCGCATCAAGCGCCGCAAGGTGCCCTACCTGCGCCGCCAGATGGGCGTTGTGTTCCAGGACTTCCGCCTGATCCCCACCATGACCGTCTATGAGAATGTCGCCTTCGCCATGCGCGTGACGAACATCTCGACCAAAAAGATCAAGGACCGCGTACCGTTTGCACTCTCCCTTGTCGGTCTTGAGGACAAAATGGACCGCCTGCCGGATGAACTCTCCGGCGGCGAACAGCAGCGTGTGGCCGTTGCCCGCGCGCTGGCCCACGGCCCCAAGCTCATCATCGCGGACGAGCCCACCGGCAACATCGACCCCGAAATGTCGATGGACATCATGCAGCTGTTTGAGGCCATCAACAAGGTCAACATCACCGTCGTCGTCGTCACCCATGAACACGAGCTCGTCCACAAGCTGGCCCGCAAGTACGGCAACCGCGTCATCACGCTGGCCAACGGCATGGTAGCCTCCGATACCGCTGACCCTGCTGCCGCGCGCCGCTACGCTGCCGCCATGGCCGAGCGCGAAGAGGACGACTACGAGTACGACGAGGACTGATTTGTAAGTAAGAGGGGACACCATGCGTTTTTCCAGTTTTATCTACTTAGTCGGCCAGGGCCTGCACAATCTGCGCGCCAACCGGCTGATGACCTTTGCCTCCATGGGCGTGCTGACCGTCTGCATGCTGCTGATCGGCGCAGCCTCGCTGCTGGGCATCAACATTGACCACATGGTCGAATACATCGGCAACCAGAACGAGACCGTCGTCTACATGGGCGGCACCGGCGAGAGCGAGGTCGCCACCGACGAGCAGATTGCCGCCGCCGACGCGGCCATCCGCAGCACGCCCCACGTTGTGAGCGTGACCTATATGTCGCCGGAGGATGTTCTGGCGACCTACAGCGATATGCTGAAGGATTACACAAACCTGCAGCAGGTCTTTGCCAATGACAACCCGTTCACTCCCAACTACCGCGTGACCGTGGACGACCCCGACAACATTGAGGAAGTCTCCGCCCAGCTCATGCAGATCGACGGCGTTTACAGCGTAAAGGCCCCGCTGGCTATGGCGGATACCTTCACGTCCCTGCAGAAGGTCATCAACTACGCTTGCTACGGCCTGGTCGCGGTGCTGGCCATCGTCTCCATCGTCGTCATCAACAACACGATCAAAATCACCGTCTTTAACCGCCGCAAGGAGATCGGCATTATGAAGCTCGTCGGCGCGACCAACGGCTTCATCCGCTTTCCGTTCTTTGTCGAGGGCGTCACCTCCGGCCTGATTTCGGCTGGCATTGCGTCTGGCATCGTCTGCGGCGCGTACTATGCACTCTGCCGCTGGTATGCCGAGAATCCGTCCAACCTCTCGCAGATGTTCGGCGGCACGCTTGTCCCGCTGGAAAGCGTCTGGTACTACATCGTCGGCGGCTTTGTGCTGCTGGGCTTCGTGCTCTGCGGCCTCGGCACCGCCACCAGCATCCGCAAGCATCTGAATGTATAACAGGGGATAAAGGGAACGTATAAGACCATGAAGTTTGTAAAACACGGCAAAAAGCTGATTTCGCTTCTGCTGAGCGCGGCTGTCGCCATGAGCATGACGCTTTCCACCGTCATGACGCCGCTGGCCGCCTCCTCCAGCGTCAGCGACCTGCGCCAGAAGCTGCAGGAACTGCAGACTGAGCAGGAAAAGGTCAACCAGCAGCTCAAGGACGCGCAGAGCAACAAGGCCGACGCTGAGGCGCTCAAAACGCAGCTTGAGCAGCAGAAGGCACTGATTTTGAGCCAGATCAGCAACCTGTCCGAGCAGATCGGCTCTTTGGATGAGGAAATCGTCAACAAGCAGGACGAGATTGACCGGAAGCAGCAGGAGGTCGACCAGAAGCAGGCCGAATACGACCAGCGCTGGGCGGACTTTAAAGATCGTATGCGTGCGATGCAGCGTCTGAATGACGGCGGCTCCATCGCACTGTTGTCCAGTGCCACCAACCTGTACCAGCTGCTGACCTTTGCCACCACATTGGATCAGATCGTTAATAAGGACGAGGACACCTGCCAACAGCTTGAAAATGAACACGCCGAGCTGGAGCAACAGCGCGCCGAGCTGGAGCAGGCCAAGGCGGACCTGGAGGCCACGCAGGCCGATCTGGAGACCCAAAAGACCGCGCTGGACGGCAAGACGAATGAGCTTGCCCAGAATATCTCCCAGACCGACGCCAACATTTCCGCAGCGGATGCCGAGATCGAGGCCAACAAGGCGGCCCTGATCGAAGCCAACAAGGCCGTAGATAAGGCCGCTGCCGAGCTGGACGCCGCGCTGAACGCCGCCAACCAGGCTTACGGCAATGCGTCCATCCAGTGCTCGCTGGACTTTGGCCGTCCGCTGGCCACCTATAAGTACGTCTCCTGCTACTTCGGCGGCAACGGCCACCGCGGCACCGATTACGCCGCACCGGGCGGCACCGAAATCTACGCCGTCTCCGGCGGTGTCGTCACCGCTGCGGCCTACCACTGGAGCTGGGGCTACTACGTGCAGGTCTACCACGGCAAGGATGATAACGGCAATACTTATTCGACGCTGTACGCCCACATGAACAGCGCGCCTGTTGTCAGCGTGGGCCAGCCCGTGGAAAAGGGCAAGGTCCTTGGTTATGTCGGCTCCACCGGCAACTCCACAGGCAACCATCTGCACCTGGAAATGAAGGTCAACAACGTCCTGGTCAATGTCATGAACTACCTCTCATAACGAAAGGGGAATCTGTATGAAGCCGCAGAAGCACAAAACCTCCGTGCGTATTTTCTGCCTTGTAGTCGCCGTTCTGATGATACTCAGCCTTTTCTCTACGGTATTTTTCTCACTAGCCTACGGGGCATAACGCAAACACAGTAAGGAGCCATCAGACCCATGAGCAAAAAAATCAGTCTTGGCGTGGCGGCCACCATTGCCATCATTGCAATGGCCGTCACCTTCTCGCTGACCATGGTCGTGTCCATGAAGATGTTCAACACCACAGTGTCCAGCGTCAAAAACAAGGAGCGCCAGTACAACAAGCTGTCCGAAATTGATCGTTTTGTCCGCGCAGGGGAGTATTTCACCATCGACGAGGACACCCTGAATGACCGCTTGGCTGCGGGCTACATGAACGGCATAAACGACAAGTACGCCGTCTACTACACTGCCAAAGAATACAGCGAGAAGCAGTCTGTGGAGAAGGGCACACTGACCGGCATTGGCGTCGCTGTCGTCAATGACACATCCTCCGGCTACGCCCGCATCATCCGCCTGTATGACAACTCGCCCGCCGCAGAGGCCGGGATGCAGGTCGGCGGCTTCATCACCGCTATCAACGATGAGTCGACGCGCAACATCACCTCCACCGCGCGCCTGACCTCCAAGCTGCTGGGTGAGGAGGGTACGACCACCACGATCACCTACCTGACGCCGGACCGCCAGGAGCAGCAGCTGAATCTTGTCCACTCCAACTACAAAACACCCTCCATCTACACCCGTCAGATGGTCGCGGACACCTGCGGGTACATCCGCATTGACGCCTTCACCTCCGGCACGGCCAGCGAGTTCAAGGCTGCTGTGGATGAGCTGCTGCAGCAGGGAGCGAACAGCCTTGTCTTTGACCTGCGCGACAACACCGGCGAGAACCTGAACGCCGCCCTTGTGGCCGCGGATTACTGTGTGCCTTCCGGTGAGATCGCCAAGCAGCAGGACAGGGACGGCAATGTGACCGTGCTGCGCATGTCCGATGAGACCGAGATCAACGTTCCGATTGTCTGCCTTGTCAACGGCTCCACCGCGGGCAGCGCCGAGCTGTTCGCCAATGCCCTGCGCAAGATGGCCGGTGCGACGCTC
>OLNZ01002340.1_pt1 | contig 11572 bp, 9 predicted proteins | sample 1672981 | NCBI WGS metagenome assembly OLNZ01 (sample SAMEA3136743, study PRJEB25190) | human gut metagenome | biome: human gut; feature: human-associated habitat; material: faeces | place: Austria | collected 2013
GTGCTATGAAAACGGTGTTAAGGTGACTTCCCTTCCGGGAGCCTGTGCCTGCGTGACGGCACTGACACTTTCCGGATTATCCACCAGACGTTTCTGTTTTGAGGCATTTCTTCCATCGGATAAAAAAGAAAAACAGGAAGTTCTGGAAGAATTAAAAGAGAAATAAGATTGTGTTTGCAGATGTTATTGTAGATATACAACATGAAAAACTGGATAAGATCTTTCAGTACCGAATACCGGAACGACTGAAAGACGAGCTGCATCCGGGGATGGAAGTAATTATCCCTTTTGGAAAAGGAAACCGGCAGATCAAAGGTTATGTGACTTCATTATCAGAGACTTGCAATTATGATCTGTCAAAGGTGAAGGAGATTACAGACATTTCTAGAAACAGTGTGGCAATCGAAGCGAGACTGATCGCGCTGGCTGCGTGGATGAAAGAGCAGTATGGCGGAACGATGATCCAGGCGCTTAAGACAGTGCTGCCAATCAAGCAGAAGGAGAATGCGAAGGTAAAGAAACATCTCCGTTTGCTGCTTACTGAGGAAGAGAGTCAGGAGAAGCTGGCTTTTTATCAGAAGAAGAATCAGAAAGCAAGAGCAAGGCTTTTGGAAGCTTTGAAGGAAGCCCCAATTCTGGATTATGAGCTGGTGACGAAAAAATTAAATGTGACACTGCCTGTGATCCGGGCATTGGAAGAGCAGGGCGTGTTGAAGATAGAGTCAGAGCAGGTATACCGTAATCCGGTGAAACAGGCAAAGAAATCACAACAGGAGATCATCTATACGGAAGAACAGCAGCATGTGATCCAGGGGTTCCGGCAAGACTATCTGTGTGGAACAAGGAGAACTTATCTGCTTCACGGAGTGACCGGAAGTGGAAAGACAGAAGTCTATATGGAGATGATCCGCACGGTTGTTGACCAGGGAAAACAGGCAATCGTTCTGATCCCGGAGATCGCACTGACCTATCAGACAGTGATGCGGTTTTACCGCTGTTTCGGCGACAGAGTTTCTATCATGAACTCAAGACTGTCTGCCGGAGAACGTTACGATCAGATGATGCGTGCGAAGAAGGGCGAGGTCGATGTGATGATCGGACCACGCTCTGCACTTTTTACTCCATTTCCGGATTTGGGGCTGATCGTTATTGACGAAGAGCATGAACCAACCTACAAGAGTGAGCAGGTGCCACGTTATCATGCAAGAGAAGTAGCAGTTCACAGGGCAGAAGTAGAAGATGCCAGTGTTGTGCTTGGAAGTGCAACTCCGTCGATGGAGGCAATGTATCGGGCAAGGCTTGGTGAGTATCAGCTTTACGAGATGAAGAATCGTTCTCATATGCAGCAGATGGCGACTGTGCATACAGTTGATATGCGAAAGGAACTGAAAAATGGAAACCGTTCCATCTTGAGTGAGAAGCTGCAGGAACTGATTGAAGACAGACTGAATGCAAAAGAGCAGATCATGCTGTTTTTGAATCGCAGAGGATATTCTGGTTTTATTTCCTGCAGAGAATGTGGCCATGTAGTGAAATGCCCGCACTGTAATGTATCCTTGTCGGTACATAAAGGCGGGAAAATGGTCTGTCACTACTGTGGTTATGAACAGCCGAAGGTGACGGAGTGTCCGGAATGCGGTTCCCGTTATATCGGAGAATTCCGCGCAGGAACCCAGCAGATCGAGGACATGGTGAAAGCAAGATTCCCACAGGCAAGAGTTCTCCGTATGGATATGGATACAACGAAGAAAAAGGATTCCCATGAGCAGATTTTATCTGCCTTTGCGAATGAAGAGGCGGATATTCTTGTGGGAACACAGATGATCGTAAAGGGACATGATTTTCCAAAGGTCACATTAGTCGGTGCATTGGCAGCAGATATGTCACTTTATACAGATGATTATCGTTCCGGTGAGCGAACATTTCAGCTTTTGACACAGGCAGCAGGCCGTGCCGGAAGAGGTGACAGACCGGGTGAGGTCGTGATTCAGACTTACGATCCGGAGCATTATGCAATCGAGGCTTCAGCAGCGCAGGATTATGAAGCATTCTATGAGAAAGAAATCCGTTACCGCAGTCTGATGGGATATCCACCGGTGGAGAACCTGATGGCAGTACTTGCAGCATGTGAAGATGAGGTACTTTTAGAGAAAGCGTGCAAGTATCTGAAGGAATACATTTTGCGGATCAAAGGTCAGGCACAGCTCGACGTGATCGGCCCGGCAAGTCCGGGAGTGGATAAGATCAAAGATATTTACCGGAGAGTGATTTACGTAAAAGCGCCGGAATACCGAACCTTAGTTGTATTAAAAGACAGGATGGAACAATATATAGAAATTAACTCAGGGTTTCAGAAAATGAGAATCCAATTCGATTTTAACCCGATGAATTTATAGAAAAGAGAGGAAAGAATAATGGCAATCAGAGAAGTAAGAGAGATGGGCGATGATGTTCTTGAAAAACAGTGTAAACCAGTGACGAAGATGACACTTCGTACAAAGATTTTAATTGAAGATATGCTTGATACGATGTATGAGAAGATGGGGGTGGGTCTTGCAGCACCGCAGGTTGGTATTCTCAAACAGATTGTAGTGATTGATGTCGGAGAGGGTCCGATCGTTTTGATCAATCCTGAGATTGTTGAGACATCCGGTGAGCAGACAGGCGAAGAAGGTTGCTTAAGTGTGCCGGGAAAATGGGGAATCGTAACTCGTCCGAATTATGTAAAAGTACGTGCACTTAATGAAAATATGGAGGAGTTTGAGATAGAAGGAGAAGAACTTCTTGCAAGAGCATTCTGTCATGAGATCGATCACCTGGGAGGACACCTCTATGTAGAGAAAGTAGAAGGAGAACTGCATGATTCACCGGCCTACAACGAGGAAGATATGGAATACGAAGTGGAGGAATAATTGATGAGAATAATTTTCATGGGAACACCGGACTTCTCCGTGGGAACACTGGAGGCACTGGTGGAAGCAGGACATGAGGTATGTCTCGTAGTGAGCCAGCCAGATAAACCAAAGGGACGCGGTAAAGAGATGCAGCCAACCCCGGTGAAAGAAGCTGCGCTGAAACATGGAATTCCGGTTTATCAGCCAAAGAAGATCCGTGATCCAGAATGTGTAGAAGAACTGAGAAAATACAATGCAGATGTGATGGTTGTCGTTGCATTTGGTCAGATCATTCCGAAAGAAATTCTGGAGATGACACCATACGGATGTATTAATGTACACGCATCTCTACTTCCGAAATACCGTGGTGCCGCGCCAATCCAGTGGTCTATCATCAATGGCGAGGAAGTGACAGGTGTTACAACAATGCAGATGAACGAAGGACTGGATACAGGCGACATGATCCAGAAGGTTGAAGTGCCGATCACAGAAGATGAGACAGGAGAAAGCCTGCATGACAAACTGGCAGAGGCAGGAGCAAAGCTTTGTGTAGAGACTCTGAAAGCTATTGAAGATCATACTGCAACTTTCGAGAAGCAGGGAGAAAGCCCGACAGAATATGCCAGAATGCTCGATAAGAAGCTTGGAAATATTGACTGGAATACATCCGCAGTACGGATCGAACGTCTGGTGCGTGGCCTGAATTCCTGGCCAAGTGCTTACACACATTGGGACAAAAAGGTAGTGAAGATCTGGAGAGCAAAAGCAGAGGCTGATGGCACGGTAAAAGCAGAGCCTGGAACAGTGTTGAGTGTAGAGAAAGATTCCTTTACTGTTCAGACAGGGGATGGCGTCTTACGAGTTCTGGAACTTCAGATTCCGGGGAAAAAGAGAATGGATACGGGAGCTTTCTTAAGGGGATACACAATTGAAAGCGGAGTTAAATTTACACAGGAATAAGAGGACTTCTGGAGGGGGACTGCAGATAGATAACAGGAGGTAGTTTTAGTATGTATTATGGATTTTATTATGACTGGACTTATATACTGGTACTGATCGGTGTGGTTCTCAGCCTGCTCGCATCATCCCAGGTGAAAGGAACATTTGCAAAATATTCGAAGATCCGCAGTTATTCAGGGATGACAGGACGAGAAGCGGCAGAACAGATTCTCAGAAGAAATGGAATCTATGATGTGCAGGTGACTCATATCGCGGGAAATCTGACCGATCATTATGATCCGAGAAACAAGACACTGGCACTTTCTGATCCGGTTTATAATTCAACTTCTGTAGCAGCAATCGGAGTTGCGGCACATGAGTGTGGTCATGCAGTACAGCATTTTGAAGGGTATGCACCTTTATCAATCCGTGGGGCACTTGTGCCGGTCGTAAATTTCGGTTCCATGATTTCCTGGCCGTTGATCATTATCGGCCTGTTTATGAATGGCCAGATGTCCAGCTTCCTTATTGATATCGGAATTCTGCTCTTTATGGTAGCTGTGGCATTTCATCTTATAACACTTCCGGTGGAAATCAATGCTTCCAGAAGAGCGGTGAAGGTACTTGGAAATTCAGGAATGCTCCGTGAAGACGAAGTTGGTGGAGTGAAGAAGGTACTTCGGGCAGCAGCAATGACATATGTGGCAAGTGCGGCCGCAATGATTTTACAGCTTTTACGTTTGTTGATCCTGACAAATGGACGAAGAAGGAATGACTGACAGCAGATAGAAAGAAAAAATGCTGTAACTGTTCAGAGCCAACCTCCAAAATGCTATGCATTTCGTCGGTGTGGCGTATCCGCCAAATAAAATTTCAAAAACAGTCTTAAAAATGCAAGCATTTTACAACTGTATTTTAAAATTTTGCTTGGCTCTGAACAGTTACAAAATGCGGAGAATAGGAGATTATTTATGGGAAAGCAGATCAATGAACGCGAGGTCGTTCTTGAGATTTTGATGGAAATAACAGAGAATGGAGCATATAGTCATAAGATTCTTGGCGATGTTCTGTCAAAATATCAATATCTTGAGAAACGTGAGCGTGCATTTATCACCAGAGTTGTGGAAGGTACTCTGGAACATATGATAGAAATTGATTATATTTTGAATCAGATTTCTAAGACAAAGGTTAAGAAGATGAAACCGGTCATCCGTAATCTTCTTCGTAGCAGTGTCTATCAGCTGAAATATATGGATAGCGTACCGGATCATGCGGTGTGCAGTGAGGCAGTAAAGCTTGCGGTTCGAAAAGGATTTTCAGGTCTGCGGGGATATGTGAATGGAGTTCTGAGAAATGTTGTCCGCAAGATGGATGAGATCGAGTATCCAAAAGAAGATGTACAGAGATTGTCTGTGAAATATTCTGTCCCGGAATGGATTCTTTCTTTATGGAAGAAAGAATATGGGGAAGAGATCACAGAGAAGATGGCAGCAGATTTTCAGAAAGAGAAGCCGATTACGATCCGATGTTGTATGAACCGGGTTACACCGGAAGTATTGAAAGAAAAACTGGAAGCAGAAGGAGCGAAAGTAGAAGCACATCCGTATCTTCCTTATGCGTTTTATCTTTCAGATTATGATTATCTGGAAGGTCTGGAAAGTTTTCAGGAAGGACTCTTTGCAGTACAGGATATCAGTTCTATGTTTGTCGGAGAACTGGCAGATCTAAAAGCCGGCGATCATGTAATTGATGTCTGTGCAGCACCGGGAGGAAAATCACTTCATGTGGCAGAGAAGCTTCAGCTGGCAGATGAAGTGGCGGCGAGAGAGAATGGAACAGAAGAAAAGACAGGACGGGTTGAAGCAAGAGATCTGACTGAATATAAGACAGATCTGATTTGGCAGAATATCGACCGTTCCGGACTTGGAAATATTTGTGCTGTATGCAAGGACGCTTCTGTATTTGATGAGTATGATAAGAAAACAGCGGATCTTGTGATTGCAGACCTTCCATGTTCAGGTCTTGGCGTTCTTGGCAAAAAACCAGATCTGAAATATCGCGTACAACCGGAAGATCTTGAAGAACTTGCAGATTTGCAGAGAAAGATTCTGACTTGCGCACAAGCAATCGTCAAGGATGGCGGCACATTGCTGTACAGCACATGTACCGTAAATCCGGGAGAAAACATGGACAATGTACACTGGTTCTTGAAAGAATACCCACAATTTGAACTGGACGATATTACAGAAAATCTTTGCAAGGAGTTACGAAGTGATGTGATCGAGAAGGGATGTATCCAATTCTTCCCGGGAGTTCACGATTGTGACGGATTCTTTATTGCAAGATTAAAGAAAAAAGCATGATTTTCAGGAAATGTGAAAAAATAGAAAAAGCAGACAAACAATGTGAATAACTCACAGAAAAAGCGAAAATACAGGAGGAAAACTTTAAGATGAAGAAGGATATCCGTGCTTATGGATATGAAGAATTACAGAAAGAGATGGCGACAATCGGAGAAAAAGCATTTCGTGCAAAACAGATTTATGAATGGCTGCATGTGAAGCTGGTAGATCATTTTGACGAGATGACGAATCTTTCAAAGGCATTGAGGGAAAAACTGGAAGAGAATTATGAGATTCTCCCGGTTGTTATGCTGGAGAGACAGATTTCCCAGATTGACGGTACGAACAAATTCCTGTTCCGTCTCTATGATGGAAATGTAGTCGAAAGTGTTCTTATGAAATATAAGCATGGAAATTCTGTCTGTATTTCCTCCCAGGTCGGTTGCAGGATGGGATGTGCATTCTGTGCATCAACGATCGGAGGTCTGGTGAGAAATCTTTCTCCGTCTGAGATGCTTGGACAGATCTATCAGATTCAGAAGATAAGTGGTGAGAGGGTTTCGAATGTGGTGATCATGGGAACCGGAGAACCGATGGATAATTACGATAATTTCCTGAAGTTTATTCATTTACTTACAGATGAGCATGGATTGAACATCAGTCAGAGAAATGTCACCGTATCAACCTGTGGAATAGTTCCAAGGATGAAAGAACTGGCGAAAGAGCATTTACAGATTACACTTGCACTTTCGCTTCACGGTTCAAATCAGGAAAAACGAAGAAAATTGATGCCGGTTGCAAATAAATATGATATCACAGAAGTACTCGCAGCCTGTGACGAATATTTCAAAGAAACCGGCCGGAGAGTGAGCTTTGAGTACAGTCTTGTACATGGTGTGAATGATACGGATGAAGATGCACAGGAACTGATTCATTTATTAAGGCATAAGAACTGTCATATCAATCTGATACCGGTCAACCCGGTAAAAGAGCGTGATTTTGTTCGTCCAAGCCGGAAAAGTGCTTTGAATTTCAAAAATAAACTTGAAAAAAGCGGAATAAATGTTACTATAAGAAGGGAAATGGGCTCTGATATTGACGGAGCCTGCGGTCAGCTCAGGCGCCGCTACGTAGAAACTGAAGGAGAATAGAAGGTATGAAGACATTTTCAATTACAGATGTTGGAATGGTGCGACAGGTAAATCAGGACTACGTCTTTACGACGGGAAAACCACTGGGTATTCTCCAGAACCTGTTCGTGGTAGCGGATGGTATGGGTGGCCATCAGGCAGGAGATTATGCTTCCAAGTGTACTGTGGAAGTGATGATCAAAGAGATTGCGAAGAGCGAGGGAGAGGATATCGAACGTGTTCTTGTGAAAGCAATCAAGTCTGCCAATCGTGAGATTATCAAAGAAGCATCCGGTGACGAACATCTGAAGGGGATGGGAACAACGGTTGTTGCCGCTACTGTGAAAGAACAGATGCTATATTTCGCCAATGTGGGAGACAGCCGTCTGTATCTGATCAATCAGGGAATCCAACAGCTAAGTAAGGATCATTCTCTTGTAGAAGAGATGGTTCGTCTCGGTGGAATTAAGCCGGAAGAAGCGAAGCATCATCCGGATAAGAATATTATCACAAGAGCGATCGGCGCAAAAGCTGATGTGGATGTGGACTTTTATGAACACCGTCTGAAACGGGGAGACATCATTCTGATGTGTACAGACGGATTAAGTAATATGGTGGAAGATGAAGAACTTTTCCATATTGTGCAGGGAAGCCGGGATATCGTCGAGGCAGGTGAGATGCTGGTGGAAGCAGCAAAAGAGAATGGAGGAACAGATAACATCGGAGTGGTATTGTTTGAGCCATTTGCAGATGAGGTGAGTGTATGATTAAAGAAGGAGTATTTTTAGGGAAACGATACGAGATACTTGGCCGTATCGGTTCTGGCGGAATGGCAGATGTCTATAAAGGCAAGGACCATAAGCTGAATCGTTTTGTTGCGATCAAGGTGTTGAAGAGCACATATCGTTCGGATGAGACGTTTATTAAGAAGTTTTTAAGCGAAGCTCAGGCAGCAGCAGGATTGATGCATCCAAACGTAGTCAATGTCTATGATGTAGGACAGGATCGTGGCCTTTATTATATGGTCATGGAGCTTGTAGAAGGAATTACGCTGAAGGATTACATCGAGAAGAAAGGAAAGCTTTCAGCAAAAGAGACGATCAGTATTTCCATTCAGATGGTGACAGGCATTCAGGCAGCGCATAACTGCCATATCATTCACCGGGATATTAAGCCGCAGAATATTATTATTTCCAAAGATGGAAAGGTTAAGGTTACTGATTTCGGAATCGCGCGGGCTACGACATCAACGGCAACGCAGGCAGTAACAACAACGGTGATGGGATCTGTACATTACACATCTCCGGAACAGGCCAGAGGCGGTATTGTAGATGAGAAGAGTGATATCTATTCAGCAGGTATCACGATGTATGAGATGATCACCGGGCATGTTCCATTTGACGGAGATTCGACAGTGACGGTTGCTTTGAAACATTTGAATGAAGTGATCAAGTCTCCTGCAGAAGAAGTACCGGATATTCCGTACAGTCTGGAGTGCATTATTATGAAATGTACACAGAAACTGCCGAATAAACGATATATGAGCTGTGAGGAACTGCTTCAGGATCTGAAGCACTCACTGGTAGATCCAGATGGAGATTTTGTAGTTCTTGATGGTGTGACAAAACGTATGCCGGCAGCATCCCAGGATACAGGACGGACCACGGTTGTTATGTCACAGGATGAACTGAATCGTATGAAGAATCGTCAGAATTATGATGATGATTATGACGACGATTACGAGGATGACTATGACGATGATTATGACGATTACGACGACCGCCGCAGAAGCCGTTATGATGATGACGATGATTATGATGATCGCCGCAGAAGCCGCTATGATGATGATTATGAGGATGATTACGACGATCGCCGCAAAGACCGTTATGATGATCGCCGTAAGAAGAATGAAGTGAATAAAGACACGAAGAAGATCATGAAGATTCTTATGGTTGTTGCTGGTGTTGTGATCGCACTTTTGATCATGTTCCTTGTAGGAAATGCAGTGGGCGTATTTAAAGGTGGAAAAGGAACGACTACACAGCAAACAGATTCAGAGATGGTAAAAGTACCGGATGTGACAGGCAAGACATATGAGGAAGCTCAGAAAGAACTGAACAAATATGATCTCGGAATCCATAAGTCAACTGCGCCTTCCGATACTGTTGCAAAAGGAAAGATTATCAGCCAGGATCCTGCTGATGGAAAGAAAGTAAAGAAGCATACAACAGTCAATGTTGTGATCAGCAGTGGAGAAGAAGCTAAGATGACAACGATTCCAAGTGTTGTTGGAATGTCGGAAGCTGATGCAGAAAAAGCACTTCAGGCGAAGAACCTTGTTGTGAAGAAAGGTGATCCTGTTTACAGTGATGATGTGGAGCAGGGAGAAGTTGTTTCTGTCAGTCCGAGTGAAGGTGCAGAAGTAAAAGAAGGAACAACGGTTACTCTTGTGATAAGCAAGGGAAATCAGCCGGCAACAGTTCCTAAACTTACAGGAAAGTCCCAGTCGGATGCTGAAGCAGCACTTTCACAGGCAGGCTTGTCCGGAAATGCAACTGAAGATTACAGTGATACTGTAGAAGAAGGATATATTATCTCACAGGATACAGATGCCGGAAAAGAAGTATCCAAGGGCACAACGATTGGATATGTGGTGAGCAAAGGACCAAAGATGACGGTGGTTACTGTGCCGGATCTGTCCTATAAAGATAAAAACACAGCCGAGAAACTGCTGAAACAGGCAGGACTTACACCGGAGTATATTGGTGAAGATTATAGTGATGAATATCCAAAAGGACAGGTATTCTATCAGTCTGTCAGCAGCGGTACACAGGTGGAAAAAGGAACAACTGTCCAGTATATGGTCAGCAAAGGATCTCAACCATCAGCCCCGGATAGTGGAAATTCCGGAAATGATTCCGGAACAGAAGAGAACACGAATCAATGATAACAGAGAGCAAGTGTATGCAGGGAAAGATAATAAAAGGGATTGCCGGATTCTACTACGTGAATGTAGTAGAATCCGGAATTTTTGAATGTAAAGCAAAGGGTGCTTTTCGAAAAGACGGGATTAAGCCGTTAGTCGGTGATGATGCTGTGATCGAGGTACTTGATGAAAAAGAAATGACAGGAAATATCACAGAGATCCTGCCGCGAAAGAATGAGTTGATTCGTCCGGCAGTAGCCAATATTGATCAGGCACTGGTTGTGTTTGCAGTGACAAAACCGAAACCACATTATAATCTGTTAGATCGTTTTCTTGTCATGATGGAACGAAAAGAGATACCTGTCGTATTATGTTTTAATAAGACGGATATTGCCAGTCATCCTGAAATTGCAGAATTGAAAGAAGTTTATACCGGATGCGGATATCCGGTAATCTTCACAAGTGCGAAGGAAGAAGAAAATATCAGTGAGTTAAAATCACTTTTAAAAGGAAAGACAACTTCGATCGCAGGTCCTTCCGGTGTTGGAAAATCATCCCTGATCAATCTTCTGCAGTCTGAAGTGAAGATGGAGACAGGAAGTATCAGTAAGAAGATTGACCGTGGGAAACATACAACAAGACATTCCGAACTGATTGTGATTGGAGAAGATTCTTATATTATGGATACTCCGGGATTCAGTTCTCTTTACGTCAATGATTTCGAAAAAGAAGATTTAAAATATTATTTTCCGGAATTCACACCGTTTGAAGGACAGTGCAAGTTCAATGGCTGTGACCATATTCATGAACCCGGATGCGCTGTAAAAGAGGCAGTTGAAGAAGGGAAGATCCATAAGATCAGATATGAAGATTATACGGAGATGTACCGTGAACTAAAGGAAAGAAAGAGGTATTAAGTTTATGAAAAATATTTTGGCACCATCTATTCTCTCAGCAGATTTCAAGATTTTAGGAGAACAGTTGAAATTAACAGAAGAAGCAGGCGCAGAGTATATTCATTTTGATGTGATGGACGGAATGTTCGTTCCAAGCATTTCTTTTGGAATGCCTGTTCTCGCATCAATCAAGGGAGCAACAACACAGACACTGGATGTTCATCTCATGGTGACAGAACCGATCCGTTATGTGGAAGAATTCGTGAAAGCAGGAGCAGATATCGTTACAGTTCATTATGAAGCATGTGAAGATCTGCAGGCAACAATTGATAAAATCCATGCAGCAGGAGCGAAAGTGGGAATTTCTATTAAACCAAAGACACCGGTTGATGTACTGCTTCCATATCTGGATCAGGCAGAGATGTTTCTGATCATGTCTGTAGAA
>OLNZ01002344.1_pt1 | contig 11565 bp, 7 predicted proteins | sample 1672981 | NCBI WGS metagenome assembly OLNZ01 (sample SAMEA3136743, study PRJEB25190) | human gut metagenome | biome: human gut; feature: human-associated habitat; material: faeces | place: Austria | collected 2013
TGCACCACCCCCACCAGACCAGCTGGGGCGTGTCCACCCGGATGATCGGCGGCCTCATCATGACCCACGGCGACAACAACGGTCTGGTCCTGCCCCCCCGCATCGCCCCCGTCCAGGCCATGGTCATCCCCGTTGCCATGCACAAGGACGGCGTTCTGGACGCCGCCAACGCCCTGCTGGACCGCCTGAAGGCCGCCGGCATCCGCGCCAAGATCGACGACTCCGACCAGTCCATGGGCTGGAAGGCTGCCGAGTACGAGATGAAGGGCGTGCCCCTGCGCGTGGAGATCGGCCCGAAGGACATCGAGAAGAACCAGTGCGTTCTGGTCCGCCGGGACAACGGCGAGAAAGTCTTCGTCAGCCTGGACACCCTGGAGGAGACCGCCAAGGCCACCCTGGACGCCATCCACGACGGCCTGTACCAGCGGGCCAAGAAGAACCTGGAGGAGCACACCTTCCCCGCCTTCTCCCTGGAGGAGGCCAAGCAGCTGCAGGCCGAGCACGGCGGCTTCATCAAGACCATGTGGTGCGGCGAGCTGGACTGCGAGCTGAAGATGAAGGAAGAGGCCGGCATGACCTCCCGCTGCGTCCCCTTCGCCCAGGAGCACCTGGCCGACACCTGCCCCATCTGCGGCCGCGCCGCCAAAAAAATGATCTACTGGGGTGTCGCTTACTAAGTCCCCCAGCTTCCTAACATAGAGAGAGAAAAGAAGCCGCCGCAGAGTTGAATTACCCTGCGGCGGCTTTCTGCTTGCAGAAATTGTCGAACTTTGCTATACTATCCCCAAGCTATCCTGTCCCCACAGGGACACTGGAGAAAAGGCGGCCCGCTCCCTGAAACCCGGGGGCACTACTTCGCCCCCCGACCCAAGGGAAGGGGGGAGGCTCTATGTCTATCATCTCAGTGATTTGCAGTATCGTATCTGCAGGCTGCGGCGTGTTCAGTGCTATTTTTGGCATCTATGTATATCGCCAGCAACATCATCATGATGAGAAAAAGAAGTGACCGCCTGGCTAGCACCCAAGCGGTCACGGTCATCGTGATGATGGCTCAATAAATCGTGGAGGGAGCGGCCGTTACCAGTCACCTCTGTTGGTTTCAGTATAGCCCAGAAAGGCCGTCCTGTCAAGACGGCCTTTCTTTTTCAGAAGGGAGTATTTTTATGTCTGAGCAAAGAAAAAGCTATCTTACCAAGAGTCTCTTTCTCGCAGTGGCTGTTATCCTCATTGCCGTCGTGGCCCACCAACCGGGCTACCCCTCCATCACCAAACAGATCGAGAAAAGCCAAGACCTTTCCTCTGGAAGTGTAGAGCCGTTCTTTGTCAAATCCTTCCCCGACGGCCAAGGAATTTTGGTGGCGTTTTCCAACCAGGAAAAAATGGGGATCGCCGAGTTTTCGTCGATCGAAAAACCGCAGCTCTTATCTGCGGTCAATCATTTACCCACCAGAGCCTCTGACGTGTGGGTCACGACCGTTGGTTCCGGAAGCGCTTGCTATCAGATGTTCCTGGTGAACAATGAGGCAGTGAAATACATCCAATGGCGTGTTAATGATGAAGCATGGTCGGAGCTTCCTGTTGCGACCTATCCGGATATTGTTCTGTTTCCCCTTCCTGAAAACGGAGGAGAATATGAGTATCGAATATTAGATGCTTCTGACCAAGAAGTCGAATAAGTGTGCAAAAGCCGCCGCGGGGTTGATCCCTGCGGCGGCTTATCGTATGGCTCCCCTGAAAGGGTCTAACTGTCCGGGGGACAGTTAGATTCAGTAAAATCTTCCTTAGACAGCTGTCAGCGAAGCTGACTGAGAGGTTCTCCCCCAAACTCACAGCACTTTGGAGAGGAAGCTCTTTGTCCGCTCCTCTTGGGGGTTGGTGAAGATCTGCTCTGGCGTATTCTGCTCCAGAATTTTGCCATCGGCCATGAAGAGGACGCGGTCGCCCACCTCGCGGGCAAAGCCCATCTCGTGGGTCACGACGACCATGGTCATGCCTTCCTGTGCCAGCTGCTTCATGACGTCCAGGACCTCGCCGACCATCTCCGGGTCCAGGGCGGAGGTCGGCTCGTCGAAGAGCATGAGCTTGGGCTTCATGGCCAGGGCGCGGACAATGGCGATGCGCTGCTTCTGGCCGCCGGAGAGCTGGTTGGGGTAGGCATCGGCCTTCTCCACCAGGTTCACGCGCTCCAGCAGCTCCATGGCCAGCTTGTCGGCCTCCTCCTGCTTCATCCGGCCCGTCTGAACGGGGGCCAGGGTGATGTTTTTCTTCACGGTCATGTTGGGGAAGAGGTTGAAGTGCTGGAAGACCATGCCCATTTGACGGCGGACGAGATTGATGTCCGTCTTGGGGTCGGTGATGTCCGTGCCCTCGAAGGTGATGGTGCCTTTGGTGGGCGTCTCCAGCAGGTTCAGGCAGCGCAGGAAGGTGGACTTGCCGGAGCCGGACGGCCCGATGACCACCACTTTCTCGCCGGGGCTGATGTGGGCCGAGATATCGTCCAGGACCAGGTGGTCCCCGAAGGACTTGGAGAGGTTTTTAACGTCGATCACTTTGCCGCAGCCTCCTTTCCAGTTTACCCTGGAGCCAGGTCAGGATGATGACCAGGACCAGGTACATCGCCGCCGCGCCCAGGTAGGGGTAGGTCACGCTGTAAGTCTTCGCGCCCACGGCCTTGGCCGCGTACAGCAGCTCCTTGCCGCCGATGACGGTGATGAGGGCGGTGTCTTTGAAGAGGGTGATGAATTCGTTGCCCAGGGCCGGCAGAATGGCCTTAAACGCCTGGGGAATGACGATGAAGCGCATGGTCTGGAAGTAGTTCAGACCCAAAGAGCGCCCTGCCTCCGCCTGGCCGGGGTCCAGGGACATGAGGCCGCCCCGGATGATCTCAGCGACGTAAGCGCCGGAGTTGATGCCCAGGGCGATGGTGCCGATGACGGTGAAGTTCCGGCTGCTGGCGAAGATGATGCTGCCCATGATGAGCATCTGGACGATCATCGGCGTGCCGCGGATGACGGTGGTGTAGATGGTCCCGATGGTGTTGAGCAGGAACAGGATGGGGTTGTGGCGGCCGGGCCGCTGCTGGTCGTGGGCCGTGCGGATGACGGCGACGATCACACCCAGAATAATGCCCATGATGAGGGCCAGGACCGTGACCTCAATGGTCATGCGCAGGCCGGACAGATAGAGCTTCCAGCGTGCCCCATCAATGAAGGCCCGGTAAAAATTGACGAAAAAGTCCTGGTAGAAGGGCAGATCCACATGGGCTTGGAGCTGCGCAGACAGGTCGGCATAGAGCTGTGCCCAGTTCACGGACATTCTCCTCTCTCTTTTGAAAAGTCAAAGCAGGCGGCCAACAAAGACCGCCCGCTTTGCGTGGGGTTCCGTTTCGGTGAAACTGATTGCGGGATCAGTTGGCAGCCTCTGCGGGAATGTACTTGTCAATGATGCTCTGGACGGTGCCGTCGTCGATGAGCTCCTTCAGAGCGCCGTTGATGGCGTCCAGCAGAGCGGTGTTGCCCTTGGCCACGCCGATGGCGTAGTCCTCGTTGGCAAACTCGGTGTCCAGAATTTTCAGACCGGGGTTGGCCTTCACATACTCCTGGGCGGGGGCGTTGTCGATGACGACGCAGTCCACCTGGCCGTTGAGCAGGGCCTTGACAGCAGTGGCGCCGTCGTCATAGGCGGTGACGTGCTCTTCGCCGAAGCCGCCGTTTTCAGGGGTGTCGGAGCAGAAGATGTAGCCGGTGGTGCCGCGCTGGGTGCCGATCATCTTGCCGTCCATGTCGTCGATGGACTGGATGTCGGAGTCCTCAGGCACGATGACGACCTGCACGCCCTTGGCGTAGCTGTCGGAGAAGTCCATGACGGCCTGGCGATCTTCGTCCACGGTCACGCCAGCCGGCCATGACCATGTCGCTCTTGCCGTTCTGGGCGGCCAGCAGGGCGGCGTCGAAGTCCATGTCATCGACCTGCAGCTCCAGGCCCAGCTTCTTGGCGATGGCGTCAGCCACTTCGATGTCGATGCCCTCGAAGCTGCCGTCGTCTGCGACCATTTCATAGGGGGGGAACTGGGCGTTGGTGGACATGGTGAGCTTACCGGCGGTGACGGTGGTCAGGTCCCCAGCGGTCTCGGTGGTGGCAGCGCTGTTGTCAGCGTCGGCAGCGGGATCCGTGGTGGTCTCGCCGCCGTTGCCGCCGCAGCCTGCCAGGGACAGCACGCCGACCAGCATCGCGGCGGCCATCAGGACAGAAAGCAGTTTTTTCATGATACAGTAACCTCTTTTCATTTTTGTTCTGCGTTTACAAGATCGAGAACAGAACACATTATACACAGTATGCAGTCCCCTTGCAAGGCCTTTTCCTAAAAAATCGAAAAAAGACAGCGCAGAAACCCTCTGCGCTGTCTTACTTTCGAGAATTTATGCAATTTTTTATGAATACTGCATGAATTCAAAAAAGTTGCTCCAGAAATTACTGGAAGCTGGCCTTTCTCTTCTCCAGGAAAGCGGACAGACCTTCCTCGGCGTTGGGGTTCATGCGGGCAGCGGCCTGCATGGCGGTCTCTTCCTTCAGCAGCTCCTCGAAGGTGGTCTCGTGGGCCTTGTTCATCAGAGCCTTGGACATGGTGTAGCAGTTCAGGGGGCCCTTGGCGATCTTGTTGGCCAGCTTCATGGCCTCTTCCATCAGCTGATCGGCGGGGACGACCTTGTTGGCGATGCCCAGGGTCAGCATCTCGTCGGCCTTGACGGCACGCTGGGTCAGCATCAGCTCCTTGGCGCGGTTGGGGCCAACGACGCGGGGCAGCAGATAGTGGCAGGCGCAGTCGGGGATCAGGCCCACCTGGCCGAAGGCCACGATGAACATGGCGTTGTCAGCCACCAGTGCGATGTCAGCGCCCATGACCAGAGAGGTGCCGGCACCGGCGATGGCGCCGTGAGCAGCAGCGATGACGGGCTTGGGGAAGGTGTTGAGCAGGGTGGTGAACTCGCCGGCAACGGTCATGAAGTCGAAGAAGGCAGGCTCAGTGTTGATGGTCTTCATCTCAGCGATGTCGCCACCGGCGCAGAAGGCGCGGCCCTCGCCGTTCATCACGACGCAGCGGACAGCAGCGTCGTCCTTTGCGGCGTTAAAGGCGGTGGTCAGATCGGCGAAGATCTGCTTGTTCAGAGAGTTCATAGCCTTGGTGCGGTTCAGGCTGATGACGGCAACGGGGCCCTCAACGCGATACAGTACGGTTTCCAGTTCCATTGGTAAATCGCTCCTTTGATAATATTTCATAGGTAAAAGAACGCTGGGCAAATGCCCATGCTAGTACAGGTTAAATTATAACACACCGCCGAAGCAATGAAAAGAGAAACTTTTCCCCGCCCCGGAAAAATCCATCGGGCGGGGAAATGCAGAAAAATTCGTTCTTGCTGTTACTGATACCGCGTCCAGTCCGGTGCGCTTGTCAGCTTCGTCCACTTTTCGTTGACCGCGCCCTTGCGCTCAAACTCGTGGCTGTTGGTCGCCTCTTGCACGGCGAGGTAATGCCAATCCGTGGGCTTGTTGTCTGGCCAGACCACCATCGTGCGCAGCAGATCCTTCTCATCCTGCGGCATACGGCAGAGCACACGGTTGATCATCGTCATCGCCTCCGCGCGGGTGATGTAGGTGTCGGGGCGGAAGGTGCCGTCGGGATAGCCTGCGATCCAGCCGAACGCCACGGCTCTCTCGATCTCTGCTTCCGCCCAGTGGCCGGAAATGTCGGAGAAGCTGTCACTGGTGTTGGTCGGCTTGGTGTTAAAGCGAGCGCAGATCGCGGCAAACTCCGCGCGGGTGATGGGCGCATCGGGAGCAAAGCTCTCCGCGCTGCGGCCCTTCACGATGCCCAGCTTTGCCATGGTGGAAACCGCCTTGTTGAACCACTGACCGTCGACCACATCGGCAAAGGCGTCCTCCGCCGTCAGGTTGCCGTCGCGGGTGTCCGCTTTGAGCAGCCGGAAGAAGATCGTCGCCGTTTCCGCACGGCTGATGTTCCCCTGGGGGCGAACGTTTCCGTCCGGGTAACCGATCACATAGGCATCGTGGTCATCGCCGTTGAGCATATCCGGCACACCGGTCGCCACCCAGCCGGCATAAACGGTCTGGTCGCTGGTCATGGTGACGCTGGTGATCTTGTCCGTCAGCTCCTCATCGGTGTACCAGCCGGTGAAGGTATAGCTCTCGCGGATGGGGGCCTTGTCCAGCGTCACCTTCGTGCCGGAAGAATAGCGCTCATCCTTGTAAGCTGTGCCGCCGTTCGACTCATAGTGCAGCGTATAGCGGGTCGAATGATGGGAGGAGGAGCTGTTTCGGGTGTTGGTAAAGGTCGCCGCTGCGGTGTCATCCTTGATGATACTGCCGCTGGCGTTGACAGACGTTGTGGTGTAGCCGTCCTTATCTGCCTCCGCCTCGGTTACGGTATAGGTGATTCCTGCAGGCAGGCCGACAGCAGTCTTGCTCTCACCGTGCTTCAGAACGAAGGTTGCGACTCCATCGGCAAAAGTCATCTCACCAAATGTGCCGTTGATGCCGGTATCACCGAGCGTCACGGTGAAGTGGAATTCCTTCATCGTATCGCCCTTGTTGCCAGTGACGGTCTTGCTGACGGTCAGTCTGCCGCGGGCAGCCGTCCACTTGCCATACAGAGTGGTATCCGTATTCAGAACCGTACCGTTCACATACGGCACTGTACATGTGGTATCCGTGTACCAGCCATCAAAGGTATATCCCTGGTGGGAATTCTGCTGTGCTTTCGCCGTATATGCTCTGCCAGTACGAATATAATCAGTCGCAGGGGGTGTTACATCGGTGGGTTTATCCGTGCTGACCCACTGATACTGGATTTTAACAGCCGGTACGTAGGTCATCCAGTCGGTGTTTCCTGCCGCCTTGCTCTGTCCAATGACTAGATCCTCTGTCATCTTCCAGCTCGGGACGAAAATACCGTCCGTATCGGCCTTCTTTGCCGCAGTTTCACCGCCTGCGTCCGTCGTATAACGAACAAGCTGCGTACCGATTTCGGTATTCTCTACCGTGTGATCCTCGCTGTGGATCTGAATCGGTTTTGCGGTGCTTGCGCCCGTATACGGAGAGATTACATTGATATAACGGCCTTCCTTGGGAATACTGCTGCCCTGTACCAGGTAGACATCATTGTTCGTGCTGATTTCAGCATTATTTCCCAAATTCAAGGCAGTTCCTACATAAACACCGTCACCTCTGGTCGAAAGCCGTGCTTCCTCGGTCAGAGAGTTGTTGTTGTCCTTGATGACGCCGCCTGTCATGGTATAGGTACCACTGTAAACGCCGCCGCAGACACCACCGCCTACGTTTGCAGTATTGTTTTCAATAGAACCGCCGGTCTGCGTAACAGCAGAATCAGTGTATAAGCATACACCGCCGCCAGCCGAGGCCCTGTTTTCTGAAATTGTACCGCCGGAAATCGTTACATTCGTTGCTTGAAACAGAAAGACACCGCCGCCGAATTGATACGCGCTATTTCCCGTTAGCGTACCACCCTTGATATTCAGCTCAGTTACGCCGAAGAATGCTGCGACTGCGCCGCCGCTTCCCCCTGTAACCTTATTGCCGGAAATTTCGCCGTTGTTAATATTGATTGTAATTTTCTTGCTTTTCTGCGGGAAGGTGACAATACCGCCGCCGTAGTCAAGTGCCTTATTCCCGGTAATTTTGCCGCCGTACATTTCAAAAGATGCCGGGGTAGCTGTAAACAATGTATCGCCGCCGCTTGAGTTAGCGTAATCCGCAACATAAACACCGGCACCGTAACTGCCCTGACCAGATGTCTTGTAGGTGCTGTTGTTGGAAATCACGCCGCCATTCATGACCATCGTTGAGCCGATAATCGCAACACCGCCTCCACCATTCGCCGTATTACCGCTGATCTCGCCGCCGTTCATGGTAAAGGTGCTACCGTTGCCGATCAAAATGCCGCCGCCCAATTCGTAGTTGCGGTTTGTATTGTTACGAATGATTGCGCCGTCTTCCATCGTTATGTTGACGCGGTTATTCGCCAAAATACCGGAACCAAACTGAGCCGCCTTATTGTTTTGTAAAATAGCACCGCTGTTCAGCACGATGGTGCCGCCGTTCGCCGCCTTGATAATCGAATCGGTCTCCGCAGCGTGTGCTGCATCCACAGTACACTCTGCGCCATCAATCACAATGTTACTCAGTGTCAGCGAGGCAGACGCATCGACGAGTTCGATCATATAGCCGCCGAGCCCATAGCGGTGCAGTGTCTTTCCGCCAAGGTCCCAAGTTTCCGTCCCCGTGACCTGATAAAAACTTGAAAGGCAAATATCATTGATATTCTTTGCATTTGCAAGCTCGTTTGCCTTTTCAATCGTCTTTACAGCAGTCGTTTTGCTCAGTCCGTCATTATCATCTGCGCCATGCTGCTGGTCGAGATAAATGGCAGCTTCCGGGGTGGTCGAGTCACCTGTCTCCGTGCTCTCTCCGTCTGCCGCAAAAGCAGCAGTCGGAAGCATGGTCATGAGCATTATAACCGTCAAAATACTTGCAATAATTCTTTTATTCATAATGTCCTTTTCGAATAACGCTATTGTACTAAATTTCCTGTATATCGTTTTAACTTTTTTACTGATACCGCTTCCAGTCGGGGACGCTCGTCAGCTTCGTCCAGCTTTCGCCGACCTCGCCCTGACGGTTGAAGTCATGGCTGTTCGTGGCCTCCTGTACGGCGAGATAGTGCCAGTCGGACGGCTTGTTGTCCGGCCACGTTACCATGCTGTCCAGCAGGTCGCTTTCGCTCTGCGGCATACGGCAGAGCACGCGGTTGATCATCGTCATAGCCTCAGCGCGGGTGATGCGGGCGTCGGGGCGGAACGTGCCGTCCGGATAGCCCGAAATCCAGCCGAACGCCGCCGCTCTCTCGATCTCGTTTTCCGCCCAGTGACCGGAAATGTCGGAGAAGCTGCCGCTGTTCTCAACCGTTCTGGTGCTGAAGCGCGCACAGATCGCCGCAAACTCCGCACGGGTGATCGAGGCATCGGGGTCAAAGTTGTCCGCACGGCGGCCCTTGACGATACCGAGCTTTGCCATCGTGGAAATCGCCTTGTTGTGCCACTGGCCGTTCGCAACATCGGAAAAACCGTTGTCGGCGGTCAGATTTCCGTCGCGGATGTCCGCTTTGAGCAGTCTGAAGAAGATTGTCGCCGTTTCCGCGCGGCTGATATTGCCCTTCGGGTGTACCTTGCCGTCCGGGTAGCCGATGACGTAGGCGAAATGGTCGTCGCCGTTGAGCTTGTCCGGCACGCCGGTCGCCTCCCAGCCTGCATAGACCGTCTTGTCGCTGTTCATCGTCACGCTTGTGATCTTCTGCGTCAGCGCCTTATCCGCATACCAGCCGGTAAAGGTATAGCTCTCGCGTGTCGGGGCCTTGTCGAGCGTCACCTTCGTGCCGGAAGAACAGCGCTCATCCTTGTAAGCCGTGCCGCCGTTCGACTCGTAGTGCAGCGTATACCGGGTCGAGTGGCCGGAAGAGCTGCCGCCGCCGGTGCTGCCGAACCGGTAGACATAGGTCACATCTCCGGTAATGCCGTTCGGGTCGGTGTTCGGCGTCTGTTCCCAGCCGCCGGCGATATTTTCGTATCCCGGCGCCGGGAGCATGATCTGCGGTACATAGCTTGCGTCCAGCGTGCCGCTCGCGGTGCCGTCCGCCTGCGGATAGAGCACGACCGTTACGGTCTTGTCCTCTGCTGCGCCGCCCGACCATGTGCCGTTGACGATGCGGAACGTGACGGCGGCATTTTTTGCCCAGTGTGCATACAGGGTTGTGGGGTGGTTCACCTTTTCTTCAAAATTCGCCCGATCGCCGCCGTCGGCCGCCGTATACCAGCCGAGGAAGGTATAGCCGTTTCTGACCGGCGTACTTGCCGCCGCAACCTTCTCGGTATCCGTCTGAATTTTCACATATTGCATGGTCTCGTCGCTGCTCCTCCATGCGCCGCCGTTGGCGTCGAACGTCACGATCGGCCACCACTGGGCGACGAAGATCAGATCGGAGCGCACAGGCATATTCAGAACATCCGGATCGGTAAAGAAGAGGCCATACGAAGTATCCTCCCCCAGGTCCCAGTCCTTGATCAGGTCCCAGTCCTTGAAAAACCATTGATTTTCACAACCCTTACCGGGAACCGGTGTCGGCAGGCTTTTGACTGCATTTTGCAGGGTAAAGCCGTAGGAAACCGTATATGTAGAAACGGTCTGAGGGTCTGCATTCAGGTATCCGCGTTCGGCCCCTTTATAATCCGCGTGAAACGTTACGGTACAGTTAGCACCATGTGTCCATTGGCCGTAGAGGTCGATATTCTGACCTGCGCTGGTGCACGTTACCTCGGCTACGGGAGTGCCATCGCAGGCCTCGTTATCATACCAGCCCGAGAACGTCCAGCCACCTACTCGGTCAACCGTTGCGACCGGATAAGGCGTATCCTTGGTCACTGTCGCCTGCGCCGGGAGGACGGCGAAAATCGGGTTCTCCGTGCTCACCCAGTGATAAGTTACCGTGCATTCGTCCTTCTGAGGGAAGGTATAGGTATAGACATAGTTTCCCATCTCACTGATGCCGTTCGGGTCGGTGTTCGGGCGGCTGTCCCACGCGCCGTGAGCCTGGTATCCGTCGTCCGGAATCATACCTGTCGGCACGTCTTTCTCAGACAGCGTTCCGCGGCCGTTGCGCAGATCGACGGTAACGGTCTCGTCCTCTGTTGCGCCGTTCGACCATTTGCCGTTCTGCACCTTGAAGGTCACGGTCTGCGTGAGCCTCGTCCAGCGGCCGTAAAGGTTGGTGTTTGCGGTCAGATACTCGCCGCCCTCTTCGAATTTCTGCGTGCAGTCGGAATCCTTGTACCAGCCGTCGAACTCGAAGCCGTCCGCCGTCGGCGCAGTCGCCTTATAGTAACGTTTTCCGTTTCCGTCAAGCGAAAGGCTCAGCGCGGACGGCGGCGCGATTTTATTGCCGTCCCCGTCCACCGGGATGACCGAGCCGGCCCAGTGAAACGAGACCTGAACCTCGGGCAGCCAGCGGCCGTACAGCTTGAGGTCGCTGCCGAACGCCGAGAACACGGTCCCGGTGTATTTGACGTAGGTCTTTCCGCCGTATTCCCACGTTTGCTTTCCCTGGTCGATCGTCTCGTCCCACAGGCGGTACCAGCCGTCGAATTTCAGGTTCAGGTCGTCCACGGCCACTGCGTTCTGCGTCGGCGCGGCAGGCTTGTGCGTCGTTCCGCGCGCGGCGTGCTCGTGTTTGGGCGGATCAAGGTTCGTCGGCGTCCAGCGCCCGATCCATGCATAGTCGATGCAGACCGGGTCGGTGATGGTGATGACGACCTTCTCGCCGTAATTCGCGCCCCTGATCTCGCCTGCCTTCTCCTTCGGCGGAATCGGCAGAATGTTCAGAGAGGTCTTGATGGCGTCGCCGTCGCCGATGGCCGCAAGGCTCTGTTCGGTATGGCGGGAGGGCGTCGACGCGAACAGCGGCGTTCCGCTTTCGTCATA
>OLNZ01002348.1_pt1 | contig 11537 bp, 8 predicted proteins | sample 1672981 | NCBI WGS metagenome assembly OLNZ01 (sample SAMEA3136743, study PRJEB25190) | human gut metagenome | biome: human gut; feature: human-associated habitat; material: faeces | place: Austria | collected 2013
GTGTAGCCTTCTTCCGCACAAGTCGCAGCTTTCACATTGCGTAGCTCTGTGTTTACATGCTTTCCAGTAGCTGGAATTTCCTCTGTTTTGATTTCATCACAAACTGTACACGTATAGGTCTTGATTCCTTTTTGTGTACAGGTTGCCTTTGTCGTTATTTTTCCTTTATCCCATGTATGAGCTTTCTTTGCAATTTTTTCACCAGAAGACAGCTTTGTATTACAGTCCTTGCAGTAGATATCTCCTGTGTAGCCTTCTTCCGCACAAGTCGCAGCTTTCACATTGCGTAGCTCTGTATGCAGATGTCCTGTTACCGGAATTTCTTCTGTGCTTGTTTTTCTACATCTTGTACAAGTGTAAGTTTTACTTCCCGGTTCTTTGCAAGTTGCATCCTTTGTAATTTTTCCACTATCCCACATATGACCTGTTGCCCCGACTGATAGTCACAATATATATTTTTCTTTTTAATTTGGTAAGGTTCCAGAGCTAACAGCTGCCTGTCTATACTTTGTTCCTTGGTAGATACTCTAATATATGCATATTTCTCCATTTTTTTGTCCTCCTGTATTTTTTTTATAATACAGTAGACATTTACACATCCAATTCACCTATATATAGGTAACATTTTAATAATATTCTTTTATTTACTTAAAGTCAACTATGTAAAGGTAATTTTATATTTTTCCTCTGTTATGATGAACTCAACTTTACAAAGATAACTAATCATAACAGGTGACCGTATGACTTATTCTGATATTTATGCATTACGTATCTGTCAGCTCTGCAAAAATCGTAAAATTACGATAAACAAGCTTGCAACACTGGCTGGACTGAAACAATCCACAATAGATAATATTATACGAGGAAAAAGCAGGAATCCCCAAGTAAGAACACTCCATAAAATCGCTAATGTATTTGGAATGACCTTAAGTGAGTTTCTTGATTTTCCGGAACTCAATGACTATTCCATTGATGATGAAGAAGATGATGAATAATGATTTTTAACACTGTCACTCCCAAATAACATTTATTTTGGGATACAAAAAACCCCTTATCTAAAGTTTAGCATTCGCATTTTTTCAATGCTTTTTCCCTTAAATTACTTGATTTTTCTTTCTTCCTTTTTTAGCATAACAGAAACAGGATTTCCTGATACGCCACAGTTTCTTCCTGTTCAGACTTATAGTATACTTAAATAATCAAATAGAGAGACACCATTTTATTAGTTAAAAAAGCAAGAATCTTTCAACAACCGTTGAAGAATCTGCGGTTGAGCTTCTTCATCGCTACTCTGGCAGACTCCATCAGCGGCCATTCTTTCCTAAGCCTCCCTTTCAGCATGCCTTATTTTAAACTGCTTTGTTTTCAACCATCAAATTCTATGTCAATTTTAACGCAAAAGTGATTTCCTGTCCTTCCTGCCTGAATACTGCGATTCATCCGAAGCATGATTCCATACTCACTTGTGATCCGTTCCAGATCTTCTTCCCGTTTCTGGACCATTATCTTCGACACCATCAACACTTTTTTACGTTTTTCCATAGATGTTTTGCAGTTATTCCCTTTGATACATTCTGTTTTATAAGAACAACCAGTGCAGTCTGAACATCTGTAATAAGTTTTTATACTGACATATCCTCTCGTCGTTTTACTTCTTCATTCATTTGTAACTGTTCCTCCACTTTCGTACCTGTCATCTGCAACGATTTCTGAATATGTTTCTATGTCAAGAAAAAGCACTCTTTAAAAGCGCTGTATCTGGCCACTTTTAAGGCTACGAAAAATAGGCCAGTACAATTCGAAACTGGGTGCAGGTATATAACAAACTGAGTATTATATACGAAAGGTGCCATCCAGAGTAACAAGTAAACCGACGATTAAGACGGGCGCCCCCTGTGCTTGACATATAATTCAACAACTTTTATATAAAACAAGGGCGAAGGGTCTATCACCCTTTCATTCGTAAAAGAATCTTATTTACAGACTTTTTCTCACAATCTCAAATAAAATAATCCCAAACAAGTTACAAAACGTAAAAACTTTGTACTTGCCGGGATCATTTTATTTGGAACTGACGGTGTTAAAATCATTATTAACCGACAGCCCCTCTGTTTTTCTATTTATTTTTCAGACCTCAGACTATTATGAAATTTAGAAATTTTCTTATCCGGCAATTCCTCTGCTCCACGCAGTAAGAGCTTTCTTGTTATTTCCGTTGAGATCACATCTGCACTTTCTTGTTTTCCAGTCATAAGTAGCTTCTGTATAATAAATATAGTTGCCCTTTACAGATACTTTAATAGCTCTGTCACTAATTATTTTGCATTTGCTTCCATCTCTGTTTATCAGATAGACAGGACCTCCATGAGGGAATCCCACAGCTGTAACCAAGACTTTGTTTTTCACGCTCTGTACTGTTGAACAATCCTTCCCCAGACGTTTTATCTGTCTTTTTTTCAGATTTACCACTGCAAAATTTCCCAGTCCGTCACCATACTGGGTCTGATATCCCATATAAAGATAGGTGCCATCGCAGCCGATAATGCTATCCGCAGGTCCCTCCCCCCTAAAGCTTATCAGCACTTTATTTTTACGGGTTTTCAGATTATACTGAACCAGTTTACGATTTTTGTAAGTTCCTCCAAAGCTACCGCTCCTCAGAAATGCTGCACTTTCATAATAAAGATATTTTCCGTTTGTTACAATGGAACCACTGGAACAGCTGTTAAGAAGCGCTTTCTTTTTACCATTCTTTGAAGCATATACAATATAACGATTGGTTCTGTCATTGTATTTCATAGAATAAATCGTGCCGTTTACTTTGCCGCTTTTATAAAAAGTAATCTTCTTATATGCACTGAGTCCGTTTGACGCGGCCTGTACATTCTCTGTTGTTCCTACTGCTGTAAACAGCATACTGAATGCCAGCAGTAATACCATACATATGGTCAGCAGTCTGTTACCTTGGTTTCGTTTGTTTTTCATAATTTTCCTTCCTTTCCTGTTGCGGTGTTTACAGATATCGTATATCTATATTTTACACTACAGGAAGACTGTATGTCCATAGATACAAAAAAGAAACAGGTTCTGATTTATTTTCAGTTCCTGTTTCTTTTCATTTTAATCAGGTGGGCATTCTTTTAATTTTATAAAGCTGAATCTAATACGATTGTCTCAAACGGTCTTAATGTGATCTTTCCATCTTCTGCAGTGATCTTCTCATAGTTTCCAAGACGTTTCTGATATGCTTTCCATTCCGGTTGCTGCCGGATCGTTACATTCTCTGCTGTCAGATTATTAAGAACGATCAGTTCTTCTCCCTGATAGTTACGTCTGTATGCCAGCACATCTGCATTTTCTTTTTCCAGAAATTCGATAGTTCCCTCTGCTATGATATCTTTTTCTTTTCGAAGGGCAATCAGTTTCTTATAGAAGCTGTAAATGGAGTCCGGATCTTTAAGTTCTGTTTCTGCATTGATCTCCTTATAATTCTCGGGAGCTTCGATCCACGGTGTTCCTTCTGTGAATCCTGCGTTTTTGTCATCAGACCACTGCATCGGTGTTCTGCTGTTGTCTCTTGATCTGGCAGCCAGAACCTTAAGAGCCTGCTCTTTGGTTTTTCCCTGATCAAGAAGGATTTTATAATAATTCAGGCTCTCCACATCACGGTACTGGGAAATATCGTTGTAGTGGGCATTGGTCATTCCCAGTTCCTCTCCCTGATAAACATAAGGAGTTCCCCGCATCATGTGAATCGCCGCTGCCAGCATCTTGGCGGATTCTTTCCAGTAAAGGTCCTCATTGCCCATTCTGGACACAACTCGCGGCTGATCGTGATTGCACCAGAAAAGTGCATTCCAGCCATCTCCATCCTGCATTCCCATCTGCCATGTCTCGAACAGTTTTTTCAGTGCTATTCTGTCAGGCTCCATCAGTGTCCATTTATCTCCGTCCTTATAATCTACTTTCAGATGATGGAAATTAAAGCACATGGAAAGCTCTTTTTCCTTCCGTCCTGAATAACGAATACAGTTCTCAAGCGAAGTGGAAGACATTTCTCCTACTGTGATCATATCCTCAATGCCTGTATCTCTGGTCAGTTCCTTAAGATATTCATGTACATGAGGACCGTCTGTATAAAATCTTCTTCCGTCGCCTTCCAGATCATCCTCAAACAGCTCAGGCTTGGAAATTACATTAATTACATCAAAACGGAAGCCTTTTATCCCTTTGTTTTTCCAGAAGCGGATAACTTTTTTCAGTTCACCACGGACTTCCGGGTTCTCCCAGTTCAGATCTGCCTGGGTAACATCATAAAGATGGAGATACCATTTTTTCAGTGATGGTACATACTCCCATGCAGGACCGCCGAATTTTGACTGCCAGTTTGTCGGAATCTGATCTTCCGGTTCATCCCGGAATATGTAGTAGTCCTGATATTTTTTTCTCCTGCAAGGGCTCTCCGGAACCATTCATGCTCTGTGGATGTGTGGTTGAATACCATATCCAACATCAGACCAATTCCACGGTTATCACACTCTCGGATCAGTTCATCCATATCCTCCATGGTTCCAAACTGTGGATTGATCTTATAATAATCTGCCACATCATAACCGTTATCGTTCATTGGAGAGATAAATACCGGTGTAATCCAGAGATAATCAATTTCTAATTCTTTGAGATAATCCAGCTTTTCAATGATTCCACGGATGTCACCAAAACCATCCCCATCCGAATCCCTGAAGGATTTCGGATAAACCTGATATACTGTCTTTCTGCCAAAATCTGTCATAATTCTTTCCTCCTAAATCAATCGGACATTCATGATCCGATCTCACAGCCTGTACCCACTTCAGTTAAATAAAACGATCTCTGTTTTTCCTGCTTCTGCGTGAATATCTGTTACAAATTCAAAATCTTTCGCATTGCCTTCTTCTGTCACAATACATACTGTCACATCCGGATGGCCTGCTGTCCTAATCTTTTCCCTGTCAAAACGTACCAACGGTGTTCCCTGCTTTACTTTCTGGTTCAGAGATACCAGATACTCAAAACCGTCACCTTGCATTTCCACTGTATCAATTCCAATATGGAGAAGGATCTCCATGCCGTTCTCAAGAGTCAGCCCGCAGGCATGTCTGGACTCGTCCATAAGAACAGTTACTTCACCGTCACATGGCGCATAAAGAGTATCGTTCTCCGGAAGGATGGCAAGACCGTCACCCATAACTCCTTCGGAAAATATGCCGTCATTTACTTCCTTCAGAGGAATTACTTTTCCTGTAAGGAAAGCTCTGAGAGTGTTTGCTCCATCTCCGTTAAGTTCTGTTGTTTCTGTATTTTCTGTTGCGCTGATGCTGCCGGCTTCTGCTGATACATCCACTGTATCTGCGCTGTCCCCGGCTCCCACTCAATCTGCCATGGAAAGTTTTTTCTTTCCAACAATAAATGTCAGTGTCATCGGAATCACAAAAGCGATCACCATACAGATTGCAAAGCTTCCCATATATTTCTGCTGAATGGACAGGATTCCCGGGATTCCACCTACACCTACTGCGTTGACTGTTGTAGAAGTCATAACGCAGACAACTGCTGAAATAGCAGATCCGATCATTCCACAGATAAACGGGAATCCGTATTTCAGGTTTACACCAAAGATTGCCGGCTCTGTTACTCCAAGGTAACAGGAAATTCCTGCCGGAACATTGACTTCCTGTGCTGCTACATTCTTTTTCTGAAGGATGATCATTCCCATAACCGCAGAACCCTGAGCAATATTGGAAAGTGCGATCATCGGCCACAGCATGGTTCCGCCATAATCTGCGATCAGCTGAAGGTCAATAGCATTGGACATATGATGAAGTCCTGTGATAACAAGAGGTGCATAAACAAATCCGAAAATTGCACCAAATACAACTTTAAAGGATCCTGTGATTCCTGCATATACTACGGAAGAGATCGCAGAACCGATCTTCCATCCGATAGGACCTACAATAAAATGCGCAGCCATTACAGCAAGTACAAGACTGCAGAATGGAACTACAACACTTGAGATCACCTGAGGAGATATTTTTCTGAAAAACCTCTCAAGATAAACAAGTACAAACGCTGCCATGATCGCCGGAAGCACCTGTGCCTGATAACCGATCATGTTCACTTTTACAAATCCGAAATCCCATTTCGGAATATCCGCTGCTGCTGTTCCGGCTACAGAATAAGCGTTGAGAAGCTGGCCGGAAACCAGGGTAAGTCCAAGGACGATACCAAGCATCTCCGTTGTGCCCATTTTCTTGGTCACAGACCAGCAGATACCTACCGGCAGCATGTGGAAGATTGCTTCACCGATCAGCCACAGGAAACTGTCCATTCCGGACCAGAACTGACTGATATCACATAAAGTTTTCGTTCCATTCTCAAAGAAGTAAATGCTGTCAATACAGTTTCGAAATCCCAGGATCAGACCACCGGTGATGATAGCCGGGATCAGCGGTGCAAAGATCTCTGCCAGTGCAGCGATCACCTTCTGGAGAACATTCTGGTTCTTCTTTGCTGCCTGCTTCACTGCATCCTTGGAAACGCCTTCCACTCCTGCCACTTTTACAAAATCATTGTAAAAATCAGCGACTGCATTTCCGATGATCACCTGAAACTGTCCCGCCTGTGTGAAGCTTCCCTTTACCACCTTCATAGCTTCGATTGCTTCCACATCCGCCTTTGACGGATCATTGAGTACAAAACGCATTCTAGTTACACAATGTGATACAGCTGCAATGTTCTCTTTTCCTCCGATGAGGCGAAGCAGCTGCTGGGCATCCTGTGTATACTTTCCCATTTTCCTTTCCTCCATTACATTTTGATGATTATTTCCCTTTGTTCTGATTTGTTTAAACATGTTGTCGATGTTTTATTTATTTCACGCTTGTTTAAACATTTCAAAGTATTTGCATTGCGCTTGCCTGCAAAATCTTTTATAATGATCCTATAGCATTTCCATAAATTACTGCATCAAGTTCAGCTGCTCAGAACATAAATTGCCGGAAATGCTATAGGAATCATAAATCCTGCTATATTTTTTGACCGAACATGAATGGAGAATAGAAATGCCAAGAAGTATTTATGAAGATATCTATAAAGATCTGAAAATGAAAATCGAAGATAACACTTTTGCCTACCAGGAGCTTCTTCCCCCTGAAAACACCCTGATCCAGACCTACGGCTGCTCCCGAAATACTCTGCGCCGCGCAGTTGGCCTTCTTGTCAGTGACGGCTATGTACAGACCATGCAGGGAAAAGGTGTCCGCAATATCTACCGTCCAAGTGAGCAGACTGCCTTCACCATCGGTGAGATCGAAACATTCAAGGAATCTGCTACAAGGAACGGCCAGAATGCCCGCACGGAAGTTGTTCTTTTCACTGAACTGTGCATCAGTGAAAAACAGGCCTCTTACACCGGCTTTCCTGTCGGAGCTGAAGTTTACTATATCCAGCGTATCCACTATCTGGATGATATTCCGCTGATCATCAACCATAACTATTTTCTGAAAGAATCTGTTCCCGGCCTTACTGCCGAGATTGCCAGACATTCCATCTATGAATATCTGGAACAGGAACTTCATATGACCATTGTCAACAGCAAACGTGTGATGACTGTGGAAAAGGTCACAGAGATTGATGAAAAATATCTTCATCTGAATGTAAAAGATTATAACTGCGTGGCTGTGGTATCCAGCCAGACTTACAACAGTGACGGTGTTATGTTTGAGTATACCCAGTCCCGCCATCGTCCGGATCACTTCCGTTTTTATGACAACGCCCTGCGCCGGTGATCCAACAGGCTCCCTGACACTCCCCTTGCGGAAATGCTCAGATTTCCCGATGCTGTGCTGTTTCTTCTTTTCCTGAACTGTGTTATACTGAAACAATCAAATGGAGAGAGGAATTTTTATTCTTATGAAAAAGCGAGAATCTTTTAACAGCCGCTGGGGGTTCATTCTGGCCTGTATCGGGTCTGCGGTTGGAATGGGAAATATCTGGATGTTTCCTACCAGAGTTTCCCTGTATGGAGGGGGATCGTTTCTGATCCCGTATTTTATTTTTGTGGCACTGATCGGATTTACAGGGGTGATCGGTGAGATGAGTTTCGGGCGTGGAACACGTTCCGGCCCCATTGATGCTTTTGGTCTTGCCTGCGAAACAAAAGGCAGGAGGAAACTGGGCGAAACCCTTGGATGGATCCCTGTTGCCGGTGCACTTGCCATGGCTATCGGCTATACCGTTGTCATGGGCTGGATCTTCCGATATATGATCGGAACTTTTACAGGATCCACCCTGGCTCCTGCAGATATTGAGTCCTTTGGTTCCAAATTCGGCGGCATGGCATCTGCCTGGGGAAACAATCTCTGGCAGCTGGCTGCTCTTGTGATCTGTATGTTTATCCTGATGTATGGTGTTGGAAGTGGTATCGAAAAGGCAAACAAGATCATGATGCCGATCTTTTTCGTACTGTTTGTGATCCTTGGCATCTATGTTGCTTTTCAGCCTGGCTCTGCTGCCGGATACCGTTACATCTTCCGTGTGGAACCAGAAGTTCTGGCGAAACCATCCACCTGGATCTTTGCACTTGGGCAGGCATTTTTCTCCCTGTCCGTTGCAGGTAACGGAACACTGATCTACGGGTCCTACCTTCCGGACAGTGAAGATATCCCGGCTTCTGCAGCCAGAGTTGCACTTTTTGATACGCTGGCTGCCATGCTGGCTGCACTCGTGATCATTCCTGCAATGGCAACTACCGGTGCACAGCTTGATCAGGGTGGGCCTGGACTTCTGTTCATCTATCTGCCTCACCTGATCAAAACCATGCCAGGCGGCCGGATCATTGCCATTATCTTCTTTGTGGCGGTATTCCTTGCAGGCATGACTTCTCTTATGAACCTTTATGAGGCACCAATCGCCACAGTCCAGGAAAAAACAGGCCTTGGCCGTATCCCTTCCTGTATGGTGATCGCAGCTATCGGAGTCGTAGTTTCTCTTCTGATCCAGGGCATCGTCTCTGACTGGATGGATGTACTTTCTATCTATATCTGCCCTCTTGGCGCAGGACTTGCAGGAATCATGTTCTTCTGGGTATTTGGCCGGAACTATGTAGAGAGCCAGATCAACAAGGGCCGTGAAAAACCATTCACAAAATATTTTTATCCGGTGTGTAAATATCTTTATATTACGGTATGCTTTCTGGTGCTGATCCTTGGTATCGTGCTTGGCGGTATCGGATGATAAAACGCTGAAATTTACAGAATGGACTACATAAAAGAATCCCGCGGAAACGGTTTTAAACGTTTCCACGGGATTCTTTTCATTTATATTTTTGCAAAAGGGATGTTCTTTTTTAGAGGGTGTCCGGTTTCTCCACTTCATAATCAGACCAGGATGCAACCGTATCGCTGCCGGATGTATCTGCTGTATCTTCGTATTTATCTACAGTGATCGTATAATCGCTGTCGCCTTCTACATATACGGTTCCGTCTGTTCCTTTAACTGTGACGGTTTTTCCGGAGTCATCCACGATGGTTCCAGCATTGGAAAGTTTGGAGACGGTGCTGTCACCGGTTACTGTCCAGGTAGAGTCGTCACTGACATATACATTGCAGTAGCCATCTCCGCCGTTGCCGGCAAAACTCTCATCGTCTATGATAGCTCCTGTCAGGTTGCTTCCGTCTGTCATATAGAAATCAAGCTGGCTGATGGTATCCCAGATCACGCTGCCTTCCATGTCCTGGCTGATCGCGGTAAAGTCACAGTCTGCTCCGTTGGCTCCGCTTTCCCCCCATCCTCTTTCATTGTTATTTCCTGTACAGCGAAGAAAGTACTCATTGTCATTGTTGTATGTGATATCTACATCTTTCAGCGTAATGTCACTCTCTGTGTTGGTTGTGTAGAACACACCGCCGTTCTTGGAAGTAAGGGTTCCGCCGCCGCGGTCGCTCCGGATAGCTGCTGCGGATTCTCCGTCTGTCTCCACATTCAGATCCCAGGCGTATAATTTACCGCCGCCGGCTGCATGGATTCCACCGGAAGTATCCTGTGTTGTCTTAATGGTAGTGTCTGCCGCGTAGACAGTTCCATCGCCGTAGGCAAAAAGTCCTGCTCCTCCGGCTGCGTCAGTGGTTACAGTTCCGCCTTTTACATAGGCATTTCCGTCTGTTGCAAGAAGCGCTGCTCCTACACCGTAAAAACTGGAGTTGTCACCGCCTGTACTGTCGGAGGAGTTTCTTGTGATATCTATATTATTAAAAGTAACATTTGCTCCTGAGGAAACAAGTGCCGCGTTCTCGTCTGTTCCTGTGGATTCCAGGGATGTATCCGATACTTCTGTATCAGAATCATACGTATTGGCTGTGTCATAGCTGTCTACTCCCTGGGACTGACCTCCCGGTGCTCCACCAGGACCTCCCTGACCGCCGCCCATATCTGTGCTCTGCACTTTGATGGTAAGGGCATTTCCGTCGTCTGTGGTGATGGCTACGATGTCACCTTCCTGAATATCGGAGAGTTCGATGGTCTCACTCTGGGAATTATTACCGTCCGGAGCACCACCCTGGTCGCCGCCTGGGGCCTGATTGTTTCCGTTATCTCCGTCTGACTTCTCCGGGGCTTCTCCCTGGTTTCCTCCTGGGGCTCCGCCCGGACCTTCGGCGCTTTCTTTTGTGATCACGGTATCATCCGTCACTGTGACTGTCATCTCATCTCCGGTCAGATCCAGCATGGAAGGTGCCTCTCCCTGATCTCCGCCAGGGGCTCCACCATTTCCATCTGCATTGTCACCGTCCGGTTTCTCCGGAGCTTCTCCGTTATCTGTTGAATCCCCATCTTTGCTGTCCGTTTTATCGGACTCTGCATCTTTGCTGTCAGATTCTGTGCTCTCTGCATCGGATGTATCAGCAGAAGCATCTCCGCTTCCATTCTCATCCGGCTTCTCAGGTGCTCCACCGTTTCCGCCCATATCTTTCATTGTTCCAACTGCGATGGTGATCTTTCCGTCTTCCACAGATTTCACTTCACCGTAGGTCACATCTTCCTCATCAGAATCTTCTTTATCCGCATCTGCGCTGCTGTCACTGTCGTCTGTGCTTTCTGCACTCTCTGCCGTTGTATCTTCTGTCCCTTTATTATCTGAACTTTCCGCTGTATTCGTTGTTGTCTCTGTTGTCGCTGCCCCGCATGCGGTAACAGATGCTGTTGCCATCATAATTCCTAAGATTGCTGCAAGATATTTTTTCTTCATATGAACACCTCTCTTTTTCTTGTATGCTCATACTATATCAGCAAAATCTGTTCACTTTATGTTTAAAACATGAAAAAAGTGTGAGTGATAATATCCACTTTGAGATTTTTTTCCGAAAAAAAGCACAAAAAAGACCCGGCAGTTTAAAACCACCAGGCCCTTTACAGAATTTCTTATTTATCTCTCCAGATGATTCTTCCTTTGGAAAGATCATACGGAGAAAGTTCGATCGTTACTTTATCTCCCGGGAGAATAC
>OLNZ01002352.1_pt1 | contig 11520 bp, 15 predicted proteins | sample 1672981 | NCBI WGS metagenome assembly OLNZ01 (sample SAMEA3136743, study PRJEB25190) | human gut metagenome | biome: human gut; feature: human-associated habitat; material: faeces | place: Austria | collected 2013
GGAAGTGTGGCCAACCGCCTGCCGTTGTGTGCAGTGCCTGCCGCCGAAGCGGCATTAAAATAATACCATAATTCGAGCCGTCTCGCAAGGGCTATGTACCTTTGTGGGCGGTTTTTTCTTTATCGGCATTGACTTTTGCGGATATCATATAAAAGCCGAATGTGTACAGGCCGGATTCGTTGATAACGGTAGTCTCCTGCTGGCGGCCCATGCTGTCGGTGAGGTCAGTCAGGATTACCTCATCCGCATCAAGCCGCTGCGCCGTCATTTTGTGGTTGGAGATCCCCAGCGGGGCGGTAAACGAGCGCAGCGAAGGTTAGCAAGCATTGCTTGTGTATAAACACAAGACGCGTGGCAATGCCGCCGCAAGCACGTCATTTTGATATCACGATACCAAAACGACCCTACCGGGGGGGGAGACCCCCCGCCCCCCCATGAGCGCCGCCCCCGGTCTGCTAACGAGCGCGGCCCAGTACGAATATATAAGCCCCCGGAGCGCCCCTAAAAATAAAATTTCTTCATGCGCGTATCGTGTCATTAAACTATTACCAGCGCCACGCAAAAGGCCGAAAAATAGGGCCAGACAGTCAAGCAACAAACTATATTGGCAGGGACAGAAAAGGCCCACAGAAGCGCCCAGAGCGCCCCGGCGGGCCTTCTTTTATTGTGCAAGTGTAACGGAATTTTTCGGACATATATAAAAGGCTGCATAAAGGGAAAACGGCGCACAGCGCCGGTTAGCAAGCATTGCATTTGGTACCCAAATTGCAGCAATGGCAAGCCACTAACCCCCTATAAAGGGAACGGCGCGCCGCATGAACAGCACGCCGCAGATTAACATACTATGCCGCCAGAGCTGCCGAGTTTTTCCGTATTTTCTATTATAAAGGATTCGGGGAATTAACGAACGTGTCGAAGTCTTGCAATGCTTCATCGAGCGCGGAAAAATCAAGTAACGGCAGCGCGTCCACCTGCTGGATCGTTTCTAAATCTTCTTCAAGCGTCATTCTGCATTGCCCCCTTCATCTGGCACATACTCCAGCAGGTCGCCGGGCTGACAGGAAAGCAGCTTGCACAGCGCTTCCACGTTGGCAAGGCTGACAGGATCACCGGCGCGCATCTTTTGGATAGTTGCTTCACCGAAGATTTTTTCTTTACGAAGTTTATAGGTGCTGTATCCGGCTTCCTTCAGCGCGGCCAACACGTCCACCTTATATTTTAACGGCATTTTTAGTTACACCCCTTTTCATTGTAACCATTATACTACAAATATACACCACTTTCAAGTGTACAATTTGAATTAAATATACACTTGAAGATTGTGCATATTGTCAATAGACATACACCACGCGAAGGTGTATACTTAGAGTGTCGCAAGGGGAAAGGCCAAGGCGGACGTCAAGCCGACAGGCCCACCAGAAATACCAGACAAGACGCGGACACAGGATTGCAGGAACCGGCAAGACCGAGCAGATAGCACCGAGCCACCGCGCACCTTAACCCATAACGGCAAAAGAAAAAGGCCCGGAGCAGCTACCAACTACACACCGGGCCAAACCCAAAACAGGGGCGAGAACATTATACCACAATCGCCCCGCAAATAAAAGGAGCGTTTTTACATGACCACGACAGAAGTTAGCAGCCTTGTGAAGCAGTACCGCGAAGCCCAGCAGCTGGCCGAGATGGCGAAGGCCGAAGCAGAAGCCGCAAAAGCGGCCCTTCTGGACGAACTGAACCGCCGGGGAGTGGATCGGCTGGACGCGGGAACTTACAAAGTGACCGTTACCACCGTGACCAGCAGCCGAATTGATACAAAGGCCCTGAAAGCCGCCGCCCCGGAGCTGGCCGAGCGTTTCTCTAAAGAGATCGTTACCCAGCGTTTCAACGTCCGCTAACCACCTATAACAAGAGCTGTGCTAACGGCTTGACGGGCTTGAGAGGTATACACAATGGATAGCGATACATTAGTGAAAACAACAAACACCGCGAAAGCCGGTGACCGGTGCGAGAATGCCTATTGGTTAGCAGCAGCGGCAAACGTACTTGCACACGAGCTTGTATACGCCAACAAGGCGCAAATCGGGAAGTATGACGCATGGGAAATTGCGGCAATGATTGAAGCTGCAACAGATGCAGCAATGATGGAAACCACAATATTGAACGAATTTCTTTGCGATGAAGCGCGAGAGAAAAAGACACAGGAAGATTAACCGACAAGGCTGCGCTATCCGGCTATACGGGCGTTAGGAGAACTGAAAATGAACGACCAGAAAAACGACCTTAAAGAAATAACGCTGCTGTGGGGCGAGTTGTGCGACCTGCAAACGCGGTTTGCTTGCGCATTGAAAAACGCGCATTTTCTCTTTTCGTGGTACACGGAATGCAGCAACGCGATTGCCAATAATAACGAACTGGACGCGCTTTATAGCGTCATTGACCATATGGACGTACTGAACCAGTCTTTTTATGATTTCAACGACGATATGAGCTACTATCTTCACGAAAAGGGAATAAAAGGCGAAGCATGGGAAAAGGCAGAGAAAACCAACCAGCAACGCGAGGGCTACACCCCGAAGGATTGAGGCTGCAACAGATGCTGCAATGATGGAAACCGCCATATTGAGCGAGTAACTTTGCGAGGCAAAAAAAATGCCGACGAGAAAGGGAAGAAAATGGAAAAAGCACCGTACAGACCACTTACCGATGAAGAATTGAAAATGTCCGATGATGAATTGATGGCGTGGATGAACGAACAGAACGCCAAAGCTGCACAGCACCGCACAGCCATTAAAGCGGCACAAGAAGAAATTGTAAAGGCCGCATATCTGGCCGGGATTGAACAGCTATTAACCACAGCGACACCGGCAACGCTGGATCGTGTATGGGCCATTCTATCAAGTGAAGCCCTTCAGAGATTGCAGCAGCACTAAACCGCAAGCCCCGACAGGCACACGCCCGCCGGGGCTTCTTTTTATATGCTAAAGCGGTAGCGAAGCGGTAGAAATGCAGGAAAACCGCCAAAAAGCGGGAAATAGCGTGCAATGAAACACCTATAAAAAATAGATTCTGTTTTTTATAGGTCATTTTCGGCAGTGAAAAAGGGCAGCGCACAGCAGATGGAACAGCAGACACAGTGCAGACCGCAGCGCAGACCGCAATAGAGCGCACAACAGAGCGAAACACCAAAAACACACAATAACTTCTTGTGCATTGTGTGCAATTATATTCGCAAAATAATATGCGCCGAAGTGCTTTACTTTTCATTTATTCCGGTGTACAATAAATACAAACAATATCATAACACACAGAAGGGGGAAGCAGCGTTGTTAGCAACAGCACAGCAGATAGCGCAAGAGATGGGGACGCCGCTTGACGTGTACAGAGCCGCGCCGCTTCAGACGGCACAGGAAATGCGCGCAGCCCTATTTGCGGAGTTTGTGGAGTGGATAGACCGCAGCCCCAACACTGCGAGGACTTATATAATAAACCTTCGGCAGTTTTGGGCATGGCTGCAATACAAAGAGTGTATGAAGCCGCAGCGGGCGGACGTGATCGCCTTTAGAGAATGGCTTATAGCCGAGCATGAAGCAATACAGCTTGACCATGCGGGCCGCTGGACGTACCGCAGAGACCGGGCCGGGAACGTGTGCAGGACAGTGTGCAGCGCCAACACAGCCGCCCAGTATTTGCGCAGCGTGAAGCAATTCTTTGAATGGACTGCAAGCACTGGCCGCTATCCAAACATTGCAGCGAACGTACACGCCCCCAGAATCAGGAGCAACAAGCACAAGAAGGACGCGCTAACCCCCGCAGCAGTATTTGCCATAGAACAGGCCATAGACACCCAGAGCGCAGCCAAGAGGGACAGCGCAGCGGCCAACAGGAAGGACACCGCCGGGCGAGTGCAGCGGGCAGACGAACAGGCCGCAAGGCTTCGGGCCTTGTATCTACTGGCCGTAAACGCTGGATTGCGTACCGTAGAATTGAGCCGGGCCAACGTGAAAGACCTTGTTTGCATGGGGAACAGCGCTTATATAATGATTTGGGGCAAGGGCCACGCCGAAGCGGACACCAAAAAGCCCCTTGCAATGGAAGTGTACAGGGCAGTCAAAGACTATCTGAATACACGATCAGACCGCCCCGGCGGGACAAGCCCCCTATTTGTGGCGACAGGCAACCGCAGCAGCGGCAGAATTGCCCCGACTACAATTAGCAAGATGCTGAAGGCTGCAATGCGCGCCGCCGGATATGACAGCCCCACCCTAACGGCCCACAGCTTGCGCCACACGGCGGGCACAGGCGTTATGCAGGTGACCGGCGACAATATCTATGTTGCGCAGCACTATATGCGCCACAGCAACCCAGCAACAACAGAAATCTACATCGACCAAGAACAGGACGCGACCCAGACCCAGACGGCAGAAAAGCTATACACGCTATTCCACCCCGCAAATATTCCTAATCCCACTAATATAGAATAGCTGAATTAGAAATCACTTGCACTTCTTGTGCAGATACACACACGACACAGGACGAAAGGCAGGAACAAATATGCAAAGTGACTTGCAAGCGCTTCTTGAACTTGAAGCAGAAAACAAGCAAATAAAGAACAACACAAAAGCCGCAGCCCTACAGGCCGGAGCTATCCTCAGACGGGCCGCAGAGGGCCGCACAGACGCGGAAGAACTAGAAGAACAGTTTATCGCAGAACTAGCCGAAATAATGAAATTGAGCCATCAGGCGGGCTATAACGAGTGTATGCAAGCAATCGCAGCAATGGGCGCCAGCACGCCCGGCCCGATACAGTGAAAGGCGGGAACCGATATGCACATAATCGCAATAGGGAACCAGAAAGGCGGCAGCGCAAAGACCACCACCGCAGCAGCGCTTGCACAAGCGGCCAACAGCAAGGGAAGAAAAACCCTCGCAATAGACCTTGACCCGCAAGGCAATTTGACAGACTGCACGGCAGCAGACCCAAACAGGGCGAACAGCTTTGACCTACTGACAACCACGCCACCGCGCGGCGATACGATCCAGCAGCGCCCCGGCGGGCTATGCGTAATTCCTGCAAGCTGGAATCTTGCCACGCTGACAACGGAGCAGGGCAGCGCCAGACGCTTGCAGCGGGCCTTGCAGCCGTTAAAGAAGGGCTTCGACTATATCTTCATCGACACACCGCCCACAGCCGGTGAGCTGCAATATAACGCCCTGCAAGCCGCAGACACGTTGATTATGCCTATACCGGCGAACAAATTCGGCTTGCAAGGATTGTACCAAATGACGGCAACGGCCCGGCAATTTCAAAAGACGAACCCAGAATTAAAGCACATTGGGCTTGTTTTGACCTGCTACGATGGGCGCACCGTGATTGCGCGAGACATGGCCCAGACGATTGCAAAAGCAGCCGTTGCACTTGATGTACAAGTATATGGTATTGTGCGGCAGGGCGTATCCGTACAAGAAGCACAAGCAACACAAAGCGACCTATACGAATACGCGCCCAACAGCAACCCCGCTAAAGACTATATGACCGTATTTGAAAATTTGGAGGTAATCTACGATGGCAAAAAAGAGTTTCGGAACGAATGACCCTAACTTCGCAATGTTCAACAGCATGGCAAGCGCAGCAGCAGCCCCGGCGGATCAGGAGAAGCCCACAGCAGAGCGCGCAGACGTGTACCAAACATTAGACCGCAACGCCGATGAAGCGAACCCCGCCCCCGGCAAGCGCCCCACACAGGGCCGCAAAGGGGAACACGCGAAGCGGATTAACATTGCTTTCACTGACGAAAACTACGCCTATATTCGGATTATGGCAGCAATGACCGGCCAGACATTGACCGATTTTGTAAACGTCTGCATTGAGCGCCACAGGGAAGGCCACGAAGAAGCGTTTCAAAAGGCACTTGACATCAAGAACAGCCTATAAGGAAGGATTGCTTGCATGAAAAAAGACCAGACACAAAACGAAAGCCCCCGGAGCAGCACCCCGGAGAATAAAAAGCAAAATAGCGAATTGCGAAATTCACCGCTTATGAAGGCACAAACAGCAAAAATATTTGATATTGTTTTAGACGCATACAACGAGAAAAGCAAAAACGAGAAAAGCGAAATTGACAGCTCGCTTGAAGCTATAGAAACCGCCAAAAAAGAGAACGCAGCCGACTATGAAAACATACTAGCCAACTCAAAATTTAGAGAGTTTTTCAACGGCGTTGTAAATAAGCAAATAGAATTGCTGCACGAGAGCTGGAAAGAATTTGTTTCATTCTCTTTCAGTGATGAAATGAAGGCATTCTTAAATACAATAGGTGCACCCACTACACCGGTAGAGGATTTTGAAAAGCCAAACACAGTGCTTTTTGACATATGCTACGCCGGGAATATGGACGTTGCTAAAATAAAACTTTCTATTAACAGTGCGAATAAACTTTTTAAGGCAGACGGAACCGCAGCAGCAAAAACGCTTGAAGAATTAAAGGAAGCGACAACCGTAATTTGGCCGACAGCCAGTTATGCAGATGAATGCACCTTGCGTTTTGGAAAAGATGACGCAGACGATGATGTAATACTTGCCGATGACGAAAGCAAGAAGCGCTGCGAAATTTTCCGCGCGTTCTTTCAGAATGCCATTGCTACAACAACCCAAGTAAAAAATACTGCATTAAAGAGCCATGTAATGCAAAATAGCGCCGTTACAAATTATCTGCAAGCACACCCGGTTTTAGGTGACAAGCAAGGTTTTGACGTACCGGTTATCCCAGCAAGAAAGAAAAACGAGCCTATAACTACTTTTGTTCAGCTCCAGTATACGGATGAAGCATTACAAGCCGTCACGCCGCGAAAACTAACAGAGCAAGAGCGCGCTATGAATGACGCTATTTGCAGCCTTATAAAAGCAGGGCAGCCCGTATTTGACGATACCGCAGTGTATACCGCCATGTATGGCAGCGGCAGACCAACACCGAATTTTACAGATGATCTTGACCGCTGGATATGGGAAGCCGCCGGAATCAGAGTAGAGCTTGACGCAACTGATGAAATGCGAAAGCGCGGTATTGCAGAAGCCGGGGAAGCATGGACGAAGAAGCAGATGTTTTACAGCGTGCAAGGGCTTAAACGCTCCAAGAACGGACACTTGAAAAACTATTACCACTTCATAGAAAAGCCGCCGTTGCTAGCTTACTGTGAAGCCAATAATCAATTGGCAACAGTTCCGCAAGAGTATTTAGACGTGAAAGCACCGGCAGCACTTGCACCGGCAGACTGGAAAGCAGCCATTGAAAACGGAACAGCCCCGGCAACCCTAACGCCTATAAAGATGAGTGTGCAGCGGAGCGCTATGCTTTACTATATGCTTCGCCGTATTGCGGCCATGAAATACGAAGATGAAAGGTATAGAAAGGCAGCAGCCACAGCAGAACGGTACAATCGCCCATGTTTGGCAAAGAAGCCAATTACAAGAATCTTGTTTGCTTCTATTTTTGAAGCGGCAGGAGTACCAGACGAAGCGAACACGGCCCGAAGAAAAGATAAACAATTCTGTGAACAGTGCTTGCTATACTGGCAATCCCTGCACTACATAAAGGGTTATACGCTTGTAAAGAAGGGCCGAGCAGTCGTTGCAATAGACGTACATCCATAACGAAAACAACTGCGGATTCGATGTTGATAGACTGCGAATTCGATGTTGATAGACTGCGAATTCGATGTTGATAGAAAACCCGCAAAAATGCCATTTTTTACCGCAGCACCGTTGGAAAATGGCTTTCGCAGTGTGCCCGCTATATATTTCTATATATTTCAAGGGCAGTGCCGCCCCATATTGACGGGGCGGCGCACTGCTTTATAATAAAAAAAGGCCGCTGCACCCCAGCACGAGCGCAGCAGCCATACACACGACCGAAAAACCAGACACAAAGGTTTTACAGCCAGAGCTATTATAGCACGTTTGGAAGCTCTGGCGCAACAGAAGAAAGGAGTTTTCCAAATGGTAGACGAGAAAATTATACGAGAAATAAACAGCAGATGGCCGGAACTGTACCCAGCTGCAAAGGAAACAAGCAAGGGGAAGCCTGCTATCATATGCCCGTTATGCGGTCATGGGGCAAATGGTGACGGCATTGTAGAGAATCCACACAGCGGAGCGCCGCACCAGCTGAAGTGCTTCGGCTGTGATTTTTCCGGCGATGTAATCGCCCTTTATCGGCAGCAGACCGGGAAGGACTTCCGCAGTTCGGTTGATGACCTTGCGCAGCGTTTGAACATAAAGACGGGCAACCAGAGCACCACAGCGCACAAGCAGAGGGCCGCAAGCGGAGAATTAAACAAACTACCCGCCGAACCGAAAAACGCCGTACAGAAGCCCGCAGCCGCCACGCAGAACGAGCCGGATTATGGCCGCTATTACTTAGATTGTGCAGCACGTTTGAAAACAAGCACAGCCGCGCTTGAATATCTGGCAGGGCGAGGAATAAGCGAAGCAACCGCCGCGCGCTATGGAATCGGCTTTGACCCAGAATCAGACCCAGCCAACAACCCCGGCGGAGCAGGGCGCAGCCTTTACCCAGTGCCGCGCATTATCATTCCTACAAGCCCGGAGCATTATGTTGGGCGCGCAATAGTGAAGGACTGCACCCGTCCAAAAATGAACCCCAAAGGGGCGAAGCCCGGAATCTTCAACAGCCATGTACTGGAAGCCGTAGACGACCACGAAAATGTATTTCTTGTTGAAGGTGCATTTGATGCGCTTGCAATTATGGAAGCTGGCGGACAGGCCGTTGCGCTGAACAGCACGAGCCAAGCCGGGGCGTTTGTGGATCATCAGAAGCAGTTGCCAACAGCAAAGACGGTTATAATTTGTCTCGACAACGATGCAGCGGGCCAACGCGCAACGGAAACATTGTGCAGCGGGCTTGCTTCTATCGGCATAAAATACGCCGTTGCGAATGTTTCCGGAGAGTATAAAGACCCTGACGAGTTTTTACAGAATGACCGGGAAGGCTTTATCGAAGCAGTTCGGCGCGAAGAACGGCGCGCCCAGCGCCCGGACAACGTGGCGGACTTCATCGACTGCGAATTTATAAAAGAGCTGGAAAAAACAAAGGCAGCGCCGAAGATTAAGACAGGCTTTGACGAGCTGGATGAAAAAGCGGGCCGGATCAATGCAGGGCTGTACGTTCTGGCCGCAATAAGCAGTTTAGGCAAAACAACCTTTATGCACCAGTGCGCGGATCAGATCGCCGCCGCCGGAAATGATGTAATCTATTTTAGTTTGGAGCAGAGCCGAACGGAGCTTGTTTCTAAAAGCGTAGCAAGAATTACGGCGCAGCCGGATATTACAAAGGGCGTTTCGTCTCTTGCAATCAGAAACGGCTATTTGCCGCGCCCAGTTGTACAGGCAGTTACAGAATATCAAAAGCGCGTTGGGCAGCGTTTCAGCATTTGCGAAGGAAATTTCAAGTGCACTGCTTCCTTTATCGAGCAGTACGCGAAAGGCTACATAACCAGAACCGGCGCGCGGCCCGTTGTTTTTGTGGACTATCTGCAAATCATTCAGCCAGAGCCAGGCGCGCGGCAGACCACGCAAGAAGTTATTACAGATACTATTACCAGGCTAAAGAGAATGAGCCGCGACCTTGATATACCAGTGTTTGTTATCAGCTCTGTGAACCGCGCAAACTATGCAACCCCGATTAGCTTTGAGAGCTTGAAGGAATCCGGCAGCATTGAATATAGTGCCGATGTCGTTTGGGGACTTCAGCTGCATTGCTTGCAGGAAGAAATCTTCAGCACGGACGCAAAGGCAGTTGCTAAAAGAAATCGCATAGAGGAAGCCAAAGCAGAGAACCCAAGACAAATAGACTTGAAATGTCTGAAGAACCGCTTTGGAGTGTCTAATTTTACAGTGCCGTTCAATTATTACCCAGCGAACGAGCTTTTCACGGCAGCACCGGCGGAACACCAGCAGCGGAAGGCGGGCCGATAGAAATGGGCTTCAAACAATACGCAGAAGCGAACGCGCCCACAGCGGCAGAAACGGCCCTATTTGAAGCGCAGCAGCAAAGGCAGCAAGAGATATGGCAGCAAGAGAAGGAAGCCGCAGAGAGCGCCACAGCCACAGCAGAGCGCACACCAGACCGGGAAAGCCGGGCAAGGGCAAGACGGTTACTTGATGAAGTGGCAGCAGGAGCACGAGCCGGGGACAACATGGCCGGATTGCTTCTAAAGGCAGTTGAAGCAGCCGGGCTTCTGGCGTGTCGGCCAGAGATCGCCGCAACCGTTGACGAATCGTTAAAGACCGTCTACGGACAGGCCCTTCACAACCCAGCAGCCGCCGGGCTGGAAGTGGCAGAGCGTGAACAGCGCTTGCAGCTTTTGGAAGAAGCATTGAACACGGCCACACCTTCAGAAGCGCAGCTGATCCGGCGTAGCATTAAAGCCAACAGAAAACGGCTTCGGGAACTGGAAAAAGAGCAGGAAGCCGGGCAGATTGACTTTGAAGAAGTGACCTTCGACAACGACCCATTTTGAAAAACCTTCAGAACAACAGAAAGACGGTAGCTTTTAACGGGCTATCGTCTTTTTAATTTGACTTCTTGTTGTATTTATGGTATAATAAGTTGTAAAGAACAAGAGGTATTCAGCACATACCTAGTATAATTGCACAAGAAGTACACGACATGAAGGGAGCGCGACACAATGACAGAACAGGCAAAGGAAGCAAGACGGCAGTATTTGCGAGAGTGGCAGCGGGCGAACCCCGAAAAATGCAAGGCAGCACACGAACGCTATTGGGAGCGTAAAGCAAAACAGGCGGCAGCACCCGCCAGCAAAAAGGCCGATTGATCCATACACACGACATGAAGGGCAGACTGATGGTATATGAAATTCTGAATCATGGAGCGGAGAACGCCCAGAGCGCAACGGATTTATGCAAGGTTTTGGGCGTACAGCGCCGGGAACTTGTGGCAGCCGTACAGAGGGAACGCAAGGCGGGCAGGCCAATTTGTGCCAGCACAAGCGGCAGTATGGGCTATTTCATACCGGCAGACCAAGACGAAATGACCCGCTATTGTGAATCACTTTTACATAGAGAAAATGAGATTACCGCAGTTCGGAAGGCTTGCTTGACGGCAGCGCAGCAGCTACCGGCAGCGCCGGCCACGCGAGAAGCACTATACACGAAGTGACCGACTGGAACAAAAAAGCAGGGCCAGCCAGAAGCAGCCCTGCTTTTTTCTTGCGCGCGTATCGTGTCAACGAACTACAAGGCGTTGACATTTGCAAACCTATTGGATATAATAGAGACAACAAAAGGCACTGCGACAAGCGGTTGACCCTTTGGGCTATGGAATTAGAAAAGCTCTAATAACCGTCACCGTGCAGGGTGGCGGTTATTGCGTTTTTTGATGATGATCGTCACCGTGAAGATGCCGACATGAATCGTAATACGCATTGGCTTCACCCCCTTCCGGGAAGTGTGTCCAACCGCCTGCCGTTGTGTGCAGTGCCTGC
>OLNZ01002362.1_pt1 | contig 11492 bp, 10 predicted proteins | sample 1672981 | NCBI WGS metagenome assembly OLNZ01 (sample SAMEA3136743, study PRJEB25190) | human gut metagenome | biome: human gut; feature: human-associated habitat; material: faeces | place: Austria | collected 2013
GCATAAAATAAACAAAAAGTGGTAATATAATCATGAAACAAGGAAAGTTTCGATGCAAGATCCAGTTATTTTTATATTTGCATCCATGTATAAACCGATGGATCTGCAGATTTTATGAATCATTAGAAGAAGCAAAACGATGTTTAAATAAATAGCAAAGGATAGGTGAATAATTATGGAATATACATTTACAAGTGAAAATTTCGAAGAAGAAGTATTAAAAAGTGATGTACCAGTCTTAGTTGATATGTTTGCAACATGGTGTGGACCTTGCAAGATGATGGCTCCAGTCGTTGCACAGCTTGCTGAAGAATATAAAGGATCTGTAAAGGTTGGAAAGCTTGATATCGATCAGAATGTGGATATCGTGGCACAGTACAAGATCATGTCAGTTCCAACATTTTTAGTGATCAAAGATGGAGAGGTAGTTAAAAAACTGATCGGTGCAGTATCTAAAGAAGAATTAGTTGAAGCGATCGGTCAGGCAAAGTAGTATGATGAATATATTAAATATTGAACATATCAGCAAAATTTATGGAGAGAAAGTTATTTTTGATGACGTATCTCTTGGAATCCACAGCGGTGATAAGATTGGTGTGATTGGGGTCAATGGTACAGGAAAGACTACATTATTAAAAATTATCGCCAAGATCAATGAGCCAGACAAAGGCCAGATCATCTGTGGAAATGGAATCCGTGTATCCTATCTTCCGCAGAATCCAGAATTCCCGAAGAAACAAAGTATTTTGGAATATGTGATGGATGGAAAAGAACATCAGGACTGGAAGACAGAGAGTGAAGCAAAGACAATTCTTACAAAACTTGGAATCTATGATTTTGACGAAGGATGCGATCATTTATCCGGAGGTCAGAAGAAGAGAGTTGCACTTGCAAGAACTTTAGTAGATCCGACAGAAGTCCTGATCCTTGATGAGCCGACCAACCACTTGGATAACGATATGGTTTTGTGGTTGGAAGAATTCTTAAACAGCTTCCGCGGCGTATTGATCATGGTAACTCATGACCGCTATTTCTTAGACCGCGTCACAAATAAGATCGTAGAGATCGATAAAGGAAAGCTTTACGAATATGACACAAACTATTCAGGATTTGTAGAATTAAAAGTCCAGCGTGAAGAGATGGAATTAGCGACAGAACGCAAACGTCAGAGTTTACTCCGTGTGGAAATGGAATGGATGAAGCAGGGAATCAAGGCAAGAGGAACAAGACAGAGAGCAAGAACCGAACGTTTTGAGGAACTTAAGAATGCCAAAGGTCCCTCCATGCAGCAAAATGTCGAAATGGATTCCATAAGCAGCCGTCTTGGAAAGACAACGATCGAGTTAGAACACATTTCCAAAGGATTCGGTAATAAACATCTGATCAACGATTTCTCTTATATTTTCCTAAGAGATGATCGAATCGGATTTATCGGACCAAATGGATGTGGAAAATCAACGTTAATGAAGATGATCATGGGGATTTTAAAGCCAGATGAAGGAAATATCACGATCGGAGACACTGTAAAGATTGGATATTTTGCACAGGAGAATGAAGATATGACAGGAGATATCCGTGTCATTGATTATATTAAAAATGTTGCAGAATACATCCAGACAACAAAAGGGCAGGCAAGTGCATCCCAGATGTTAGATCGCTTCCTGTTTCCACCAGAACTTCAGTACACACCGCTGGATAAACTTTCAGGTGGAGAACAGAGACGACTCTATTTATTAAAAGTACTGATGGAAGCACCGAATGTTCTGATCCTTGATGAGCCGACCAATGACCTTGATATCCAGACATTAACGATCCTTGAGGATTATCTGGATACCTTCGCAGGAATCGTGATCACGGTATCCCATGACCGCTATTTCCTTGATCGTATTGTAAACCGTATCTTTGCATTTGAAGAAGGCGGACATTTAAAACAATACGAAGGTGGATATACAGATTATATTGAAAAAGTAAAACCTGCAGCCAAACCAGAAAAAAGCAAACCAGCGAAAAAAGAAAACAACGGAAAGAAATTCCAGAAAGAACATCAAAAGAAGCTTAAATTTACATACAAAGAACAAAAAGAATTTGAAACGATCGATGATGATATTGCCAAACTGGAAGAGAAGTTAGAGCAGTTAGACGAAGAGATCATGGAAAATGCAACGAATTCTGGAAAGTTAGCAGAACTGACGGAGCAGAAAGAATCTGCACAAGCGGAATTAGATGAGAAAATGGATCGTTGGGTATATTTAAATGATCTGGCAGAACAGATAGCAAATCAATGACAAATAAAAGAGGATTGACTTACAAAATATCAGATAAGGCAATCCTCTTCTTTTACTCTTCTTTTTTTATTTTGATCTTCTTTTTATACAATCGATAATCTACCCAGTTCTTGATCAAGAATTGAACCGTCGCAAAGAACGGAACTCCAAGGAACATTCCCAAAGGACCAAAATAAGCACCGCCAACTGTAATAGAAAATAAGATCAACAATGGACGTACGCCTGTGGATTCTCCAAGAATCTTAGGTCCAAGGATCAATCCGTCAAACTGCTGTAAAACAAAGACCATAATGATAAAGATCAGACATTTCATCGGACTTACGATAAATAAAATAAATGCCCCTGGAACAGCACCAATGATCGGACCAAAATAAGGAATCATATTTGTAATTCCGATAATAACACTGATCAGCACTGTATATGGGAGTTTTAATATTGTCATTGCAACAAAAGCAAGCAAACCAATGATCAGAGAATCAATGGATTTTCCAATAATAAATCCAGAAAAAATTTTGTGACAATCTTTTAAAGTGCGTAATACACGATAAGAGAAGTTTTCATTAAAGATTGCAAGAACAATTCTTTTACCAGCATATTTTAAAATAAATTTATCAATGGTCATATAAATAGAAACAATAAATGCAATAAATAAATTAAATAATCCCTTTGCAAATGACATGGAAGCTTCATAAAGCATAGGAACAATATTTGTTAAAAGATTATTCGTCAGTTCAAACAGCTTTGGTAAAGTTTTCGTCTCGATCATATCAGCAATCTGGTCAGGAAATATATCGGTACTGTTTTCACGATATTGCTCAAACATCGACATGATGGAGTTATAAATATCAGGGATCATCAAAGATAATTCACGGATACTGTCATATAACTGTGGAATGATAAATCGAAGGCAGATAATGATACAACCGACCATAACAAGATAACTGATCAAAATAGCAAGTCCACGTTGTTTGTCAGGTTTGCTTTTTAAAATTCTTGCAGATACATTTCTCTGAAAGAATGAAACAACTGGGTTTAGAATATAGGCGATCAGAAACCCCATAAAAAATGGAAATAAGATTCCCCATAGTTGGGAAATAAGTTTACTAGTTGTAGACCATTGTGTCACAAAACGGAAGATGATACATCCGATCAGAATTACGACAGTCGTATAAATGGAAATTGTAAAATATTTTTTATTTGATTCAAATTTGTGATTATTTGCCATTAGCTGCTCCTTAAGATTGTAAAATACAATATATTCAAAATGTGCGTTGTAATATTTATAGGGTAGTAGTATTTATTATAGACGTTTCTTAGAATAGTTACAAGAAAAGATTTACATAAAGAAAAACACCATCCCCGGCTACCTATATCAACCAAAAACAGTGCTTTAGTACGCGATGAGGGGTTCGAACCCTCGACACCCTGATTAAGAGTCAGGTGCTCTACCAACTGAGCTAATCACGCATATCTTATGAAGTTTTTACTGCGCTTCCTTAACGCAAGATTTATTATATACGAATGTTTTAAGAAATGCAAGCATTATTTTCATTTTTTTTAAAAAAATTTTATAAAATCTTTAAAGTAATTTAAACAAAGTGATTAAAAGTACAAAAAAAGCACGAAATATGGTATCCTAAAGACTGGAAAGGGGATCGATCATTATGGAGAAAATTGCAATCGCACAGACAACATCTTCAGGAAACTGGAGTGAAAATCTTCGAAAAGCAGAACAATTTATAAAGAGAGCCAAAGCAGAAAAAGCAAAAATGATCGTATTTCCAGAATATTTTATGAATTATTATCCGGATGCGGACCATAAATATATAGAAAAGGCACAGACACTCCACGGAGATTTTGTATCACAGATGAAAGTTTTCGCGAAAGAATATAAGATGTGGATCATTTTTGGAATGAATGAAAAAACTGTGGATGAAACAAAGAATTATAATACGATGGCAGTGATCAATGAGAATGGACAATTGATCGCACATTATCATAAGACACATTTGTTTAATGCATATAAGTGGCAAGAATCGAGAGATACAATAGAAGGAAATCGATTCTTTGAACCAGTACAGACACCAATTGGCATGCTCGGACTTGGAGTCTGTTATGATCTTAGATTTCCAGAAGCAGCAAGATATGAAGCACTAAAAGGAACACAGGTCATGATCTATCCATCAGCATGGGTAAAGGGAGAGAATAAATTTATACAATGGGAAAGTCTTCTTCGTGCAAGAGCTATTGAAAATGAAATGTATGTACTTGGATGCTGCCATTACAGTGAAAAACATTATATGGGAAGAAGCACCGGATTTGGGCCAGATGGTGATCGGTTGTATCAAGGAGTGGAACGAGAAGAACTTCTTTTTGCTGCAATTGATCTAGAACAGATCAAGATAGTAAGAAAGGCAAATCCTGTATTTGAAAACAGGAGACGGGACCTATATGAATGGTAAAAATATAGTAAAAAATATAGCAATTGGATTTGCACTAGCGCTCGCTGGGGCGGGGGCTGTATTATTTTATAAGAATAATATCGCAATGAATCCAGGAGAAACTTTATTAAAATATATGTCGTATGCAGAAGATGGAGAATATGATAAGATGTATGATCTTCTGGATAAAGACAGTCAAAAAGGAATTTCAAAGAAAGAATTTATAAAAAGGAATAAAAATATATATCAGGGTATTGGAATGAAAACACTTGAAGCAGTGGTAACGTCCAAGAAGAGAGAAACAACCGTTACTTATCGTGTCAAAATGAGGACAAATGCGGGAGTTATATCTTATAATAACAAAACAATCTTTGTAAAAGAAAGAAGAAGATACCGTATGGAATGGGATGATTCTGTCATCTTTCCACAACTTGGTGCGGAAGATAAAGTAAGGGTCAAGACGCTACATGCGAAACGAGGAACGATAAAAGATGCTAGTGGGAATGCACTTGCTATACAGGGAAAGATCTATTCAGTAGGGTTTGTGCCAAAAAAAATGGATTCTGATTCTGTAAAACTTGCTTCGAAGAAACTTGGAATTTCCAAAGAAGAAATTCAAAAAAAGCTGGAACAAAAATGGGTAACAAAAGATTCTTTTGTTCCATTGGTAAAATTAAAAGAATATTCCAGTGATCTGTTAGATGTCAAAGGAATCATTATATCGACAGAGACAGGAAGAATCTATCCATTAGGTGAATCCGCAGCCCATCTGGTAGGATATCTGCAGAATGGGGAAGGAAAAGCAGGACTTGAAAAGATTTATAATAAGCAGCTCAGTGGAACAGATGGTTTAGAGATATATATAGTAGATGCCAATGGACAGAAAAAGCAGTTACTGGCAGTGAAAGCTCAGATTGATGGACAAAGTTTAAATACAACGATCGACAGTAAGCTTCAGAAATCCATTTATGAACAATATAAAAAGGATAAGAGTGCACATGTAGCAATGAATCCGACAACGGGAGAAGTGAAAGCATTGGTAAGCACGCCTTCTTATGATGCGCAGGCATTTATCCTTGGAATGACACCGGAGAAATGGAATAAGATCAATAATGATCCAAGACACCCTATGCAGAATCGTTTCAAAGGAATCTTTGCCCCAGGGTCATCTTTAAAACCGATCATTGCAGCGATAGGATTAAGCCAGAATAAATTCAGTGCATCCGATGACTTTGGCAATAGTGGAAAACGCTGGCAGAAGAATAAAAGCTGGGGTGGATATTATGTGACGACTTTGCACGACTATAGTGGGCACAATGTAAGGAATGCGTTGATCTATTCAGACAATATTTATTTTGCGAAAGCAGCATTAAAGATTGGAAAAGACACTTTAAAAGACCAGTTTGATAATCTTTTGTTTGGAAAAAACTTGGATTTTACATTCGGACTAACAGCATCATCTTATGGAAGTGAAGGATTTACGTCAGAGATCCAGCTGGCAGACAGTGGATATGGGCAGGGAGAGATGATGGTCAATCCAGTACATATGGCAACGATCTATACAGCATTTTCAAATAAAGGAAATATGCTAAATCCATATCTGATCAAACAAAAAGGCAGTAAAAAGCAAGTATTAAGAGAACATGTATTTTCAAATGATGCAGTAAAAACAGTCAATGATGCAATGAAACAAGTGATCAGCAATCCAAATGGAACGGGACATGCTGCACAGATCGATGGTATTGATCTAAAAGGTAAGACCGGAACTGCAGAGATCAAGCAGTCGCAGACAGACACGAAGGGAACAGAACTTGGATGGTTTGTAACGATCATGCCAAAGACAGAATATAAAGAATCCCTGGAACTGGTATCCATGACAGAAGATGTAAAAAAACGAGGCGGAAGTGGATATGTGGTCAATAAAACAAAGAAGATCCTAGAAGAATACCTGCAGTGAGATCACTGCAGGCATTCACTCCAATTATAAATTTTATTTTATAATTTCTTTACAACTATTTCATTGCTATTCTCACGTGGTTTGCGTATAATTACCATTATACTTAAATGTGATATCTATAATAGAACAGATATCAAAGAAGGAGAACGTCTATGAGAGATAAATTAAATCAGTTTATGCAGGGAAGATACGGAAATGACGATCTGAACCGCTTTTTGATGAAGATCATTTTAGCAGCATTCGTACTATCACTATTTACAGGAAGAATCGTATTTGGCGGCGTTGTTTCATTAAGCCGTATTTTTTATTGGATCGCATTAGCATTATTGATCTATTGCTATATCAGAATGTTTTCCAGAAATATTTATAAGCGATCTGAAGAAAATCGATGGTTTTTAAACAAGACATCCAATATGCGTGGTTTCTGGAGTAACAGAAAATATAATGCACAGCAGATGAAGAATTATCATATCTACAAGTGCCCAGGATGTGGACAGAAGATCAGGATTCCTAGAGGAAAAGGAAAGATTGAAGTGCGTTGTCCAAAGTGTCGTACAACATTTATAAAGAGGAGTTAAGATGTTTGGCTATATCATTGTCAATAAACCAGAGATGAAATTTCGTGAATTTGATGTTTATCACGGATATTACTGTGGTTTGTGCAAGAAACTAAAACAACATTATGGAAAGTTTGGCCAGATCACATTATCTTATGATATGACTTTTGTTTTGATGGTATTAACAAGTCTTTATGAACCAGAAACGACAAGAAGCAAGGAACGTTGCATCACACATCCATTTCAGAAACATGATACAAGAGTCAATGATATTACTGATTATGTTGCACATATGAATATTCTTCTGACTTATTACAAATGTAAAGATGATTGGAATGATGACCGTAAGTTAAAACAACTTGTACTAGAGAAGATCTTATATCACAAGAGTGGATTTTCCAGAAATTTTTATAGAGAAAAGTGGAAAAAGATCAGTCATTTGTTAGATGAACTTTCAAAAGAGGAACAAAAAGATAATCAGGATATCGATCAGATGTCTGGAATGTTTGGACAGATCATGGCAGAGATCATGCTGTATCAAGATGATGAATGGAAAGAATTATTGTCAAGATTTGGATTTTTCCTTGGCAAATTTATTTATCTGATGGATGCATACGAAGATATTGAAGATGATCTTAAGAATCACAATTACAATCCACTGAAACAATTATATAAGAAACCGGAATTTGAAGATATCATCCATAAGATTCTGACAATGATGATGGCAGAATGTTCTAAGACATTTGAACAACTGCCATTGATCGATGATATTGATATTTTAAGAAATATCTTATATTCCGGAGTATGGTACCGATACGAACAGGTGCGAGAGAAAAGAGAAAAAGAAAAGGAAGAAAACAATGTCTGATCCATATGAAATTCTAGGAGTGCAAAGAGGTGCTTCGGAAGAAGAAATAAAAAAAGCATATAAAAGGCTGAGTAGGAAATATCATCCAGATGCAAATCTTGATAATCCCAAAGCGGCAGAAGAGAAATTTAAACAGATCCAGCAGGCGTATCAGCAGGTAATGAAAGAAAAAACAAGCGGATACAGCCAGAGTTCTTATGGAGGTTATCAAGGTCAGAGTGGTGGCTATCAAAGTCAGGGAAATCCATATGGAAACCAACAGGGAAATCCTTATGGAGAATGGAACCCATTTGAAGATATTTTTGGCAATTTTGGTGGATATTATACAAATGGCGGTGGGCAGCAGCAACAGTCAACAACCGGATATGAAAAAGATACTCATTTAAGAGCAGCAGGTAACTATGTAAGGAATGGATATTATCAAGAGGCAAGAAATGTCTTAGATGGAATGGAACCAGCAAGAAGAAATGCCAGATGGTATTATTACAGTGCAGCAGCAAACCAAGGGCTTGGAAATAACGTGACTGCTATGGAACATGCCAGACAGGCAGTCTCCATGGAACCAAACAACTATGAATATCAGATGTTATTAAATCAGTTAGAAGGAAATGGTTCCTGGTATCAGCAGCGACAAAGCACCTATCAGAATCCATACTCTACAGGTGGAGACTGGTGTATGAAGATCTGTATGCTGAATCTGATGTGTAACTGTTGTTTTGGTGGCAGATACTGGTGCTGATCCTTATAGACCGATAAATAGATCAGCATAAATTAGGAGGAAAGAAACAATGAGTAAGATTATCGGAATAGATTTAGGAACAACAAACTCCTGTGTTGCCGTAATGGAAGGCGGTGTACCAGTTGTTATTCCGAATGCAGAAGGTGGAAGAACAACTCCATCGATCGTTGCATTTTCAAAGAATGGAGAACGTTTAGTCGGAGATCCAGCTAAACGCCAGGCAGTAACCAATGTAAGCCGCACGGTAGCATCTGTAAAACGTCAGATGGGAACTGACCGAAAGGTGAAGATCGATGGAAAGAAATATACGCCAGAAGAGATTTCAGCAATGATATTAACAAAGCTTAAGAAAGATGCAGAAAGCTATTTAGGGGAAGAAGTAACAAAAGCTGTGATCACAGTTCCGGCTTATTTTAGTGATGCACAAAGACAGGCAACTAAGAATGCCGGAAAGATCGCGGGACTTCAGGTAGAACGTATTATCAATGAACCAACATCTGCAGCATTAGCCTATGGCCTTGATAAATCTGTATCCCAAAAGATCATGGTTTATGACCTGGGTGGAGGAACGTTCGACGTATCAGTGATCGAAATCGGAGACGGTGTAGTTGAAGTATTGGCAACCGCAGGAAATAATCATCTGGGTGGAGATGATTTTGACCAGAGAGTGATGAATTATCTGATCGGGGAATTTAAGAAAACAGAAGGAATCGATCTGTCCAAAGATCAGACAGCAATGCAAAGAGTCAAAGAAGAAGCAGAGAAGGCCAAAAAAGAACTTTCATCTTCTATGACAGTACAGGTAAACCTTCCATTTATCGCTGTAGGCAATGATGGCCCAAAACATATGGATATTACGTTAACACGTGCTAAATTTGAAGAGTTGACAGCAGATCTGATCGAACAGACAGCAGGGCCAGTTCATCAGGCATTATCGGATGCAGGAATCAGTACAAATGAGCTGCATATGGTGCTTTTAGTTGGTGGCTCAACAAGAATGCCAGCAGTATCTGAGAAAGTCAGACAGCTAACTGGAAAAGAGCCGAGCAAGAACATGAATCCAGATGAGTGCGTAGCCTTAGGAGCAGCGATCCAGGGTGGAAAGATCGCAGGAGAAGCTGGATTAAATGAAATCTTATTAATGGATGTCACACCACTTTCTTTATCCATAGAGACAGCAGGTGGAGTTGCTACAAGACTGATCGAGCGAAATTCTACGATCCCGACAAGATACAGCCAGATATTTACAACAGCAATGAACTTTCAGACAACTGTAGAAATTAAGGTTTTGCAGGGAGAACGTGCCATGGCAAGAGATAATCAGGTACTTGGAACCTTTAAATTAAAAGGAATCAAGAGAGCCATGCGAGGAGTTCCACAGATTGAAGTAACATTTGATATTGACGTAAACGGAATTCTGAATGTATCAGCGAAAGATCTTGCAACAGGTAAAGAACAATCGATCACGATCACAGCAAGTTCTAATATGTCTGATAAAGATATTGAACGAGCTATGGAAGATGCAAAAGCGTATGAATCAGAAGACCAGGAAAAACGTGACGCGATCGAAAGTTATAATGAAGGGCAAAATATGTTGTACAAAGGAGAAGCATATTTAGCCCAGCATAAAAAAGAATTATCAAGAGAACAGAAATCAGAATTAAAATCAGCGATCAGCGACTTGAAACATTCTATGAAGCGGATCAAACCACAGAATATTACAGAAGAACAAGGAAGAGCGATCAAAGAAGCATATGATCGTTTAGATCAACTGATCGGATAATTCAAAACAGAATAAAAAATACAAAGATGGGAAGATTAATGACTACAAAGGAATGTAGTGATAAATCTTCTCATTTTTTACTATAGACAAATGCATCATAAGGGTGTATGATGCAGATAGTTAGTTAAGACTAACCCAAGGAGGAACCGATGAGATATCAAGTAGAATTAAGTCAGGTAAAATGGAAAAAATGTATGCAGATGCAGATGGCGATGCACTGTGCACCTGTGCTTGCGGGATTAAAGCCATCCAATGCAGTAACTCTCGACTATATTGATTCAAAAGAATTGATTCAGTCACTTGCGGGAAGTGAGATCAAATGTGGACTGATCTATTCAGGGAATGGAAAATGTCTCTGGCTGCTGTATCGTGAACAGCAGGTCAACCAGTATCTGATGGATCCAGAAAATCAAAGATTTTTAAAACACTGCGGCTATTCATCCTTTCAGATTCAAAATATCCTTTATACACTTAAGAATCGTTACAGGCTTTATAAAGCAGGGCAGGCGGATTTTCCACATGAGCTTGGCTTGATTCTCGGATATCCATTATGTGATGTGATCGGATTTATCAAAAATCACGGACAAAATTGTTTATATTGTAGTTACTGGAAAGTCTATGATAACCTTTCCCAGACAAAGAGGGTCTTTGAGGTTTATGATAAAGTTCGTTTCCAAATGGTAAAACTTGTGGAATACGGAAAAAGTTTCAAAGAACTTGTTGACATGTACACAGATTATCGGACACCGAAGTATGCTTAACTAAAATAAAAACCAAAACACTCAAACAAGAACAAAAAGAAAGATGATCATTAGGAGGATAAGTCATGAGCGAAGTAATCGTTGCATTTTGGACAGGAACA
>OLNZ01002363.1_pt1 | contig 11487 bp, 7 predicted proteins | sample 1672981 | NCBI WGS metagenome assembly OLNZ01 (sample SAMEA3136743, study PRJEB25190) | human gut metagenome | biome: human gut; feature: human-associated habitat; material: faeces | place: Austria | collected 2013
CAAAAGTTATATCCATATTATAATATGATGTATCATTTGAGACCGACTGCACCTGTATGTATATTTTCACATTGACTTCATCAAACCCGCTGAAGCTGTCATCTGTAATACCGGGGCTGTCAATACCGATTACCGTTTCTTTATACACAGACCCGCTGTCGGATAAGGTATTTTCTTTAACAGACTCCGCAATATCTGTAAGCACACTTGAAAATCTGCCTGCCGGTTTATCTGTATGTTCGTAGTCGCTCAAAGAGGGATAAAGATTGTTCTGTCTGGTATACTTCTTTAAAACGTATTCATACTTCCTGTCTTCAATCTCATCTCTGAAAAACTCAGCGGCAGAGCTTACAGTAAGGTAAGCCTGCTGTGCCTCTCTGTTATCATTGAGCTGATGCGCGGCAGTTGATGCCGCCGTAATTATAACTACGCTGACTACAACAGCTATCAGAAGCAGAAACAGCGCCATAAGTATGGTTTTGCCGTCATTGTTATTAAGTTTTCCATATAAATTTTTCATAATGCAAACCTAACTTTCTGTTTCTGCAAATGCTATTCATTATCAACACTCTGCGTATCATCTGTTACATTCACGAGTATAACTATAGTTTCACTGAACGAACGGGAAACTCCGTTTATTTCCGTTGTATATATTGCTCTGGCAGTTATGCTTGTTTCATCTGCTTTAAGTCCCGTAACTTTCATTTTCCACTGCTTATCCGCTGCGCTGTACTTAGGCGCTTCGCAGGAAGCAACGGTTTCATCGTCTACCTCAATATCCCATTTTACCGCATCCGTAAAATCAACATTTCCGCTTGCAGACTTAACATTAAAGAAAATATCACCGTCATCACCTGCTGACAGGTCAAGTTCCGCAGGCGCAGCCGCTATAACAAGATTTGCTGTAACGCTTACAAGTGTATCCGCTGTCGTACTGCCAAGCTTTGCTCTTACTGTTACAGTTCCCTCTTTAAGTGCCGTAAACACAACTCTGTAGTACTGACTGTCGGTTACAAAATTGCAGGATTTGAATGCCATGGGCGAGTCTGCCTCGGATAACCGGTTTTCATCTTCATCTAAGAAAATGAACTCCGGCGTATCTCCGTTTCTGTAATTGAGATATTTAAGATACAGTTCAATTTCACTGTTTTCCAGCATATCAAACGAACTCATGCTGTCCTGCCAGTACATCGTGCCTTTAGGCCACGTACCGTAATGAACATTTACTGTTTCACCAAAAGTATTGGTCTGAGTCAAGACTGTAGGGAACGGATAATTGGTACCCTCAAGGCTTGAGTCATCTCCCGGATAACTGTATTTACCGTCTATTTTAGCGCCGTTTTCGAATGCTGTAACAAAATCAAACTGACTGCTGTCCTTATTAAGCAGAACTATTGTTCCTGTTTTTGAGCTTAACTGCTCATATGTAACGTATGGCGAATTACCGCTGTTGGTCAGATATACATGTGACTGACTCTGATCGCCATCCTTGATATCAATTGTTCCGTTATAGTTTTTATTTCCTCTCGCAATATAGTCGTCCGAATTTTTCACATTGTCCTCATATGCATAGCAGTTAACTATATTCACATCCGGATTAGGAATATCTTTGATATTGAAAGCGCCGCTTTGCGCCTCACCGTTTGACGCAATTGCATGAACTGTTCTTACCTGATGACTGCCTGACTTAGGCAGGTTCACATAAGAATATGAATTTTTTACATATACGTCGGTGTTTATCGAACCCACAAGATTTTTCAGGTTTCCATAGTTAATCATTACAACACCGCCTGTAATTCCTCCAATCCATATATTTGTGGATGTCCCATGATTATATCCGTATGTGGTTACAGAACTTTCTATGCTGCCTCCGCTGTAGCATCCGTCTATGGCAGCACGACAGTTTCCTACAAGTCCGCCGACTCTGACATTGTTATATCCGCTGTTGTATGAAAGCGCAATGTTAATATCATTTACTGCCGTACATTTTGATATATCCATATTGGTAGCGCCTGCAAGACCTCCGATTGATGCTCCGCCCCAGTCGCCTGAGGTATTTCTGCTGTCAATAATCCTATATCCAGATACCGTACAGTTTTCGATTACAGCATTATTGCTGCTGCTGCCCTTTGCGGCAAATCCCACAAGACCGCCTATGCAGTACCACTTTTTGCTGTCCTTATTTATCTCTATGGTATCCTCGTTTTCTGAATACATTACTATATTTTTAAGCCTTGCGCCTATAGTTATACCGAACATTCCAACCATCTGGGCATCGCTCTGTATTTTTATATTTTTGATTGAATATGATTTGCCGTCATAGGAGCCGCCGAAATATGCGCTGTATGCATTGCCGTCATTTTTGTTGTTGGTATAATACATACTTCCTATCGGAGTAAAACTCCTGCTGTCATTGTCAATATCGTGGCTCTGCTCCCAGTAATAATTCAGGTCTTTTACGGTTGCCGATGTACCGCCCACATATATAAGGTATGGAAATCTGTTATACTGCGCACTTGTACCGTTTACAAACGTACTTGTGTTTTCATTGCTGTAATTCCAGTTAATGTACTGAAGCTGCTCTGCCGAGCGCACATTATATCTGTTACTGTCGCTGCCCGGAGTATCGGTATTTCCATCATATCCGGTACTGTCTGCCGCAGCGATGCTGTCGCAGCTGAATGAATTTGCAAAGAACGGGCATATTGTATATCTGTAGTTTACCGTTCTGTCATTTTCGGTGTATCTCAGATTCCATCTGCCATTGGCCGCATCTGTATTAAGATAAAGTCCTGTATCAGTATCTGTTCCCGTGGTATATGCAACCACTTCATATTCTGAAAGCTGGCTTGCTATTTTATCTGATGCATCATCATTTACGACAGGGTCTGCCGCAAATGATGTCATACTGACATTAACCTTTGCGCCTTCTTTACAGTAATATCCGTAGCCGTATTCTTTAACTATACCGCCGTCATTGTGAGCCGTACACAGTGAGGATCCTCCGACCCCTTTACTGTCCTTAATTCCAAGATACCTGAAATGATAGCCCGCATTAGGTCCACCTGCTTCGTGCTCCCAGTAGAATACGCCTGTATCACCAAGCTCTGTTTCAACCGGCCAGTTTCCGTAGTGAACATAATCACTGCCTTTTTTAACTATCGCAGGATAAGGATATCTGTTATCATTCTCCAGATCATCCGTCTTACCGTGATAAAGTGAATTTGCCTTTGAAGCAGTACCAAAGTTTTTCAGTTTAAGCTTTCCAAGCTCACTTGAGTTTACAGACTTAACTCTGTTGTCTCCGCCGGATATATCGTATGCGTTTAATTTCTCAACATAGTAATATGTACCGTTGTTAAGATATGCGCATCCTGTAATCGTACCGCCCGCAGGCGTAAAGCCATAACCTTTGGCGCTGCCGGATATTGTAATTGAAACAGCGCAGTAGGCATTATTGAGAATACCTGTGTTTTCACCTGTAAATCCGCCTGCTGCCGCATTACCCTGCTTGGCCTCAATTATATCCAGCTTGCCTACTGAATAGCTGCTGTATATACCGCCGATATTTCTGCCTGCAAAGCCTCCTGCCTTAACATTTGCATAGGTTTCGGAAATCCTCATGTCCGGGGTTTCAGCAGAGCTGTTTCTGACAGTTCCGCTGTTTACTCCCACAAGACCACCTGCATATAGCTTGCTGCTTCTGTAGGTATATATTTTAAAGGTATATCCTGCCGCAGCGCAGTTTCTTATGGTTTTGGAATTTCTGCCTGCAAGCACTCCGATGTATGCTTCGGCCTTACTGCCCTCTATATTGCTGTCTGTGCTTACATATCTGTCAGTTCCCTGTCCGTAGTCAGACGCTATAACTATGTTTCTCAAGGTTCCTCTGTTATAGCCAAACATTCCCGCATAGTATTTATCAGATGCAAATGAAACTCCGTCTATAACATTGCTGCCGCCGTCATAGATTGAATGAAATTCATATCTGCTGTCTGTACCTATAGGCTTCTGCTCGGTTACATCGTTAATGCCTGCATACTCGCCCCAGTTATATTTCCCGTAATAAATATCAAGCTCCTGTGTGTATATACTTTTTTCGGTCTTATCTGCATAATCCTCATAGTACAGACTCATATTATATAACTGTCTTGCAGTACGCACATATATTCTTGAAACTGTATTAGGTTTTTCCGATGTAACTGTCTTTGCAAAGTGAGGGTTGTAGTAGTATGTAATCCCGTCTGCATCAAGCTCCTGATAAAAATCCTTTGGCGCGTTTTTTGTGTTTACAATTTCACTTGGGAATTTCAGCAGCCAGTAGGTATCATCCCCTGCTGTAATCTCTACAGCGTCACCTGCGCTTACTTCTGTGCCGTTAATATTCACTACTGATGCAGCAGCCGGTTTACTGCCGTAGATTATACCGTAGCCGTCACCTGTCGCACTGCCGCTTTTTTTGAGGGTATCAAGGTTTGCGCCGTAAATACCGTATGATGTGGTTGTACCTTTATCATAGACTTCATAATATACAGGTCTGCTGTCCTCAAAGTCTGCTTTCCAGTCACCATAGTGAGCCAGTTTTTCAAGTTTAGGGAATGAATAGTCGGTAAGACCCTGTCCCATAAGATTGTACGCATATGTGTTATCTCCGCCTGTAGACGCTGTGAATTTATCTCCCAGTTTTCCTGCATATTTTGCTTTTTCACCGTTTAACTGTCCATAGTTTAATGCAGTCCCTATATGAGTGCTGTTTAATCCCTCAGTACTGAGATAATATACCTTGCTCACAGTTGTTTCATCTGATATACCCTTAACCGTAGCATAAACCTTATCGGCATTTTCCATATATGCGCATGCGGAATACGCATTTTTCATTGTTTTAACTTCTTCCGGCACAAAGCCTGCCGCTTTGTCCGCCGCTGTTATATATCCTGCCGAATAGCTGTCTGTTATGGATATATTGCAGTTATCATCAGCAGAGCCTATAAGGCCGCCTGCGTTCTTACCATAAAGATAGCAGTCTGCATAAGAACTTTCTATTGCAAGGCTTCCTGCGGCATATCCCACAAGACCGCCGGTATAATCAGCGCTTTCGGTTCCTGCAACCGTAGCTGCAAGACTGTCAGTGATTTTTACATTGCCGGAAGTTCTGCCAACCAGTCCTCCTGTATATTTACTGCCTGAAATCCATATGTCTTTTTCTGTCCTGCCTGTAAGGTCGCCCTCTGTTTCCGAAAGGTATGCCTGACAGTCCGAAACCGCAGCAGTACTTCCGCTACCGGAAACAATACTTCCCGCAACTGCTCCCGCATATTCTCCTCCTGTTATCCTTGCTCCCGATAAAGTTATGTCTTTAAGCTCTCTGCCTTTGAACACGTCAAACATACCGGTTTGTGTATCTAGTCCGTAGATTACGGTTTTGAGTGTGGCGCTTCTGTCGCTGTAGCTGCCGCTGTAGCTGTCAAGACTGTCGTTTGAAACGGCCTTGTATGCCTTATCACCATAGATTGAATACCAGTCGTCTATATTCTCCTCATCGTTTTCAAAGTGAAGATTGTTTTTCTGAACCGCTTTTCTGAAATTCATATATCCTGGATTTGAATTAAGTCCGGATTCGGAATCAAGATTTTGAAGATGTCTGCCGTAAGTTATTACCGCTACACTTTCAGTTGCAATGTCTTTATCTGTTTCGCTCTCTGCAAACAGGCTGTTGGTTTTGTCTGTGACTGTTGCCGAATCCACAAGGTCGTCATCGCTTCTTGCGATAAGTGTAATCGTAATGTCGGAGCCTGCGACAAGGTTTGGGTATTTATCCTTAAATCTCTGTTCATCTGCCAGCTTATCAAGTACAAGGTCATAGGAAAGATTGGCACCTACTCTTGTAAGCTCTTTTTGAGATATTTTCTCTGTTACTGAATGTTTGTATTCGTCCTCTATTTTAATTTCAAAGGAAACATCGCCGCTGCTTACCATATTACATACCAGAAGCGCGTGAAGCGTTTCCTCGTTATATATTTCTATTTTCGGATTAAGAGTATTGGTATCTATGGCAACTACGGTATCTCCTCCATAATATCCCACCTTTGCTCCGGCTTTTTTGCGCATCTGTCTGATACGCAGGGTATCAAAATCTCCGGGAGTGTAATCCATATCATCTTCACTGTAGAATACTCCGTACACACTGCCGCTTGCAGGGTCGTACTCTATAACCCAGCTGTTATCTCTGATTTCTTTTTCGACTCTGCTTTCAGGCAGCACAACAGACGCAGTCGAAAGCTCCCCTGTTCCTGTCATGCTTGATGTAACATAAAACAGCGACTCCTCTGTCCTGTTTTCATCTTCCGAGTCAAGAGGTATGAGGCCGAGCTGATGTACGTCATTCAGATTATCTGGTGAGTAAAACTCCGCCCTGCCGCTTGCCTTAAGCTCCATAAGGCGGTTCTGCGCCGCCATATATATCATTTCTGCCTTGCTGTCAAGCTCACGCTGTCTGAGTTCTTTTTGTATTGCGATTACCCCTATAATCGAAAGTCCCAGCAGCACTGCAATAATAGCCACCACCAGCAGAGTTTCAAGCAGTGTGAAACCCCTGTTATCTTTATATATTCTGTTGTCTCTGTTTCCCGAAATGTTTTTCATTGTTATCTGTTCGCCTCAAAATATATAATGCTGATGTAGGTTGTCACCACCTGCCTGTCTGTAGCCTCTCTGGTCTGTATGGTAAGGTCGTCAACCTGCATTGCATACTGTGAACTGTAAAGCTTGTCTATTATTGCTCTTGCCTGTTTGTATGTAGATGTATCATATGTAATCTCAACAGGTCTTTTGACTATATCATTTTCAAATACAAGCTCACCGAAATCCAGTGAATAATCTATGGAGCTTTTCATAATGCCGTAAAGCTCCGGCATCAGATTAACGCTGTTGTCATACGGCGCAACCGTGCGTTTTATACCATCTGCCTGCGCTTTTTGGATTTCTTTTTCCATCATATTTATTCGCGCCGCTTTTATCTGATTCTGCTCATACTCAAGCTGCAGCTCAGACTCCATATTTCTGTAATCCGATATTTTGCTGTTTATAGGCTGGAGCACGAATTTGTAGTAGCCAAGTCCTATCACCATAACTGCCAGAACCAGCAGCAGAATTTTTTCTCTTTTTGTGAATTCCTTTTTCATTACTCAGCCTCCTGTTCCTGCTGCAGATATATAGTTACCGAAAAGCTCAGAACTGAAGCCTCCCTGTTTTCGTCTGTCTGCGCAATATTAAGCTGTGCATCTGATACAACAGGGCTTGTCTTGAGACTTTTAATCATTGCCGAAATTTCCTTGAGGTTCATTCCTTTCATTGAAACCTTGGCGGTATCGTCATAAATTTCAACACTTACAACCTGACCGCGCTTCATCATTACGGTTTCGATAAGGTCAAGCACTTCCTTACGATCCACTCCAACGAAGTTTTCATCGTTTTTGTCTGAAATGAAGCTCATTGAATACGCTCTGTACTCAAGTATGATATCATCATAATCCTTTACCTTCTCCGTAAGCTCCTGATTTTGCTGATATACACTGTTGTATGCGGCCTCTGCTTTGCCAAGTCTTGCATACTGATCAAATACGCAGAATTTAACCATCAGCAGCACCAGTACCGCAATAACGGCCATTCCTATCACAAGGGTTTTGCCGGCAGCCTCTGTTCTGCCGCAGGCTGCCATATTTATAGTTGTTTTTGTCGGGTATTTTGTTTGTTTTGTTCCTGCAAACATATCCTTTAAATCAGTTATTTTCATAATCGTCTAACCTCCGATAACAAGTCCGCCGCTTTTGAGAAACAGTTCAGGCTTGTCAAGCCCCGTAATTCCGCCTGTAAGCTTTGATGCCGGATATATGTTGAGCTTTGTTTCCTCGGCTATGGTTCTTACAAGTATGTCAACCTCTGCGCCGCCTCCGCATATATATATGTCGTTAAGCTCTGCTTCTCTGTTGTTGTAGTTAAAGAAGTTTACGGCCTTCATAATCTCTACCGCAAGTCTGTTGTAAACGCTGAGCGCCAGATTGCTTTCAAGCACCACATTGTAGTTGCTTTTTTTGTAAATCTGAGCCATATGTATGTCTATGCCGCTTTCGTCTGCAATAAGGATGTCAAGATTTCTGCCGCCTACGTCAATATTACGCATTGCCGCATATTCTCCTTTGTGGAATATATGAAGTCTGGTGCTGCTGTGTCCGATGTCTGCAATGCAGAAATCGGCAGGGAGCCTGTCGGAAACACTGTTTACAAGATTGGTGTATGCGCATTCCTCCGGCACTGCTGTTTTGAGCCTGAAGCCTGCTCTTTTGAACATGGTATCGTATTCCTCTATTACGGATTTTAATACTGCGCATGCCAGAAGCCTCATTTTATAAGGTTTGCCCCCATCATCTGTAATCATCTCTCTTACCGCATAGTCAAAGAGATAGTTCTTTTTTTCTTCCTTGAGATAGTCTTTAAGCTCAAAAGGCAGATTAAACATGAGCTGCTGTACATTCATAGCCGGCATTGTCACATTCTTTGTAAGTATCTGTGATGCCGGAATTATAACTGCCGCATCGGCTTTGGGTATGTCGTTTTTTCTTGCGCTCTCCCTTATAAAGTCAGCCATTGCATCCATTGAAACGATTACTCCGTTTTTAACTGTATTGTCAGGCACATCAGCCACTACGCAGGTCCTGATCTCTCCGCCTGACTTATGCACCATTTTCAGTGTACTTTCACCTATATCGAATCCTACTAATTGTCTGCCCAAATCAAGTTACCTCTCTTCCTAATCTAAAACAGTCCCAGATAAAGCTCTATGACCTCGTTGCCAAACAGCATGCAGATTACCGCTGCCAGTGCTATTGAAGGACCCCATGGAAATGTCCTGTCCCCGTCCTCCGATCTGAAAACAAGACCAAATACAATCCCTATGATACAGGCCAGAAACAGACAAAGCAGATTTGCTCTCCAGCCCAAGAATATTCCTGTCATAAATATCAGCTTGATATCGCCTCCGCCCATAGCTTCAATGCCTTTAATCTTCTCAAAGACAAGCACTACAGCAAGCAGAAGTCCTGCTATACCGATACCTCCGATCAGATCATCAAGCGCCACCCTGACCGAGTCGTTTAGTATCACAAAGAACGCAGCGCGCACCAAAAGACCGGAAATTATAAACCGGTCCGGAATAATACGCCCCTCCAAATCCGCGAATGAGCATGCCATAAGCAGGCACACAAAAATCATATATTCGAGTGCTTGGAGCGAAATATCAAATTTTAAAAGCACAGCCGCAAACAATACAGCAGAAACAGCCTCAGCTATAACGTGAACCGCAGACAGCTTAGCGCCGCAGTAACGGCATCTGCCTCTGTGTGTAATATAGCTTATCACTGGAATTAAATCACCTATGCCAAGCGTATGACCGCATACATCGCAGTGTGATCTTCCCTTTGAAATCGGCTCGTTATGCACAATACGCCATGCCATACAGTTAAGAAAGCTGCCCATGCACGCGCCTAAAAGCAGCGCAAGGAACACAAAATAGCAGGTTATATAAGGTGTAGTATACAGCATTTATCTCTCCTTATGTTGCAGGAGGCCGCCAACCCAACGACCCCCTGCTGTAAAATTATATTGAAGAATTAACCTTGAATAAGGTAGTTAGTTGATAATACTAATTATGGAGTAGTAGTAGTATCTGTATAAGTATCTAGCTTTAATTCCCACTTATATTGCTTACCATCATTTAATTTTTTAGGAGAATATTGTGCCGCATCACCAACATAAGCAAATTTATCACTATAATTCAGTTTGCTATATGTCGTAGTGTTACCAGCAGCTGTTGCTCCCAATGATTTATTCATTACATCCTTAGCCTCAGCTACAGTTTTATTATCAGTTAGTATTGCAACCTGTGCTTCTGCATATGCAGCTCTGATATTAGCAACGTCTGCTGCTTCCTTTGATTTAGTTAATGCGCTATTAAATGTAGGAATAGCTATAGCTGCAAGTACTGCTATGATTGCTACAACAATAAGCATTTCCATTATTGTAAAACCTTTTTTGTTTGATTTCTTTTTCATGTCCTTAATCTCCTTTATTACGTTGATTATTAATATATACACTCTCCTCCGGGCTGTAGAGAAGAAATAAGTACCTTGATTAATGTTATTTATATTGCGCTGTACATGCTGAACATCGGCGCATATACACACAGCAGCAGTCCCACTGCAATCACTGCAAGACCTATGGTAATGGCCGGCTCAAGTATTGACAGTAATCTCTGCGAGTAAACCTCCACCTCATTGGAGAAATAATCTCCCACGACATCAAAGGTCTCCTCCATTGATCCCGACCGCTCTCCTACGCCTGTCATCTCTGTAAGCATATTGGAGAAGCAGTTGATTTCACCCATACATACCGTAAGGCTTCTGCCTTGTTCCACTCCCTCCTTGACCTTGCGTATCGCAAGCGAGAAAGTATAGTTTGTAACAACCGATGCGGTTATGTCAAGCGCTCTGATTATGGGCATGCCTGCCGCAATCATCGTTGACATTGTATTTGCAAACTGAGATGCCACATTCATTTCTGTCAGCTTGTGAAGCGGAGCTCTCCTGAGTCTGTAGGCTGTAATGCGCCGCCTGCCTTCTTCTGTGCGTATTGCATATTTATATGCCGCAACAAACAGCAGAATTATTGCAAGCATAATCCACCAGTAGCCTGTAATGAACCGGCTCAGAGCTATCATACCCTTGGTAATGCCCGGAAGCTCTATGTCCATATCCTCAAAGGTCTTTGTGAATACAGGAACCGCAACCGCCATTATAATTATAAATACTATGATTGCAACAGCAACGACTATCGAAGGATATGTAAGCGTACTGATTATCTTGGCCTTCATCTTGGCTGTACGGTCATAATATTTGTGAAGTCTGCCAAAGCAGTTCTCAAGAGTACCCGACTGCTCGCCCGCCTTAACAGTTTCTATAAATGTTCTCGGAAGTGACGGAGCGTTTTTTTCAAAGCTTGAAGCCATGCTGTAACCGCCCTCGATGTCCTCTGCGACACTCAGAAGCATTCTGTTTATGCCCTTGTTTTTGGACTGCGCCGCAACCATCTGCACACATTTTCCTACAGGCAGTCCCGAGGATAATATTATCTCAAACTGTGAGCACATCAGAGCGAGCTCTTTCTCTTTGATTTTGAGTTTCTTTGAGGATACTGTCCCTGCAGCCTTTGACTCGGTAACCTCTTCTATGCCTGTAACAATACTGCAGGTTTCTCTGAGTTTTGCTACTGCCTCATATTCGTCATATGCCTTAATCACCCCGGATACTCTGATATTGTCCGGCGATATTGCTTTGTATCTGAATGTTTTCAAACTCTTTCACCTTTTCCCAATAAAAAACTGGCTCTTTAACTTTTTTAGTGGTACAGACCACCCTTTAACTTTATGGGTGTTCT
>OLNZ01002364.1_pt1 | contig 11485 bp, 13 predicted proteins | sample 1672981 | NCBI WGS metagenome assembly OLNZ01 (sample SAMEA3136743, study PRJEB25190) | human gut metagenome | biome: human gut; feature: human-associated habitat; material: faeces | place: Austria | collected 2013
CGGCTGCTGCGCTACTGCCCTTGCTATGCAAGCCACAGAACAATTTCGGTAGCCGCTGCCAAAACTACGCTGCCAGCCGCTCCATTCCCGTGGTATTGACGTGCAGCCTCGCCGCTGCTATAATGAAAACATAATTTCAGACACAGGACACCATGCAGGCGCAGACGGGCCGAAAGGCTTGACAGGCGGCCGCATTTTCATTTTCAGATAGGAAAGGAAGGATGCGAAGGGAAAAGAAGCACAGACGGCAAAAGACGCTCAAGACGCCATTCCTCCGCCGCACGGGAGAAAGCTGCGGCAAAATACTTTTTCGGAGGTGCAACTTGAGCAGGCGGAAAAAGCTCACCAACAACAGCGGCATCCCGCAGCATGAGATCGAGAACATCGCCCGAATTCTGCTGCCGGATATCCTCGCCTTTTACGAGAGTGAGGAGGGGCAGCGGGAGTTTGCGGAATGGAAAGCACAACGGGATGCAGCTCAAAACGATAAAAAGACTGAGAAAATCGCCTGAAGATAACAAAAAATCCCTGTGTCGTTACTGACACAGGGATAAATTATGCATGGAATCTGTTCTGAAATCACACGTTTTTGCGATCTCGTCTTGAAATATTTGCAACCTGCTGCTATAATATTAACATACGACTTTTGCAGGAGGCATAGTATGTCCGTCTCATATAATCGTCTATGGAAACTTCTGATTGATAAAAAAATGAGCCAATCAGAATTACGGAAAGAAGCCGGAATCGCGCCCAATACCATGACTAAAATGCGTCGAGATGAGGCGGTAAATTTGGCGATTCTTGGCAGGATATGCGATGTTCTTCACTGTGACTTTGGAGATATCATGGAACATAAATGCATGAACGATGATAAAGGGGAGGTGTAACACATTGTTAAAGGATAAAACCATGACATACATTTCCCTATTCAGTTCGGCAGGAGTGGGTTGCTACGGATTCCACATGGAAGGGTTTGCGTGTGTTGCAACTAACGAACTTTTGCCGAGACGCATGGATGTGCAGCGTGTAAATAAAAAATGCAAGCTGGACTCTGGCTACATCCCAGGCGATATTACGCAGCCAACAATTAAGCAGAAGATATATGATGAAATCAGCAAATGGGAAAAGCTTGGTAACGATGGCATCGATGTAATTATTGCTACCCCTCCGTGCCAAGGCATTAGTGTCATCAATCACAAAAAGAATGATCGGGAAATTAACCGAAATAGCTTGGTAGTTGAATCTGTAGAGATTATTGACCGGATAAAGCCTCGTTTCTTTATTTTTGAGAATGTGATGGCTTTCCAAAAGACATTATGTATTACACCGGATGAGCAAGTCATGCCTATCGGAGAGTACATCAGAAACACACTGGGTGTCGAGTATATCATTTCCGGAAGAATTCTTAATTTTATGAACTATGGTTCTAATTCTTCCAGAACAAGAACTCTGATGATAGGGGTCAGCAAAAAGTATAGAAACAACATTACGCCGTTCGATTTGTATCCCAGTTATAGACCTGAAAAAACATTGAGGGAGGTTATTTATAACTACCCCAGACTGGAGTGGGGCGAAATCAGTCAAAGCGACTTTTATCACGCTTTCAGAACATACGACCCTGCTATGCGTCCGTGGATCCATGATTTGAAAGAGAGTGAATCTGCGTTTGATAATGTTGACCCTTCCAAACGTCCACATCGCATTATTGAAGGTAAACGGGTCGAAAACACTCGTAAGAACAGGGACAAATATACCCGTCAGCCTTGGGACAGATTCGTTCAATGCGTCCACACTCGTAACGATCAGCTTGCGGCTCAAAATACCATACACCCGGAGCAAGATCGTGTGTTCAGCATAAGGGAACTTATGGATATGATGACCATACCACGTTCTTTCAGGTGGGTTGACTACTCGCTTGATGAACTCAATGCGATGAGCGACACTGAGAAGCGAAACATATATAAAACACATGAAGTAAACATTCGCCAGTGTTTAGGCGAGGCTGTACCAACAGAAATTATGCGCCAAATCGCCGCCAGTATTAAAATGTCAATGCAGTCGAAGCGGAGCGATGCAGCCGAAATTAACAGTATCATTGCAGACCGTGGCCTTGCAGAAAGAAACAATCTGATTGTTTTTTTGCGAGATAATCCACTTAATTTGGATATTGCGTCTTTGATGAGAATTACGGAACTCTGCAATGCACACAGAGAAAAAAACGCCGCATTTTATACGAATAAGTTTATCGTAAATGAAATTATGGGGCGGCTCCCTGTATTCAATAAGGAAGAGATTCGTATCTTGGAACCATCTGTGGGAGCTGGGAGTTTTATCCCTTTCCTATTCAAACAATATGAAAATGTTCCTCATGTTATCCTTGATGTGGTCGATATTGACCTGGCAAGTCTGGAAGCATTTTCTCTCCTGCTGAAACGGATCGGAGCACCTTCAAATTTCACTATCAATCAGATTTGCCATGACTTTGTCACTTGGCAACCAGAGTACAGATATGACCTAGCTGTTGGAAACCCGCCTTTTTCCAAACTGAAGAAGAAAACCTCTGTTATTACAGAAGCATTGAAAGCAAATGCCAATCAAAAAACGAATAACTTGGCAGCGATATTTTTGGAAAAGTGTATTCGTTGTAGCGACTGTGTTGCTTTGGTTTTGAATAAGAATATCCTTGCGTCCGAAGAATACTCCCAAACACGAGATTATTTGCGGACAGTAAAGATTGACAGCATTATTGATTTTGGGCGTTACGGCTTCATCGGTGTATCCATCGAAACTATGTGTATGATAATCTATCCTCGGCAAAAGACAAAGGACACGACTGTTTATAGTATGAAGTACAATATGCAGCATACCCGCAGTCAGGAGTATCTTACCGATCCGGCGTACCCGTCCTTCGTGATTTATCGCGATGAACAATTTGATGAGGTTGCAAAAAGGCTCCGCTTTGACGTATTTACTGTGTTCAGGGATAGACAGATCACCAAGGCAAACACCGTTGCAAAATCGAACGGTAATTGTCTGTGGGTCATAAAGGCCAGAAATATTGATGACGATGGGTTAGGTATAACACATATACCGGATTACGATGTATACCTTCCGATGCAGATCGCTGAAACTGTGTCGGCATCTCAGTTTGTAAACAATGAGCGGGTATACCTGACTCCGAATATGACATATAATCCGCGGGTCATTGACAATTTGCCAAATGCGATTCCTGATGGCTCCGTAGCAGTACTTATTCCAAAGGAAGATCTTCGATTGACAGCGAAGCAAAAGGCTTTCTTTTCTTCTGAGGAGTACAGACGGTTTTACGGAATTGCGCGGAATCTATCCACTCAGTCAATTAACGTTGATAATAATAGCGTGTTTTATTACGGGGTGTTAAGAGATGAATAAGAATCTTGTATTGAGGTTTTTAGACGAACATAATTATGATGTTCGTGTTTCCGGTAATGGCCGTTGGATTGACCAGAAATGTGCTTTTGATGCCGTATGTTTTGTTGCTGACTGCATTATGGACTATATTCAGAATGGCGGCAGCCAACCGTTCCAGTCCCCGGATATTTGGAAATCTGAATATGCTATTACGAATGTTCAAAATATTTTCTGCAAGCCAGACCCTCTGCGCCGAACTACTCTGGACGAGTATAACAAGTTCTTCCGGCAACCAATGAAAATGCTGGCTGCTGCAGGCGTACTGCGTGAGGATGGTGTTGTTCGCAATACAATCCAGTTTAGCGTTGCCAATATGGATATTCTGCAGTATATCGCACTTCGGGAGAGAAATGCGTTTGACTTTTTATGCCTCTACATTGAGAAAACGTTGAAGGATAGTGGGTTGTGGGACAGTTTTGAGACATTCTTCGATGAGCAGACAAATGATGCTCTTCAGAACCTCAAGGATACTTTTGCCGCGTTCTGCATTAAGTATACCCCTATCAACACCACTGTGGAGGCAAGTAGGATTTTTACCAAGGTACTCAATCCTCTGGCTTGTAAGTATCACAAAAAAGGTACCGCCAAAGGGAAAATATCTCCGTCCATGATTACATATGACAAAATCATTTATAATCAGACCAATTGGCGTGATGATGCAGCGGGCAAGGATAAAAATGTCGCACGAGGAGATTTTATCCCAGCGGCCCAGACCGATGATGAGTATCAGTACCGTGTGTCCAGAGCAATAAAATATTTGCGCCAATTCAATGACAAATACAATGATGGGAAATCCGAAATTTTGGATCGGTTCTCTGTTGGAGAAAAGGCTACGCATATGCATCATATTTTCCCCAAATACCGGTATCAGGAGATTGCAGAGTACCTGGAGAATTTGATCGCATTGACGAGTGGTCAGCATCTGCAAAAGGCGCATCCTAACGGGAATACTTCTGCAATTGACAAGGACTATCAGTACACTTGCCTTATCGCTAAAACCGATAGCATACGGAAGAATCTCATAGATAATCACGGCGAGCCTGTGATTTATGATTTTGCGGATTTTATGTATGTTTTGGATGTCGGTTTAGAAACGGACTATTTCGGAGCGTTACCACAATACGATTTCGGTGCTGTCCTGACTGGAATAGAGTTCAATTTCTAACTTCTTATCGAGAGGTTTTTTATGGCAAAAGAGTGGAAAAACGTAATTAAAACTACAGATGGGCAAGAGTATGTTGAACCCTGTGTTTTAAGCTCTGGCCCCAGGAGCACTTGCAAAGCGATATTTTTTAGGAACTGCCACAAATCCAGTGGTGAGCAAATTGTATCCCTTAAAATTGCTCGGCAGAAGAAAGCAGGGAATCAATGGATTACTAAAGAAGACAAAACGGTTACTCTTAAGTCCGAAGAAATCGATAAGTTAATTGAATACATTCAAGAGTACTACACCCCACTTAATATCGGTATGACCGAGTTTATAGAGGCAGATGAAGATGCAGCCAAGCTATTTGCTAAAGTGCGTGATTTAGGCATCTCTGATAATGAGGTTGTATCAAAGCTGATCGAATCTGGTATTTTAACGCAAAACCTTACCGTAGCTATCACCGCTGCAGAACGAAACAATGCAGTCCGGGAATTTGAACAAGCGATTGATGTAGAGAGAACGGAATCGTTTTGGCAGAATTGGTTCTCTCAAAACAAATGGGTGCTTGGTTCAGAATACCTCAACATTTTGCCGGAGAGAGATATTGATACCAACGACATTGCCGACTACCTAATGCGTTCAATAGACGGATTTCTGGATGTTGTAGAAATTAAACGACCTGATCTGCAATTTTGGGCGGGGCCAGATTCACATGGGAATTATTATCCCACAGCCCAGTTGACTGCAGCAATTTCCCAATGCTTAAATTATCTTTACAGAATTGAACTTCAATCCAATTCTGTGGAATTTATGGAACGTGTGGATGGAACGAAGACCGTGAAACCACAATGTATGTTGGTTTATGGACGCTCTGACGATTGGGGCGAAGATAAGATGCGTACCCTCCGCATTTTGAATGCTGCTTACCATCAACTTCATATCATTACATACGATCAGTTGTTACTAAGAGCGAAACAGTTACTCGGTTTTTCTGATCAATATGAGGATGAGGAGGATTATGATTCTCTTCCGTTTTAGTGCACAAATGCCACACAGCAGACTTTAGATCTGTTGTGTGGCATTTGTTTGTTCCCGCTTGAAGATATCACTAAAATAGTTACTTTGAATTGTCGTTAAGTAAATGCCTCCAAGCCATCCTTTGAGCGTTCATTCAGTTTTCATAGGGCTTGTACTCCGTGACGGCATTCAGATATGCCTCAACGTCGCCGTTCAGAATGAGGTCTGCATAAGCCAGCGGGTCGTTGTAGATGAGATAGTCCAGCTCTGACCGCTGGAAGCGGTTGTCCGCCACTTCGTTTTCCACGGCGGTGCAGTCGATGGAGATCATGCTGCCGTCCTGAAACCGCAGCTCTACACAGCCAGTGTCCATGTTGAATTCACAACTCTTGATGTATTTCATGTTCGTCCTCCTTATCCTTTACCAGTTTTGGTTTTCTCGGCCCTCTGGGCTTGGATTCGGGACGCTTTGCCACGCCGTTTCTGAAATGCGTATCCTCGAATTTCTCGAAGAAAACAAATAATCCGAACCCATCTCCGATTAAGAAGATTTGGTTCGGATTATATTTGTTTGGTGCCGGTGGTGGGACTTGAACCCACACGCCGTCGCCGGCAAAGGATTTTGAGTCCTCCTCGTCTGCCAATTCCAACACACCGGCACGCTCCGATTAAGCTTATCCAGTTTATCATATGCGGCCGCGTTTGGCAAATAGTTTTTTCAACCGCGCTCAATGCTTTCGTATATGAGACTGTTGAAAAGTGGCTAAACGCCACTTTTTCGAGTTTTTGCGGGTTTCGCCTCTCGCATTCGCTCACGGGCGGCAAAACCCGCAAAGTAGTTCTGAGGCACTTGTCGTAAGAGCCGGATTGAACATAAAGGGCTGCGGCCCATTATCAACCCCGGAGTTTTTCGACAGACCGTTATATGCTACTATATGAATTATGTAAGGGGGATAACTTAATGCTTTTTCACGCATCGCCGATATGCGGCATAAAAAGGTTGGAACCGCGCGTTTCAAACCACGGGACGCCTCTGCTTTATTTATCGTCAAAGCGGGAGAACACTCTCGTCTATCTTTCAAACGCCGTCGAAAAGTATTGCCGCGAAACGGGCTTTGAACACTGCGGCCCATGGTATAAGTGGGCAAGCTACGGTTTTACGCGGGACGGCAGGCTTTGTCTTGACGAATATTATCCGAACGCGACATTGCTCACATATGCGGGGGTATCAGGATATGTATACAGCGTAAACAAAGACGATGATTGCGAAGAGCAGGCGGATATACCTTTCGCTTTTGTTTCTCGCAAGCCTTTGGAAGCGGCGGAATGCGAGCATATATCGGATGCATATGAGGAGATAATGCAATGTGCGGCGGAAGGTCTTATTGTGCTTCGTCGATACGAGGACTGCACTCAAAAGCAGCTTCAATGGATAAAGCGCACAATTTCAATCGAATATGCTAACGCCTCCGAAAGGCCTGATTACAGGCATTTTCTTGAAGCGCATTTCGATATTGAGAAATCGTCGCACCCTGCGGAGAATTAAAGCGGTGCGCTTTCTGCTCTCATCGCTCCGTGACCGGCATTTTAACCTTCAAGGCCTGCCTGAATTGATTTTGAAATCGTGATGCATTCGTAATGAACGTAATTTGCGGCTATAATATAGCAAGTTATTCTACTTATCCACAGAGTTATCCTCACTTGATAATAACTCGCATGTGAATAATTGTGGATAATTCCTTAATGTGAAATGTGTGGAAAACAGCGTATATTTATTCTCATATTTTCAACAGCGGTTTTTTTCTCTATTTCAATCATTATATAGATTTTCCACATAACTATCATGTATAATACTGCTGCGGCGATATACTTATTAAAGATAATATAACGCCATACAGGAGGTCAGATATGAAAGTCTATATGAATACGCAGGAGCTGAATGCAGGCGTATCCGACGTCGTAAGGGCGCTTTCACAAAAAAGCGTTATACCCATACTCGAGGGTATCTGTTTTTTGGCGGAGGATTCAGCCGTAACGCTTATATGCACGGATATGTCGCTGAGAATAGAAACGCGCATTGCGGCAGACGTAACGGAGGAAGGCTGCGTAATAATACCCGGCAGGCTTTTTTCGGAGATAGTGCGGCGGCTTCCCGAGGAAACAGTGGAGCTTGAAACGCAGGACAATAAGATAGTTATAAAGAGCGGCAGATCGCGCTCGACACTTCAGATAAGCTCGGCGCAGGATTATCCTGCCATGCCGGAAATAGGAGATCCGACGGAAATATCAATATCGCAGAATGCGTTCAGGAACATGATACGTCAGACGATATTTGCAACGACGCAGGACGACACAAAGCCGATGCTTAACGGAATACTACTTGAGGCCGAGGAAAACATATTAAAGCTCGTTGCGCTCGACGGCTTCAGGCTTGCGCTCAGGCGTGAGCCGTGCAACTATGCGGGGAGCTGCTCAAAGGCTATCGTGCCCACAAAGTCGCTCAGCGAGATAAGCCGCATGATGCTCGATTCGAATGAACCGATAAAGCTCGTCATATCAAAAACACATATTGCGATTGACCTTGAACATACAAAGATAGTGTCGCGGCTTCTCGATGTGAACTTCATAAACTACGACAGCATTCTTACAAAGACGTTTAAGACACGCGTTCGCGTAAAGCGGGCGGAGCTGCTCGAAATTATAGAAAGGGCGTCGCTTATTTCGCGCGAAAACAAGGGAAACGCGATAAGGATGAAGTTTGGCGGCGATATGCTTAAAATATCGGCCGTGAGCGAGCTTGGCAGCGTTAACGAGGAGCTGCCCGTAGAGATAGAAGGCGATTCAATTGAGATTGCGTTCAATGCGAGGTTTATGAGCGACGTGTTCAAGAGCCTTGAGGACGAAGAGGTCTATATGAATATGATAAACCGCATAAGTCAGTGCGTGATATGCCCCATAGAGGGCGACGCCTACCAGTATGTGGTGCTGCCGATGCGCATTCTTGACGCGGAGTAAATAACGGAAGAAAAGCTCCATAAACATCTTTCATATTATATGGAGACGACAAGATATGCAAAACGGAATTTATGAAATATTTAACGGAGGATATTAAAAAATGGAAAAAGAAAGATTTGAAGTTGTATTTACCGACGGGTCTAATATAAAAAACTCCGGTATGCGGCAAATTCTTGTGGATAGAGAAACAGGCGTCAATTACTTAGTTTGGAATTCAGGTAATGCCGGTGGTATTACACCTCTTCTTGATTCTGAGGGAAAAGTTGTAATTATAAAATAAAATTCCGGTTTACCGTGATGCTGCAAAATACTTTCCGGACTAAAGGGCGCACTTCTACACTCTCCTGTCGGGAGTATCGTGCGTCCTGCGGAGCTTCATTCGATTTCAGCAAAAAACGGCGTGACCGAAAAGCTGAAAGCCGACACCAAATGGAATGGGTACGGCAGATGAACGCTTGCAAGGCACAGGCAGAGGAAATTGTGAAAATCGAATTGATTTACGATTGAGTGAGGAAGTCCGGGCAGAAAACTGTTCGGACTTTTCTCATATATTACAAAGCTGCGGTAGAATTGTTCACAAGTTTATGGTATAACTTGAATACAAAAACTGAGCAACAAATCGGAAGTTGTGGAGGAGAACAAATGATTCATTTGGAAACTATTACGCCAGAAAACTGGAGGCTCGGGCTGTCCGTTCAGGATGACCAGCGAAGGTTCGTTTCAGATAGCGCAGGTATTCTTGCCAGAGCGTATGCGTACCGGGAAAACCGAAGCCAGGCGTTTGTCGTCTATAACAATGATCTGCCCATTGGAATGGCAATGTACCACGACCTTGATGACTGGAAGGCGTATGATTTCAGTCAGTTTTTCATCGATCAGCGTTATCAAGGAAACGGCTTTGGATGTGAAGCCGCAACGCAAATCATTCAAATGATGAAAGACGACGGAAAGTATGATAAGGTCGTTCTCTGCTACATTGAAGGTGACGATGCGGCACGAAAACTATATGAAAAGCTGGGGTTCAAACATACAGGTGAAGCGGATGGTGATGAGATCATCATGGAATTGAGACTCAGATAACTCGGGATTTGTGACAATGCTTGCGTTATTCACTTGAAGGAAGGAAATGTTATGGTCCGGACACTTACAGAATTTGATACTTGCTGGAACTATATCAACGAGATCAACGCTGATCCCGATTTTTCGGAGCCGATGTTTCAGACAGAGGAGCAAATGGAAAACAATCTGAAAAGCGCGCTGACATCTCAGGATCAGGTTCCCTTGGGAGTGTTTCTCGGCGATGAAATGAAGGGACTGTTCGTTTTCCTGATTCTTAAGGACGAGCAGTATATCGAGATGCTCGTCGGGCTTTCGCGGGAGCCGGATGCCTATGAAGAGATTGCGGACTGGTTGCAAGCGCACTACTCCGGTTATCAGGTCGATTTCGTGTTCAATCCCAAGAACTGGGCGATTCGCCCTACGCTGCAAAAGCGCGGTGCAACCTTCTTTTCAGAGCAGTTGAAAATGGTGCTCACCGAAAACGCGATGTTCGTCGATACCACCGGAATTGAACCGCTGTCCGAGCAGTACTGGGATCAGTATGTAGCCATGCACAGCATGGACGGTTACTGGACCGGCGACAAGGTCGCAAACGCTTTAGATACATTTCGTGTCTTTCTCGCCGTGGATGACGGGACCGTCGTCGGTTATATCGATGTGACCAAGAACAACGAGGAAAACGAACCATTTGACTTTCTGGTCAGAGAGGATCGTCGAAGACTTGGCTGGGGCAGAAAGCTGCTTGCGAAGGCAATTGAAGTGAACAAGCCGAAAGGGATGATGTTGATTGTCGACGTCGACAACGCCCCTGCGATTGCTCTCTATCGTTCCATGGGCTTTTCGTTCGACCCGGAACCGGTTAATCAATTGGCGACATGGAATATTGACTGATTCAATCCTGGCGGAAATCTGTCCAAATAACAGGGACAGTATGTGAAAGGCATTTTGATACGTCGATAAATTCCAGTTTGTCGAACTGATAAAAACCCTTTAGGAACTAAAGGGCGCACTTCTATATTTTCCTAACGGGAGTATCGTGCGTCCTGCGGAGCTTCATTCGATTTCAGCAAAAAACGGCATGACCGAGAAACTGAAAGCCGATACCAAATGGAATGGGTACGGCAGATGAACGCTTGCAAGGCACAGGCAGAGGAAATTGTGAAAATCGAATTGATTTACGATTGAGTGAGGAAGTCCGGGCAGAAAAATGTTCGGACTTTTCTCATATATTCCAAAGCCGCGGTAGAATTGTTCGCAAGTTTATGGTATAATTTGAATACAAAAACTGAGCAACAAATCGGAAGTTGTGGAGGAGAACTTTTGACATGCATATTATTCAAATAGCAAATGATGAGGATAAAAAGAGAATAACCAGAAATATATTGGAAGAACTGCCTGAATGGTTTGGAATCCCTGAAGCACGAGAAGAATATATCCGCGACAGCGCAGGGAAAGTCTTCTTTTGTGCCATGGAAAACGAAAAAAACTTGGGATTTTTGTATCTCAAAGAAACGGGAAAAGATACAGTTGAGCTTGCGGTTATGGGCGTCTTAAAAGAATATCACCGCGAGGGAATCGGAAAAGAACTTTTTAACCGTGCGAAAAAGGCTGCAAAAGAAATAGGTTATTCATTTATACAGGTTAAAACTGTTCAAATGGGGAAATATAAATCCTATGACGATACAAATCGGTTTTACATTTCTATCGGTTTTAAGGAGTTTGAAGTATTTCCTACATTATGGGATAAATGGAATCCCTGCCAAATCTATGTGATGGGAATATGACAAATTCCAGTTT
>OLNZ01002365.1_pt1 | contig 11485 bp, 9 predicted proteins | sample 1672981 | NCBI WGS metagenome assembly OLNZ01 (sample SAMEA3136743, study PRJEB25190) | human gut metagenome | biome: human gut; feature: human-associated habitat; material: faeces | place: Austria | collected 2013
ACAAATCCGGGAAGGTTTGCACAGTTTGGTAAAAAAGTTTTCGGAATTAATATTTCAAGCTCCACAAATATTACTCCAAATTCGGATGCCCCAGAGCAGCCAATTAAACCTTCGCCGATCATCACTGATCCAGAACTTACATCCACGGATACCGCTGCCCTCGCAGCAATCACCGCCTGGGAAACCTGGTGTCACTCCATAAGCATGCCAACCACCCTCACCGAACTAGGCATCCACCCAACCGACACCCAGATTGAGGAAATGGCTGAGAAATGTGTTTTCGGCAGAAATGGACATGTTGGATTTTTCCAGCCGCTGACGAAGGAGGATATTGCAGCAATCTTAAAGATGGCAAAATAATCCTGTTTTAAATTTTTAAAAGGCCCCTGTAGGCTGTCTATTTTTGACAGCCCACAAGGGCATTGAAATTTCGAAGACATTTAGCTTACTCATTTTTGAGATTACTCATTTTATGCTTCCTGTTCTTTTTTCTTCTTTCTGTAATTAAGAATTGCTGCAACCTCAGCAACAACCAGAAGTGCACCTAAGATTACATCCACTGCAATAAATGTTTTTCTCCATGCAGGCATCTTAGTTGCATTCTCATATGCCTGCTCAGTGTAAGCACCACTGTTTACAACCATATACAGAATATTCTTGGAGGCCTGACGAAGAGCTTTCGTCATAGTTGCGCTCTTATCTGTAATATGGGCAAACTGGCTTACCATGTTCAGCATAAGGTCAGTTCCTGCACGCACTCCTGCATCTGCATTCTGATAACCATATCCTCCAAAGTAATCTGTAATTGCCGCGCCGCGGAATCCCCACTCATCTCGAAGAACTTCTGTCATAAGCGGTTTGCTTGCGCCTACCCATGTAGTTCCAACAAAGTTGAATGCAACCATCACTCCAATACTTGTGCCATCGAAATTCTTTATTGCAACTTCAAACGGTTTCAGATAAATTTCACGCATTGCCTGCTCTGTGGTCCATGTGCAAAGCATTTCTCGTGTATTGATTTCCTGGTCATTTAATGCAAAATGCTTCAGATATGCATAAACACCTTTTGTTGCTGCACCATTAATCTCAGCAGCACCAATGTAACCGCCAAGCACGCCATCCTCTGAATAATACTCAAAGTTTCTTCCGCCAAACGCAGATCTGTGAGTATCCATAGCCGGTCCATACCAGCCATAGTTGTCAATATCCGCATACTCCTGTCCCATTGACTCGCCGAATTTCTCAGCGATTTCTTTGCTCCAGGTCTGTGCAAGCATTACCTCTACACAATATGAAGTTCCGTAATGCTGTGTCATGAAGTTGTTTACACCAGCTGGTCCGTCACATTCTGCTGTTTCTATCTTATCAATGGATTTAATTGCCGCAGTATGCCAGCCACCAAATTCAACCATATTCTCCATCTCATCATAGGTCAGCTCATCCAACAGATCATCCCATTTCGGATCATCATAGCCCAAACCTCTTAAGTCTGCCAATTTCACCCCATTCTTCGCTCCGGTAACCGGCATCTCATCTGAATCATCATTGTAAACAGTTCCATCATAATTTGCATTGGAAACGTAAGTTGCCAGAAGCTCATCACTCATATTGTGCTGTTTTTCAGATGGAGCAGAAACTGCCTCTTCGTAATTTGCGAAACCATCTTTTCTGGAAAGATAAGTAATGTCACAGCTATCGTCACCTTCCACATCTGCAAAACGCGTTACTGCTGCTGTATCATCAGAACTTCTTGGATTGCTCTCATCATATACAATCGTATCAGATACTTCGTAAGTTTTTTCATCCAGAATATTATGGGAGTCAGAACGAACACTGATTCCATATTCTCCTTTTTCCAGTACATAACACTGATTATCATAGCTGTCAAAAGCTGCCATATCATCTTTGTTGAAAGAAATCGTTACAGTCTGGCTCTCACCTGGCTGAATCAGGTCTGTTTTTTCGAACTGGATCAGGTTTGCAGAAGCCTTCTCAATTCCACCGTTTGTATATGGCGGATTGTAATACACTTCTACTACATCTTTTCCTGCAGTATCCCCTTCATTTGTTACTGTAACATCAAATGTAATGTTTCCATTTTCGTCTTCCTGAATCTCACCCATTTTCTGGGAAAATTCTGTATAGGAAAGTCCATAACCAAATGGATACTGTACAAAATCATCATAATCAATGAGTCCTTCCTCAGCTGCAGTCTCATAGAACTTATATCCTACATAAATGCCTTCATTGTAATCAACAAATGTTCCCGGATAGAGAGAACCATTATCTGCCGCGATGATCTGGTCTGTATAATCCTGGATATTATCATATGTAAAATCTCCAATATTGTTGAAATATGGAGTGTTTGTCAGATCCTTTACCCATGTATCAACTGTTTTTCCGCTTGGATTTATTTCACCGGAAACAATCTCTCCCAGGGCATTGAATCCAGTACTTCCTGCACCAGGACAAAGAATCACACCTCTGATCTGCGGATACTCATCAGTCCAATCCATCTCCATCGTGTTGGCACCATTGTAAACAACAATTACATTATCAAAATTTTCACAAACAAGATTTACCATATCCTGTTCTGTTTTGTCCAGTGTAAGATAAGACTGCCCTTTTTCAAAATCATCGTAATCGCCATTATTGGTATATGTACCATTTTCAGCAATGGACTGATTATCTGGGTCAAAATTGTCATTGTGGATTACCTCATACATATCAGTCGGAAGGTCGAAGCACTCTCCGCTAACACGGGAAACAACAACCACTGCATAATCAGAAAAATTCTTTGCGTTTTCCAGCATTTCTTCACTGTAGGAATCTGCCGTAGGCTCAGGTAAAGTATAATCCTGCACAGAAGTACCAGCTTCCGGCCTTGCCTCTGCATAATCCTTATAGAAATCTGTCAGTTCTGTATTCAGCTCAAATCCTGCATTTTCAAGTCCCTGCAGCAAAGATACAGAAGATGAAGAATCAGAAGCTCCGGAACCGGATCCTCCATAGATTGGGTTCGTAGAAGCCCAACCAAATACATTTAACTTTTTCTCATCTGTTACAGGAAGCACTTTGTCCTCATTCTTTGCCAGAATGATTCCTTCCTCTGCTGTTTCTTGTACTGTGTTTCTGGATGCCTCTTTGGCTTCCTCGGAAATATCCTTTTTCTCAGCTAACGCCGCGTTTAAAGTATCTCCATAGACTCCAAAGCAAATTGCGTTTACACAAACTACTACAGCCAGCAGCCATGCAAACAAAGCTTGCCATCTGATCAGACGTTTCTTCGGCTTATCCATTTTGCGAACTGCTACTACCACTGCAATTGCTATCACCAGAAGAACAGCCATTACGATCAGATATCCTGAGATTGTACTCAGGACCATTTTTACATCTTCTGCACTAAATGTCATTTCTTTTTCCTCCCTTGTTTTTCTACCATTTCTCAGACGTTTTTATTTTCCTGTTTCTTTATAGGATAACCAGGAACATTTTTTGTTCCTTTTGTCTGATTACCGGCTCTTTTTACAAGAGAGAACATAACACAAATGCTTATTCCATTGAGATATTTTACCTGTTTTGACATTTTCCTTACATAATTGGCATCAAAACCTTTATTACAAACCAGTTATCTTCACACTGAATCTGAACATGTCCATTATATTTTTTCACAGTATAAATAATGCTGGTAACACCATATCCATGCCTGTTCTTATCTTCCTTTGTAGTTACAGGAACACCTTTTTCAAATTTCAACTGCTCATAGCAGCAATTTTCAAAGCGAATGATCAGAAACTTGTTTTTCTGATAAACAGAGCCCTGAATTATTCTGTCATCTTCATCCTCATATTTTGCCACACATTCCATGGCATTATCTATAATATTTCCAAAAATATTGCTGATATCGCGGACAGCCAGATTCTTCAGCAACCTTCCATCTGCATTGCAGATAAATTGAATATTTTTCTGCGCACACTGCATCTGCTTCTGGGTAAGAATGGAGTCCAGCACTGCATTTCCAGTTACCTTTTGAGAATCATATTGTTGTACAGCCGCTTCCAGTTCCTTCAAATAAGTCTCCCGTTCTTCTGACGAGCAAGCACTCCGAAGCGCCGCAATCTGGTGTTTCAGATCATGGCATTGGCGACTGATATATTCCGTGTTCATTTTATAATCCAGATATTGCTTGTACTGCAAATTTAGCATATGATTGATTGCCGTCAATTCTTTTTTGACACTCTCTTCCTGCCAGCTTCTTTGAAGAAAAAGAATTACCGCAATTGCCCCGAAATCAACCAATGTTCTGATGATTGCCAAAATCATACTTGCATCAATTTCCACTGTAGTCCGATAATCCACACGATAAAAGCCCAGATTTCCAACAATCATAGCTAACAAAGCAATCAGAACAAATACCAGTGTCTGTTTCTTTTCCATATCTGCAAAGCGTTCTGAAATTTTTCTTTCCAGATAATAGAAAATTCCATACGCAAGCAAAAAAGAACTGACCAATATAAAAAATGCCCATCCATTCCATAAAGTAGCTCCACCAATAAGCCAGCAACTCAGCATCCATTCTGCGGACGCGGCAAATTCACCGGTTGCAAATCCAATCATGCCGTAACCTATTGCACTACAAAAATCTATTTCACAGATTACCCATATGCATAAGATCATTACAAGAACACTGATTACCATATCAATAATCCATTCAATAGTAGTTCTCTGCAACCAGCTTACGATTACAAAATTTAATGTTAAAATTACAATCTCAGATAGTAAAATTTCAACCAAAGAAATTATTTTGGACTTCCTTTTTTCCAGAAGCAGGATCATTACTGTAATTCCAAGCCACTGAGACAACGCTGTAATAAGCCGAGGAATTCCCGGCAATGCCGCTTCAAACATATTCGCCCTCTCCCATATATTCTGTCAATTGTTCCATAAACTCTTTCTTTCTAGAACGGCTCACCGTCAATGTCTCGCCATGTACCAGAATCTCATTATTTTTCACACTCTGTACCTTTGCAAGATTTACGATCAGTCCGCTGTTACAGCGAAAGAACGGCTTCCCTTCCAGTCTTTTCTCCATTTCTTTAATGGTACAGTAAAAAATAATATCTTCCTGTTCCAGGTGAATATGAAGATAATGTTCTCTGTTTTCCATATAGAAAATATCGTTTAAACTTACATTTCTTACACCTGCCTGAAGCTGTAAGGACAGATACTCCGCTTTTTTACTTTCCAGTTCTTTGCGTGCCCTGTCCATCTGCTGGGCAAAAAGTTTATAGCGCACTGGCTTCAAAATAAACCCTCTGGCTTCCACATCGTAGCCTTGTATGGCATACTCTGCCATATTCGTAATGAAAATAATAATAACCTCTTTGTCTTTTTCCCGAATCTTTCTAGCAGCTTCCATACCATCAATATGCTTCATGCGAATGTCCAGCAGGATAACTTCAAACTGACCTGCATATTCATCCAGAATATCAATTCCGTCACAATACATTCTGGTCTGTATAGAAATTTCCTTTTCTTTCCCATATCTGGAAAGAAACTCCGATAACTGCTCTCTGTACTTTTCTTCATCTTCCACTACTGCTACATGAATCATTTCGTTTCTCCCTGATTTTTCGTTCTATCTGCTATTATTCAAGGTAGCATCTTTTATTTAATACTGCAAGTAAACAACTGTTACTATTCACTCCGTGACCAGGAATCTCCAATTTCCCCACGCAGGTTCTTATTTTTTCGCCACCGCTTCGCCCAGTCGGTTATAAATTGTTTTCGCGTCCAGAATATGCGGCACTCCCGTAGCGTCCGCCGCGGCGCCTGCAGTTACCAGAATGTACTCCCTGCCATATATCTGTGCAAAGCTTGCCAGACAATGCCCTGCCTCAGAGGTATACCCGGTTTTGCCACCTAGAATTTCCCCGCCGGTTACCGATGTATCCGACATATTTTTAAACATGGTACTGTAATAGGTAATTCCATCCGGATGTACATTGGTAGCTGGCGTAGAATGGAAATGGCTTTCTGCCACTTCACGGAAAGTATCATTATGTAACGCATACTTAAGCAGCAGCGCAATATCATATGCTGTACTATAATGTTCTGGATCATGTAAGCCCGTACAATCCATAAAATGGGTATCCTTCATCCCAATGGACTTGGCCTTCTTATTCATCTTTTCCACAAATGCTTCTTCTGAACCTGACACTTCATCTGCCAAAGCCAGACAACATTCTGCTCCGGAGGGCAGCATTACGCCGTAGACCAGATCACGCACTCTCACGCTCTCCCCTGGCTGAAAGCCTGCCTGTGTAGCATCCTGTCCGTCCAGAGCATAAAAAATATTCTCACTTAAAGTAATCTCATGATCCAGATCTGAAAATGCTTCCAGCGCCACAATTGCAGTCATGATCTTCGTCATGGATGCCGGATAAATCCGCTCTTCCCCATTTAGATTTCCAATGACCTTTCCGCTTTTTACATCCATTAAAAGCACATTTGAGCTGTTCACTCCCGACACATCCAGTTCCGTCGCAGGCGGTCTGTCGAAAATCCCGAGCACTCCCGACACTTTAGCACTAAGTCCTCTATCCCAACAAAACGCCAAAGCCAACACTGCCAGAATCAAAACTTCCACCAGCGCACTAATCAAAACCCGACGTCTCTGTTTCTTTCTACGAATTCTCCTCTTCCGCTCCATCTGCGCCCGTTTGCTTCGCTCATCCATTTAGACTCTCCTTCCATTTTCCACTGCTTTTATACGCTCTTCTTGCTTTCGTCTATTTCTATACTCTGCCACAGCAAAGCACCACCTTTCACCTCAAGCTCCATTCCAGATTTTCTTTTTGTATCGCTGGTATTTTCCATACTACCACATCTCTCTTTATAATTTCTATAAAAACGAAAAAAAATAAGAGCAAAGTACACATACGCATACCTTGCTCAGTCCTTATACATTTACAATTTATCGATTAGTTTCAATACCCTTCTGGCACAGATACGAATTTCTTCTTCTGAAAGCTTCCCACTTCTGTAACCATCCAGAATACTTTTATGATCATTCTCACTTCCTGGCATGATAATATCATTTCCGGCAGCTGTGCACTTCCATGGAATACTTCCGTCCTCGGGTTCCGTAGTATTCCAGTCCGACATGATCACGCCCTCAAATCCCCACTCATCTCGCACAATTCTGGTACACAGATCCTTGCTGTTTGCGGCATGTACCCCATTTACCAGATTATAGGAGGACATAATTGCCACAGGTTTACTCTCCTTTATGGCAATCTCAAATCCACGACAATAAATCTCACGAAGAGCCCTTTCAGAAAGATGAACATCTACTCCCATACGATTATCTTCCTGATTATTGCATGCAAAATGCTTAATCGTTACCCCGCATCCTGCTTTACTCTGAACCCCTTTGGTAACTGCTGCTGCCAGACTTCCTGCAAGCAGCGGGTCCTCTGAATAGTATTCAAAGTTTCGTCCGCACAGGGGATTTCTATGAATATTCATTCCCGGTGCCAACCAGAGATTGACGCCAAATTTCTCCATTTCCTCAGCTATCATTTCTCCAAACTCTTTCAACAGCTGCCGATTCCAGGACTGCGCCAAAGCTGTACCAACCGGAAAAGCAGTACAGTACTGATAATACGTATCTGCATTTTGGTGAGGCTTTTCTGTTACCAGAAATCCATTTTCCAAAGAACCAAGAACACCGATTCCATAAACAGAATCATTCTCGCGATTCACCTCATAACTTCTTTGCAGTCTGATACCAGCTGGTCCGTCTGCCATGATCAATACCGGAACTCCATATTTTTCATAAAGAGCTTCTGAAGTTTCGCCAGCTGAACCAGGCACTTTAATCCCTGCTGCTCCAAGATTGCTGCTAATACCACCAGTATTTCCGTATAAAAGTGGGATCAATTCTTCTACAGGCAGCTCTTCTGCCAGAATTTCCAGCGAGTTTCCCATGACCAGAGACTCTCGGTCAACATTTCCAGCCTCTTGTTTTCTCTGCAATGCTTCAAACTGTATGGTGGGAAAATCAGCATTTCTACTTTTCTCCAGCTGCTTTTCTGCAGCCTTTACATTCTTCGAAGCTTCCAGTTTTTCAGATAATTCAACCAATGCTTCCAGTTTCTGCGTCTGCTCCAGAACTACATCCTGGTTCACATTTATAAAAGCCTCCAGCTTCAGATTGGCTGAATTATTTCCAATCCAGAGACCATACTTTCCTGTTTCCACAATCCAGGCATTTGCATCCTCAAAAAAGCTTGCAATAGTTTTTCCATCAAACAGGATCTTTAACTCCTGTTTTTCTCCCGGCTTTAATACATTTGTCTTTGCATATCCAACCAGGCGATGGTATTCTTTCTCTATCCTGCCCCGGGGAAGTGATACATACACCTGTACAACTTCTCTTCCTGCAAAGGTATTTCCAATATTCTCTACAGATACATTTACTGCAATCTTATCCTTGTCAGTTTCAATACTGCAAAACTGAATCTTAAAATCTGTATAAGAAAGACCGAAGCCAAAAGGAAAAAGTGGCTCTACACCAAAACTGTCGAAATACCGATAGCCCACATAAATTCCTTCTTTATATTCTTCCAATTCCAGATTTCCATTCAGATAACTAAAATTCTCTGCAAATGGCACATCCGCATATTTTTTTGCCCAGGTTGTTGTGAGCTTTCCGCTTGGAACAGCTTCTCCAAGAAGGATCCTTGCAACCGCACGTCCCCCCTCCTGTCCAAGCTGGGAAATATTGAGGATACCTTTTATCCACTGCGCTTTTTCCAGAATATCTGTAAGCTCCACAGGACCACCGGCATTTATAAGCAGAACAATAGGCACACATCTGCTGTTTAGAAAAAGAATATCTTTCTCTTCTCGTTCACTAAGATAATAGTCACCTTTTTCAAGACGACGGTCTTTTCCTTCACCAGAAATACGGCTGATTACATAAACAACAATTTCAGCTTCCTGGATATCCATTTCAGAAACAGGACGCCCCTCCGGCATGATAAATGGATTGGATGGATTCTTCCATTCCTTCGTAAATGGTAATATTCTGCCTGTTATTTACATCTCCGGAACCAATCCCCCCTTTTACAGTTTTATCCGCACCGATGCCCAGAAGGGCAACCGATGCAGATAATGAAATGGGAAGAATATTTTCATTTTTCAATAGGACAATGCCTTCCTCTGCCGCTTTTTCTGCAAAAGAGCTATGCTTTTTCTCGCAGACAGATATTTCCGGATTCAAAGTCCCACTGTGCTTAAACTGTGTAAACGCCATTACTCTTTGACACCACCAAGGGTAACACCTGCAATAATATACTTGGAAAGAAGCAGGTACACAACAATGATCGGCACGATCGCAACTGTGATCATCATGTAAATTTTACCCATATCAAAATTCATATAATCAGCACCACGAAGAGTAGCGATCAGAATCGGCACCGTCATTTTACTCTTGGACTGGATGATCAGGGCCGGTACAAAGTAGTTGTTCCAGGAACCAACAAATGTAAAAATCGCCTGAACTGCAATTGCAGGCTTCATAATTGGAAGCACAATGCGATTAAAGGTATGGAATTCTCCGGAACCATCGATTCTGGCAGCCTCCACAAGAGAAAGCGGCAGAGACGACTGCAGATAACTGTACATAAAATAAAATACAGCTGGAGATGCAATGGAGGGAATAATCAGCGGCAGAAGAGAATCATATAATCCCATCTTCGTAACCAGACGAAGGAATCCCATTGCAGTAACCTGCGTTGGCATTACAAGAATTGCCATGATAAATGTAAAAGCAACCTTTCTTGCCTTAAACTCATAAGCATAAAGACCATATGCCGTAAGGGATGAAAAATATGTACAAAGTGCGGCACTACAGGAAGATACGATCACACTGTTCAAAATTCCCCGAAACATTGGAAAGCTTCCGTCGTTTGCCACGTTTTTCAGATTCTCAAGGAAATATTTTCCTGGAAGTGCAGAGAAACCTTTCTGCAGATCCCCATGAGATCTGGTTGCATTAATTATCAATACGTAAAAGAAGAACAGGCACATAAAAGACAGAAGAATCAATACGATATGTGCGAAAACTGTTCTGAATTGGCTTCCTGCTTTCTTCTTCATCTTCTTAATCTTCTCCTTTCTTCCTTAGCACGTTTTTTTGCAGCCTTTTTGGAACCATCTGGATCATTATCATTGGTCATGCGATATACGATGAAGCATAAAATACCACTGATAATAAACAGGTAAACAGATAATGCACCAGCCATACCATAGTTCTTACTCTTCAGATGACTGTTCAGGAACATGATCAGCGTCATAGACGTTCTATCTGGATTGCCCTGTCCATTTGTCAGGATCTGTGGTACATCAAACATCTGAAGACCACCAATAATGGATGTAATTAATGTATATGCAAGAATCGGTCTGATCAGCGGCAATGTAATATAATAGAAACGTTGAATACTGTTGCATCCATCCAGGTCAGAAGCCTCAAAAATATCCATACTGATACCCATAACAGCCGCCATCAGCATAATCGTTGTATTTCCAAACCACATAAGGAAGTTCATAAAGCCAATTAAAGATCTTGTTCCAACTACAGATCCCATAAAATCAATAGGGTCTTTAATCCATCCAAGAGACATCAGAATAGAATTTATTGGTCCGTTTGTAGAAAACATAGTAAAAAATAAAAGTGCAAATGCAGATGCCATAATCAGGTTCGGCAGATATATTACCACTTTAAAAAACTGTTTTCCTCTTATTTTTAAACGGGCATCTGTAAACCAGGCTGCCAGAACCAACGCAACCACAATCTGCGGCACGAATCCGATCAGCCACAGAATCAATGTGTTTGCTCCATATTTAAACATATCGGATTTCAGCAGACTGATGTAATTTGCCATTCCAATAAAATTGGGTCCGATTTCTTTAATTCCAGAACGGAAATATTCAAAAAAGCTGTAACGGACCGTATCAACCAATGGAATCAAAGAAAAAATCAAATAGGTTATAAAAAAGGAAGGATAAACAGGTAGCCCCATTTTCCATAATTAATGCTTTTCTTGTTTTTCTTCATAACAGTTCTCCTTTACACACATCTTACAGAACAGGAGAGAATCCTATGCTACAGAATCCTCTCCACGTTCCTTATACCAATTTTCAAATGTCACATGGACATTATTTTTTTAATAGTATTCTGCAAGATGTTTTTGCAAACAAAATCCTCAGAACTATCTACATTATTCCGGCCATTTAACCTCAGAGATCTCAGGATAACGCTCTTTAATAGCAGTCTCGAAGTTTGCTTTTGCTTTATCAAAGTCAACATTTCCCTGGAAATAATCACTGAAGGAATTCTGGATCAACTCTACGCATCCCTGGTCATAAGCAGAAAGCGGAGCAATCTTAATGTTCTCTGCAACAGGTGCGAAATATG
>OLNZ01002372.1_pt1 | contig 11458 bp, 7 predicted proteins | sample 1672981 | NCBI WGS metagenome assembly OLNZ01 (sample SAMEA3136743, study PRJEB25190) | human gut metagenome | biome: human gut; feature: human-associated habitat; material: faeces | place: Austria | collected 2013
TCTGCCATAATAAAAACTCTCCTTTTTCGTTAAACCTGGGTTTTGCGAATAGTTTTGCAACCTTTCTCCTAATATACATCACAAGCGCTTCTTTTGTCAATCTTTTTTTATCAAAATTTTCCAAACGTACTATCGTACGCCTAGCAAGTGTGATATACTTTATACCATAATTTACTTAATGCGGAGGGATATACCATGAATGAAGATAACGACCTGACACAGGAACAAGCAAACAAAGAAATCATAAATTCAATAAGAGATCTTACCCAAGAAGTCAAATTATTAAACTCCAATATAATAGACTTGAAAACACAAAATGATACTTCAATTCAAAAACTTGAATCTATAAAAGACAATACCGGATTCTATATTATTGTTTTTGCTGTTAAAATCATAATATATGTTGCTCTTATTATATTTGCAGGTAAAGGCGCATATGATCTCTTACAATTTCTATTTTAAACAAAAAAGGCGGATTAAAACCGCCTTTTCCTTTTACCAATCTTCATATTGTTCTGTCTCTTTTTTCTTTTCTGGTAATTGTATCAATGGTATTTGGTAACCATCTAATAATTCATGATACACTTGCAACGTCTCCGCTAAAACTTCCATATGATCTGAAAATTGATCATAACAAATATTCATATCCTCTGTTACTTCTTTCAAATCTGCAATCACACTAAAATGTAACGCCAAACAAATTATTATTAATATTATAATCACAACTAAAAAAAGGATCTTCACCTATATTCCCCCTTATTCTTGAAAATATATAGCTCCGTCTACTACATTAATTTTTCTAATTATATGTATGGCATGAAGTCATTACATACGCTCGATTCCACCCAGTTATCTCAATATCAGCCAATTTCATAAACACACCTACTTCCTATACTGCATATATATCACGTCTGAATCCGTATATATATTTCTTACGACCTTACCATGTGTCAATTCAGGAATATATCCAAACACTTTTTCCAATACTTCCGAGATGTCTTCTTCTTTCTCAATATCAAACAAAACTTCCGTTCCACGGGGTAAACCCTTACTACACAAATAAGATCGCTTTCCGGGAAATTCATTCGCCATTTCCTTAGTGATATACTTAAGAATATATTGCGTCACTCTTTCATTCGATTGCACATATGTAGCAGTTGAAAAACCCAACTTGTCAAATTGCTGCATATTATAGACTTGCATTTCATTCTTCACAATAGGCTTTCCAGAATGTGGATTTATGGCACGTTTTAACTTTAATCCATGAATCTCCTTAAATAACCCGTGAATATGCCATGCTCCGCTTGTAGGATGCCTCTCATAGACTAATAAATACTTTAAGTCAGAACATGCACGCACTTTTAAATTATTGATATACTTAGATACATATTTCTTAGCCTTATCAAGATCATTCCGCAATTCATCATTCGCTATAGTCAACGTAACAAACAGATCCCATCTCGAACCTCTTGCAATGGCATATACGTTTTGCTTCGTTCTCCGAAGATTTCTCATTGAATAAGAAAATTGTTTTTTAGCATTTTCCTCTTCCAACACTTTCTGAACTATAGGCAATAAATCCTTATAATCCATAGAGTAAAACCTTTCGTCTGTTAAAAAACGATCTTCTGGAAATAAATACTCACATTGTTCAAAAGGATCATATTTCACCAAAAAGCCTTCAGGAACTATCTCATCCTTGCCAGTCTTTGAATTATACCAAGTGTCCGGTATATTATCCCTAATATGTTGTTTATGATTCTTATTAATCCCTTTATCATTGTTTGAACCATCTCCATTCCTTGTTATTCTTCTTTCATAAAAATTCAATGCTATATCATTAGCATATTCTTTTATTTTTAGATTATATTGCATCATACCACCCCTCATTATAAAAGTTGAGTAAAAAGTGACCCTATAGTCAAGTAAGGCAAACCCCGACAAGTTACCAAACATATCCCCCCCCTCACTACGTTACAATTCACCCACGGGCGTACCAGGCAGACGCACTAAGCTCATACTTCGCTAAGTGCTTAGTGCCAGCCTAGACGCTAGGCAATCCATAGTTAAAAGAGAACACTACATGAAAAATATACGTGTTTGGCTAACCTTTCAAACGCTGGCGGCCTTTACGAGACAATCTTTCCACCATTTCTACACATCTTTCACTTACTCCTTGCGCTTCAAGCACTTCTCTTCCGGTTAACATCTCATGATTTTCATTTTTTTTCTTAAGTCTTTCCACAATTGCAGACGTATCATAAGCTTCATAATCTGAATCCTTAACGAACCAAAAGGAAGTAGCTATAGCTTTCAACAACTGTAAATTAGTACAATTCTCCATATCATAAGCATCAAACGTTTGCAATCTGACTATTCGCCAAACTTTATATGCTTCCCAAACTTCCGAGGTAATCTGCCTAATCAATTTATCTTGGAATATAAATCTCTGTGACGTAGTAAATAATGCAATCTTATTCTTTCTGCATTGCAATAAGGAAGTCAACAGATCTGTAGAAATGTTATCTTTAAAATTACGACTATTCCATATAGAGCTTGCCTCATCCAAAAAGAATATAGTCACATCCATTTCCGGCTGTTCTACTTCTATTAACTGCTGTTCATTTTCAAAATATGTAAATGGAATATCCGTTAACTCGACATTTGAAATAATATGTATGTGCTGAATAACAAACCTATTTTCTGTAGGATTCCATACCTCTAATCCGTCATATTTATCATAAATATACCGTAGAGCATGAACACCTGAAAGCGTTTTACCAGAACCAAAAACCTTTGTGCCTGACGCACATATAGTTACCACTTTTCCGTAATCATGACATTCATTATATTTCTTATACTTAAAGAATCTATAAATGTCCTTAATACCATAAGGAATTATATAATGCAAATGGAATATAACAAATGGAATAACTGGAAAGCAAATCAGAATAAACAGTACAATTCCCAAAAGTATCAAGAACATCCATTCACACCCCCTCTAATGATATAAGCTAATCCCGTCACAAACTGCAACGCAAATACAAATACACAAATTCGACATAATATCATTAAAAAATCACCATCACCATATATCCACAATATAAATGAATCCATAACATTACTCCTTTCCAAATAGGTGTGTGCTGCCAAGCTTACGCAAATGGCAGCACACACCTATTTATCCCAATTGTGCCACATCTCGACAAAACACATAGCCAAATAGACTATCAACAACACCGTCCACATATCTAGATAAGATTGCCACAGACTAAAAACCTCTTTCATTACTCTTATACCTCCTGAATATCTTCTCACACTTCACATCAAACCACTTCACTATCTCCCATCCAAAATATATCAAAGCAAGATTCCAGCATTGCGCTGAAAAGACTTCCCAAGTAATATCCTTTCCGACCTCCTGCAAAAACTGAAAATGCACCTTGTATCACCTCCTGAAGAATGTTCCAATAATATAACCCGCCAAATATGCCAATATTCCAAAAACCATTATTTCAAAAAAAGATAGCGTATATCCAAACAATGTAAATTTAGACATCATAAAATCAAAAAAACGAAAAATGTTTTGCAAAACAAACACCTACCTTTTTAATGCAAAATTGACAATACCAACAATTATCATGGCAGCTACGCCAGCAATAATTAGATTCCATATATCCGAAGGAATAAAACTAAATGAACGTGATAAAAAGGCAAATAATCCATTAGAACCCATTAATCCAAATCCACTTTTCAAATAAGCCAAAAATTTAGATAGAGAAAATTCCGGAGTCTCGGAACTATTAGGCCCATTCTTATCCGTTTCATAATATGTATTTTGCTTAGAATTATCGATAGGCGTATCATTATAAGAATCATTATCAACCTTATTTCCATTGTTATCCTCAACACTTGCCTTACTATTAGAACCAGAAGGCATAGAAGCATTCGAGGTAACAGCAACCCAATTGGAACATTTATCTCCTTTTCTATTTCTTACCCAAATCTTCAAAGATCTCGGATACATATTATTAAATTCAACGCTATAATGAAGCTTTTTTAACGTATCTCCATCTATTCTAAAATCTTCCGGTTGGTTATCACCACGAGAAATTTCCTTTCCAGTAGTAAGATCATATGTACCACGATTCGCATACGGATAATCAGTAACCACCAAATCCGCTGAAGTGGATTCCGTTTTAGTCAGATCAGGAACCCTCCCAGTAACAGTACCAGAGCATTTAGAATAAGTGACCTGAATTTTAACATCATATGAATAAGATTCTATATCTTCTGGAGGATCCCACCGAACCGTCATAGCATTATAACGAGGAGTCATTGAAGCCACATTTACCCCTTCAATAGCAGATTCAAAAACATTTCCATAAGTCCGTAAATTCTTAGGCAATTCCACAGAATCATCTTGAGTTGGTTGCGATAGATCTTGCTTATTATAAGCGCCTGACAAGTCTCCGTTTTTTAAATAATTATCAAGCTGTTCCTTAGTGTATTCACCTTCACGGAATATAGGTAAAGAGGAGTAAAACTTATGATGAACCAATTCATCAGCTGTAAAATTAAAAAACTGAAAAGGATCAGGATCTCCACAAGTGTATAATGTAGATTTCTTATAGCTAACTCCATCCGAACTATAAAACTCTTGCACCGTAAATATACCTTTTCCATTCAAGACAACACGAGTTCCACTTTTATTCATCCAAATAAATAAACCTGTCCCATTTATTTGATATTGAAAATCGAAATCATCTTTAATATCTGACGTAACAAAACAAGTACCACTTGTATATACTCCATTATCATCCTTGCTACCAGCTTCATACATTGGAGTAACAAAATCTTTAGCATAACTCACATGACACGGAATCCAACATAAAATAAAAGCTAATATAACAAATATTCTTTTCAAAAAAAAACACCTCCACTAAAAAAGGGAACACGCACCAACAAGGAACGCATTCCCTAACTATTATTTTGCAGCTTTCTTAGCAGCCTTAATAACCTTAAAGGCTACCGGAATAATACAACCAGCGAATAACAACGCTAAAAATGGATTGGATGTAATCCAATTCAAAGCAGATGTACCAACGCTAAGAAGATCAGTAACTGCACTTGTAACAGATGAAGCACCAGCCTCTAATACCATAAAAATACCCCCTTTCCATATTCATTTTTATTAAAATTTTGCAAAATTAAAATCATTATATTAGATTCCCCTGAATACTATATTATTTTGCAACCGTTACAGGCTTAAATGTCCGAAGTTTCAACTTTGCATAACCAGAGCTCATATCCACATCAAAAGTACAATCATACTGACTGAATAAATGCAACTGACCAACAAGGAATTCCACTTCTTTATCCGGTGCAACCCTTACCTTCCACTTAGACCCACAAGTACAAGTAAATTGTTTCACACCGTCTCCTAATATCAAACGATACCAAGCTGTATCCTTTTCATTCGGATTCTTTGCCTTAATGATATTTTCCTCAATTCCGACAACATAAAGTTTACCGCTTAACATTCCAACCATTTCATTCACCTTTCGCAGTTCTAAGACCGCGCCTTTCCTATTTTTTTGAAAAATTTTGTATAAAAAAGCAACCCCTAAAGGTTGCTTAAAATTACAAACTCATTCACAAAACCATTGTTTTGCGAATAGTTTTGCAACCTTTCTCCTAATATACATCACAAGCGCTTCTTTTGTCAATCTTTTTTTATCAAAATTTTCCAAACGTACTATCGTACGCCTAGCAAGTGTGATATACTTTATACCATAATTTACTTAATGCGGAGGGATATACCATGAATGAAGATAACGACCTGACACAGGAACAAGCAAACAAAGAAATCATAAATTCAATAAGAGATCTTACCCAAGAAGTCAAATTATTAAACTCCAATATAATAGACTTGAAAACACAAAATGATACTTCAATTCAAAAACTTGAATCTATAAAAGACAATACCGGATTCTATATTATTGTTTTTGCTGTTAAAATCATAATATATGTTGCTCTTATTATATTTGCAGGTAAAGGCGCATATGATCTCTTACAATTTCTATTTTAAACAAAAAAGGCGGATTAAAACCGCCTTTTCCTTTTACCAATCTTCATATTGTTCTGTCTCTTTTTTCTTTTCTGGTAATTGTATCAATGGTATTTGGTAACCATCTAATAATTCATGATACACTTGCAACGTCTCCGCTAAAACTTCCATATGATCTGAAAATTGATCATAACAAATATTCATATCCTCTGTTACTTCTTTCAAATCTGCAATCACACTAAAATGTAACGCCAAACAAATTATTATTAATATTATAATCACAACTAAAAAAAGGATCTTCACCTATATTCCCCCTTATTCTTGAAAATATATAGCTCCGTCTACTACATTAATTTTTCTAATTATATGTATGGCATGAAGTCATTACATACGCTCGATTCCACCCAGTTATCTCAATATCAGCCAATTTCATAAACACACCTACTTCCTATACTGCATATATATCACGTCTGAATCCGTATATATATTTCTTACGACCTTACCATGTGTCAATTCAGGAATATATCCAAACACTTTTTCCAATACTTCCGAGATGTCTTCTTCTTTCTCAATATCAAACAAAACTTCCGTTCCACGGGGTAAACCCTTACTACACAAATAAGATCGCTTTCCGGGAAATTCATTCGCCATTTCCTTAGTGATATACTTAAGAATATATTGCGTCACTCTTTCATTCGATTGCACATATGTAGCAGTTGAAAAACCCAACTTGTCAAATTGCTGCATATTATAGACTTGCATTTCATTCTTCACAATAGGCTTTCCAGAATGTGGATTTATGGCACGTTTTAACTTTAATCCATGAATCTCCTTAAATAACCCGTGAATATGCCATGCTCCGCTTGTAGGATGCCTCTCATAGACTAATAAATACTTTAAGTCAGAACATGCACGCACTTTTAAATTATTGATATACTTAGATACATATTTCTTAGCCTTATCAAGATCATTCCGCAATTCATCATTCGCTATAGTCAACGTAACAAACAGATCCCATCTCGAACCTCTTGCAATGGCATATACGTTTTGCTTCGTTCTCCGAAGATTTCTCATTGAATAAGAAAATTGTTTTTTAGCATTTTCCTCTTCCAACACTTTCTGAACTATAGGCAATAAATCCTTATAATCCATAGAGTAAAACCTTTCGTCTGTTAAAAAACGATCTTCTGGAAATAAATACTCACATTGTTCAAAAGGATCATATTTCACCAAAAAGCCTTCAGGAACTATCTCATCCTTGCCAGTCTTTGAATTATACCAAGTGTCCGGTATATTATCCCTAATATGTTGTTTATGATTCTTATTAATCCCTTTATCATTGTTTGAACCATCTCCATTCCTTGTTATTCTTCTTTCATAAAAATTCAATGCTATATCATTAGCATATTCTTTTATTTTTAGATTATATTGCATCATACCACCCCTCATTATAAAAGTTGAGTAAAAAGTGACCCTATAGTCAAGTAAGGCAAACCCCGACAAGTTACCAAACATATCCCCCCCCTCACTACGTTACAATTCACCCACGGGCGTACCAGGCAGACGCACTAAGCTCATACTTCGCTAAGTGCTTAGTGCCAGCCTAGACGCTAGGCAATCCATAGTTAAAAGAGAACACTACATGAAAAATATACGTGTTTGGCTAACCTTTCAAACGCTGGCGGCCTTTACGAGACAATCTTTCCACCATTTCTACACATCTTTCACTTACTCCTTGCGCTTCAAGCACTTCTCTTCCGGTTAACATCTCATGATTTTCATTTTTTTTCTTAAGTCTTTCCACAATTGCAGACGTATCATAAGCTTCATAATCTGAATCCTTAACGAACCAAAAGGAAGTAGCTATAGCTTTCAACAACTGTAAATTAGTACAATTCTCCATATCATAAGCATCAAACGTTTGCAATCTGACTATTCGCCAAACTTTATATGCTTCCCAAACTTCCGAGGTAATCTGCCTAATCAATTTATCTTGGAATATAAATCTCTGTGACGTAGTAAATAATGCAATCTTATTCTTTCTGCATTGCAATAAGGAAGTCAACAGATCTGTAGAAATGTTATCTTTAAAATTACGACTATTCCATATAGAGCTTGCCTCATCCAAAAAGAATATAGTCACATCCATTTCCGGCTGTTCTACTTCTATTAACTGCTGTTCATTTTCAAAATATGTAAATGGAATATCCGTTAACTCGACATTTGAAATAATATGTATGTGCTGAATAACAAACCTATTTTCTGTAGGATTCCATACCTCTAATCCGTCATATTTATCATAAATATACCGTAGAGCATGAACACCTGAAAGCGTTTTACCAGAACCAAAAACCTTTGTGCCTGACGCACATATAGTTACCACTTTTCCGTAATCATGACATTCATTATATTTCTTATACTTAAAGAATCTATAAATGTCCTTAATACCATAAGGAATTATATAATGCAAATGGAATATAACAAATGGAATAACTGGAAAGCAAATCAGAATAAACAGTACAATTCCCAAAAGTATCAAGAACATCCATTCACACCCCCTCTAATGATATAAGCTAATCCCGTCACAAACTGCAACGCAAATACAAATACACAAATTCGACATAATATCATTAAAAAATCACCATCACCATATATCCACAATATAAATGAATCCATAACATTACTCCTTTCCAAATAGGTGTGTGCTGCCAAGCTTACGCAAATGGCAGCACACACCTATTTATCCCAATTGTGCCACATCTCGACAAAACACATAGCCAAATAGACTATCAACAACACCGTCCACATATCTAGATAAGATTGCCACAGACTAAAAACCTCTTTCATTACTCTTATACCTCCTGAATATCTTCTCACACTTCACATCAAACCACTTCACTATCTCCCATCCAAAATATATCAAAGCAAGATTCCAGCATTGCGCTGAAAAGACTTCCCAAGTAATATCCTTTCCGACCTCCTGCAAAAACTGAAAATGCACCTTGTATCACCTCCTGAAGAATGTTCCAATAATATAACCCGCCAAATATGCCAATATTCCAAAAACCATTATTTCAAAAAAAGATAGCGTATATCCAAACAATGTAAATTTAGACATCATAAAATCAAAAAAACGAAAAATGTTTTGCAAAACAAACACCTACCTTTTTAATGCAAAATTGACAATACCAACAATTATCATGGCAGCTACGCCAGCAATAATTAGATTCCATATATCCGAAGGAATAAAACTAAATGAACGTGATAAAAAGGCAAATAATCCATTAGAACCCATTAATCCAAATCCACTTTTCAAATAAGCCAAAAATTTAGATAGAGAAAATTCCGGAGTCTCGGAACTATTAGGCCCATTCTTATCCGTTTCATAATATGTATTTTGCTTAGAATTATCGATAGGCGTATCATTATAAGAATCATTATCAACCTTATTTCCATTGTTATCCTCAACACTTGCCTTACTATTAGAACCAGAAGGCATAGAAGCATTCGAGGTAACAGCAACCCAATTGGAACATTTATCTCCTTTTCTATTTCTTACCCAAATCTTCAAAGATCTCGGATACATATTATTAAATTCAACGCTATAATGAAGCTTTTTTAACGTATCTCCATCTATTCTAAAATCTTCCGGTTGGTTATCACCACGAGAAATTTCCTTTCCAGTAGTAAGATCATATGTACCACGATTCGCATACGGATAATCAGTAACCACCAAATCCGCTGAAGTGGATTCCGTTTTAGTCAGATCAGGAACCCTCCCAGTAACAGTACCAGAGCATTTAGAATAAGTGACCTGAATTTTAACATCATATGAATAAGATTCTATATCTTCTGGAGGATCCCACCGAACCGTCATAGCATTATAACGAGGAGTCATTGAAGCCACATTTACCCCTTCAATAGCAGATTCAAAAACATTTCCATAAGTCCGTAAATTCTTAGGCAATTCCACAGAATCATCTTGAGTTGGTTGCGATAGATCTTGCTTATTATAAGCGCCTGACAAGTCTCCGTTTTTTAAATAATTATCAAGCTGTTCCTTAGTGTATTCACCTTCACGGAATATAGGTAAAGAGGAGTAAAACTTATGATGAACCAATTCATCAGCTGTAAAATTAAAAAACTGAAAAGGATCAGGATCTCCACAAGTGTATAATGTAGATTTCTTATAGCTAACTCCATCCGAACTATAAAACTCTTGCACCGTAAATATACCTTTTCCATTCAAGACAACACGAGTTCCACTTTTATTCATCCAAATAAATAAACCTGTCCCATTTATTTGATATTGAAAATCGAAATCATCTTTAATATCTGACGTAACAAAACAAGTACCACTTGTATATACTCCATTATCATCCTTGCTACCAGCTTCATACATTGGAGTAACAAAATCTTTAGCATAACTCACATGACACGGAATCCAACATAAAATAAAAGCTAATATAACAAATATTCTTTTCAAAAAAAAACACCTCCACTAAAAAAGGGAACACGCACCAACAAGGAACGCATTCCCTAACTATTATTTTGCAGCTTTCTTAGCAGCCTTAATAACCTTAAAGGCTACCGGAATAATACAACCAGCGAATAACAACGCTAAAAATGGATTGGATGTAATCCAATTCAAAGCAGATGTACCAACGCTAAGAAGATCAGTAACTGCACTTGTAACAGATGAAGCACCAGCCTCTAATACCATAAAAATACCCCCTTTCCATATTCATTTTTATTAAAATTTTGCAAAATTAAAATCATTATATTAGATTCCCCTGAATACTATATTATTTTGCAACCGTTACAGGCTTAAATGTCCGAAGTTTCAACTTTGCATAACCAGAGCTCATATCCACATCAAAAGTACAATCATACTGACTGAATAAATGCAACTGACCAACAAGGAATTCCACTTCTTTATCCGGTGCAACCCTTACCTTCCACTTAGACCCACAAGTACAAGTAAATTGTTTCACACCGTCTCCTAATATCAAACGATACCAAGCTGTATCCTTTTCATTCGGATTCTTTGCCTTAATGATATTTTCCTCAATTCCGACAACATAAAGTTTACCGCTTAACATTCCAACCATTTCATTCACCTTTCGCAGTTCTAAGACCGCGCCTTTCCTATTTTTTTGAAAAATTTTGTATAAAAAAAGCAACCCCTAAAGGTTGCTTAAAATTACAAACTCATTCGCAAAACCATTGTTTTCCTAATAGTTGTCAATCATGTTCGCTCATCCAACAAAGACTATTCCAAACGCTCACTGACAACTACCGCTCCACTCCGTTTCCCTTTCGGAAAACTCTTGTGGGTTTTGCGAATAGTTTGATTTCATTGATATTATATTACGACACTCTTTTCTC
>OLNZ01002373.1_pt1 | contig 11457 bp, 9 predicted proteins | sample 1672981 | NCBI WGS metagenome assembly OLNZ01 (sample SAMEA3136743, study PRJEB25190) | human gut metagenome | biome: human gut; feature: human-associated habitat; material: faeces | place: Austria | collected 2013
TTTGAATATGTGTAAAAAGATTCTAGGCAGATTGATTGCTTAGAATCTTTTTATTTTTTCATATGTAAAAAAACATATACAATAAAAAAATAATATAATATTATATTTATACTTGTACAAATGATGAGCTTCGTATAAAATATAAAGTAAATTAAGATTGAAGGAGAAAGGTGAGTCAATGAAAAAATTAACAAAAAAAGAAGTAGAAATAATGAAAATATTTTGGGCAAGTGAGCATCCATTAGCAGCATCAGATATTTTGAAATTGGATGAAAGTATGAATATTAATACGATACGTGCATCCATTCAGAGTTTACTGAAAGCAGATTATATTGAAGTTGCTGGTATTGAACATAGAGGAAATGTATTGGCGCGTACTTACACTGCGAAGATTAAGATAGAGGAGTATATTATTTCTAATTTTGCAGGAATTAACAATAAAATATCTAAAAAATCTTTGGTTGCTCAATTTATAAAAAATGAGGAGGATGAAGAGATTATAAATGAACTGGAACAAGAATTGAAGCATAGAAAAGAAATTTTAGCGAAAAAGAGGGATAATTAGATATGATATTTCCAACATACGGATCAGTATTTGCATGTATATTATTAAGTAGTGTTTTTATGATTGTGGTATGTTTGCTAGGAAATAGAATGAATTTTATTTTAAAAAATAGTGCTAATTTGTTGGTATTTTTCATGATCATGGTTATGTTAAGAATATTTTTTCTATGTAATTTTGTATTCACAAAAAACATTTATTCTACACGTGCGTTGACTGTAATATGTGATATTTTAATGAAGCATATTTGGAAGGATTATAGTGTTTCAGATGTAATTATAGTAGTATGGATATTAATTAGTTTTATGTATATATGTAAGCTTATACATACACAGATTCAATTCAATCGATTTTTATCAATACTAGTACCCGATAATTCAAATGAGATAGAGAAGGTATATAAATCAGTACAAAATAATAAGAACTATAAATTTGAAATATACAAAATACAGGGAATTAAGAGTCCGTGTATTACAGGATTGATTCATCCTAAGATTCTACTGCCAGAAATGGATTTTACCGAAAAAGAATTACAATATATTTTTAAACATGAACTGCAGCATTTTAATCATCATGATCTGTGGTTAAATATGTTGTGTGAAATTATTATGTGTTTTTATTGGTGGAATCCTTTTGCATATTTTTTAAAAGAGAAATTTAAAGATATGTTGGAGTTCGCAAATGATAAAAAAATAACGGAATCAATGAATGAAATGGAAATTTATGAGTATTTAGAATGTATGCTTAAAATTATAAAGAATAATAAGATGCATAAGAAGATAGCAGTTCTTTGTTTTATTGGATGCGGAAGATCTACAGTTCAACAAAGATTTGACTTAATTATAAGAGGACAGGAGAAAAAACATAAACACAGAAGATATATTTTATACATTATGATATTTTGTTTCAGTTATATTTTAAGTTTTGTTTTTGCATTTGAGCCAGAATATAATAATCCAGATCATAAGCCAGATGAATTTATATACAATTTAGAAAATAAAGATACATTTTTTATAAAAAACAATAAAGGATATAAAATATATTATAAAGGAAGATTTGTAGGAAAGTGTAAATCATTAGAAACATTTCAAGGATATCGAGTATATAAAAATGACAATGAGGCAAAAGAAAATGAAGAGATTAAATAAAAAGATTGTTTGTATCTTATATAGTATTGTATTGATAGGCATAAATGTTTTTGGGTTTGCAATTTTCAGTAATTATCGCATGACAGATAAGATTTTCCATAAGAGAGTGGTAGAAGTTCAAGCCAGACAACAAGAACTTGTGAATGTATCAGAAGTTCATAAAGAACTTTTAAAGTTTGCAAATCAATATCATGTAACAATTATGAAATATGAATTCCTTAATGAAAAGGAATTATCTATTTATACAACAAATCAACAAGAAGTTTTAAATATGAAGTTTCCATATACCACATGGAAAATAAATGTGTATCCATTTAAAGATTTGAAGAATGTAGGATATGGAAACACATTTTTTATAGATCATACGACGAGAGCAATAGAGCAGAAATTAGAACAGGGATTATCCCAATATGGTATTGTAAAAATATATACCAATCAACAAAAATGGCAATCAATAAATAATCTTTCAGTGTTGTATTTGTTAGGATTTAGTGTTTTATTTTTATTGCTAGGATTTAGTGTTTATTATATATATTCGAGAAAGAAAATAGCTTTAATGAAATATTGGGGATATTCGAAAGTATCAATTATATGGAAGATAAATAAAGATATCATAAGATTTTGGATATTCAATGAAATGATATGGTTAATGATATGGATTGGAGTTGGATGGAAGTTTGAAGGAATACAAAAAATAATAGAATATATGTCTACATGTATTTTGGTAAATTTATTGATAAGTATTATAATTTTTCTGTTGGCAATTATAATAAATTGTATGATATTATCTTTTGAAAAGCATATATCAGAAGGGGAAAAAAATGGCTTTTTTAGTCAAATCAAAAAAGTATCTTATATAGTGCTGATTAGTGTTTTTATAGCTGTTCAGTTAACTTTAAGTAATGCAACAAATGATGCACAACGATTGAAAGATAAACAGCATACTTTGAGTTATTGGAATAAGACAAAAAATATTTATACAATTAATTTTCAAGGATATGATTCTTCGGTGGCAGAAGATTCTTTGGAAGCAAGAAATATTAATGATGAGTTAAAAAATTTTTATCAAAAATCAAAAGATAAAATAAAAATATTTCTTATAAACTCAGATAATTATGAAAAGGAATCGGATGGAAGAGGAAATCAGAGGTACGAATTTGAGTATGTTGGAGATAAAGAAGAGCAAATTTGTTCACCAGCAGGAAGAAGTATTCAAATAGATGAAAATTATTTAAAGCGAAATCCAATACAAACATGTAATGGAAAAGCCATTTCAAAATTGATTGATTACGATCAAAATACTCTTAATATCTTAGTGCCAGAACAGTATAAGAAATATGAAAAAAAAATCGTAAAAAATTATAAAGAAAATTTCTATTTCCAAAAGGTTACAATAGATAATTATTTTAGAAAAAATATGAATAAACCAAAAAATATGTTGAAAAAAGATAAACTATCTATTCATATTATATATGTGAAAACGAATCAATCTTATTTTACATATGATTCAGATACAGGAAATGGGAAAAATCAGATTATAGATCCAATAGCAGTCATTTATACAGGCGGAGTGGATTCATCTTGTATTGCATCTATGTATGCAGGAGATACAGTTTCAGGCAGCATTTATTTTGAGGATAATTCTAAAAAACAAGGTCGGGCATATCGAAAAGTAGAAGCATTAGAACAAGAGTTAGGTATTTATCAATTTAACTCGGTAACAAATATTTATGGACAGGCAGCCAGTAATCTTGTGATTATTCGACAGAAAGTAATGTGGCAGAGTGCAATTTTATTAGCAGTTATACTTTGCTCCATAGTATTTATAACAATAGCAGTTAGTGGATATTATTTTTCAAAACAACAAAGATTATTATTAGAAACTTTATGGGGATATGGCTATATGTCGTCAATAAAAGAAATCATTCTAGTTTTGATAGGCATTAATTTGTGCACAACTGCAGTAGTATATATTATAAAACATAATGTAGTAGTATGGTATTTTATGATTATAGCATGTATCATAGAGATTATTGTTACAAGGTTAGAGTATGATTATTTAAGTAAGAAAAATTTACATGAAAAAATAATAAATGGAGAGCAATGGTGATGATTGAATTAAAAGATATTTGTAAATCATTTGGTGATCATGTAGTTTTGAAAAATTTTTCGTTAAAAATCAATAAAAATGAATTTATTGCAATTATTGGTGAGAGCGGGGCAGGAAAAACTACTATTTTAAATATGATTTCTATGATTGATAAACCAGATAGTGGGAGTATTTCAATCAATGGAAAAAATAGTTTTTCTAAGAAAGATGTTCAAGATTTAAGAAGATATGTATTTGGGTATATTTTTCAAAATTATGCCTTGATAGAAAATGATACAGTAAAAGAAAATCTGTTGTTATCAAAAAAGTATCGAAAAAATTTTAAAGAAAAAGAGTTAGAAGAATCTTTAGAGAAAGTTGGGATATCCAAAGAATATCTTGGACATAAGGTTTGCGAATTAAGCGGTGGAGAACAACAAAGGATAGCAATTGCAAGAACGATGTTAAAACCATGTGAGATCATACTTGCAGATGAACCAACGGGGAATCTGGATACAAACAATAAGGAAAAAATTATTCATTTATTTAAAGAATTAAAAAAAGAAGGAAAAACAATAATATGCGTTACACATGATGAAAAAATGGCAAAAAGTGCAGATCGAATCATTGATTTAAAAAAGGAAAGAGGTAGTGAAAAATGAAAAGTATTTTATTAGCAGCAATGAATGGAGTATTAATTTTATTTACAGTATTAGTGCATAAGATAATTTTTAGAATACTGGGATTAGGGTATGATAACTTGGTGATATATTGGGGATTGTTTGTGCTTATATTTTTTATATTTGATGTAATTTTGAATTTTTTCTTTTTAAAAGATAAAGGAATATTTAATAAAGTATTAAAATAAGGAGCTTCCTGTATAATAAAAAACGTGGATGTTGAAAATTGAAAATACCTCAGAGTACAATAAGACTACTGACTGGCAGGTTAGTAAAAATCTTATTGAACAAAGAGGTATCTATAATGAAGTCTAACACACAGAATGCAAAAATTGAAGCTATTACAGAAAATACTTTGGTACTTGGAATTGATATTGGAAGTGAAACACATTATGCAAGAGCTTTTGATTATAGAGGAATTGAGTATTCAAAGAAGCCATTTAAGTTTAGTAACACAGAAGCTGGATTCATGTCATTTAAGGCGTGGATTCAGGATATGAAAGAAATGCATGAAAAGGATAAAGTTGTTCCAGGTATGGAACCAACAGGACATTACTGGTTTAATCTTGGAAAATTTCTTCAGGATAATGAAATGAGGCCAGTTCTTGTGAATCCTCATCATGTAAAAAAATCAAAAGAACTCGACGATAATCATCCGACTAAGAATGACCGTAAGGATCCGAAAGTTATCGCAGGATTAGTTAGAGAGGGACGGTATATGATCCCATATCTTCCGGAAGGTGTTTATGCTGACCTTAGAACAGCATCGAACATAAGATTTCAATTACAGGCAGAGCTTACGAGAATTCAGAACAGGATCAGTCGTTGGTTCAATATATATTTTCCTGAATATAAGACGGTATATGGGAAACCAGATGCTAAAAGTGGAATGATGATTCTTAAAGTGGCACCGCTTCCAGAAGATATCTTGACGTTGGGTATTGATGGAGTGAACCAGATCTGGCGGGATGCAAAGATGAGAGCAGTTGGAAAAGCGAGGGCAAAGACCCTGATGGAAGCTGCCGAGCACAGTGTCGGAAGTAAGGAAGGTGCAGTATCTGCAAGAATGGAGATCCGTATGCTTTTAGAAGATTACGAATCTAGGAATGTACGTCTTCAGGAAGTAATGGCTCTGATCGAAGAGCTGGTAAAACAGATTCCGATGGCAGAAAAGCTGTTGGAGATTAAGGGTGTAGGGATCAAGACAGTGTCAGGATTTCTGGCGGAAGTGGGAGATATCAGCCGCTTCAATAATCCAAAAGAATTGCAGAAACTTGCAGGATTAGCACTGGTTGAGAACAGTTCAGGCAAGCACAAGGGAGAGACAAGGATAAGCAGACGAGGCCGAAAGAGGCTTAGATATCTGCTCTTTGAGGTTGCGATGTCACTTGTGTCGAAAAATGCGGAGTTTAAAGAACTGCATATATATTACACAACCAGAAGGATAAATCCGTTAAAGAAGATGCAGTCGCTTATGGCGGTCGCAGCAAAAGCACTTCGTATCTTTTATGCCATACTAACAAAAGGTGTGGCATATGATCCAAAGAAGATGATAAATGATATCAAAAGGCCGAAGATTTATCTGCAGGCAGCATAAGCAAAATAAGTAACTATAGTGGAGACTGTCAATAGGACAGTCACTGAACAAAGCAGAATGTAACAGATAACGTCCACTGTTTACGGTGCTGGTACAGGAAGCAGGTCAGTAATCAAAAATACAAAGAATGAGCCAGTAGTCGGCAGGAATACTTTCCAGGGGGCATGACCCCGTTAAGGAGCATAGCTGACACCCTGGTTATGGGCAGGCAGGACGAAGGAAGTTAGGACCTCTGGAGACAGAGATGATCCTGGTGGATATAGGAGGTTAGCTGCCATAGAGGGAAGGGTATACACAAGGCCAGTAAAGCGAAAATCAATGACGTTTTATTTCGTATACCATTCAACCGCTATTTCAGTACCTGATACATCGAAATGCTCATAGCTGTGGCTTATTCACTGAGATATGAAAGGTTGGAAAACCTTGAATTTTCAATAAAAAACACTTGATTATATGAGGAGGACAGCATTGATTGTAAAATAGTGAATTTTCAGACAGAAGGTAATGTTATTATGCTTCATAAACATTCCAACAAATTGGTGTTGTAGAAGTCCTGTTACCTTCTGTTAATAAATACAAAAATCATCAACCAATACCGTATAACATACACACCGTGTAGTGGTTTGAATCACGTAAATTATTTGAATATTATAAAAAGAGATCATGTGTCAGCAACCGTACGGACACGTCTGCACTTAGCGAGTGGATGGTCGTTAGACCATTCAGGAGCTTAGTACAGCTACGTGGGAGTCCGAACGCGAGTGGGTTGCAGACACATGATCTCTTTTTATAATATTCCACCAATAATTTCCGTCTTCAAACGACAAATCACAATTTCATTGCACGTATAGAGTTTATTACGCATAACATTGCGACTCCGCTATCTGCGAACACAGCCATCCACATATTTGCGAATCCAAGCAGTCCAAGGATCATTACTAATGCCTTGATCGCCAATGCAAATACAACATTCTGCCAAGCAATCTTACAAGCTTTTTTGCCGATAGAGATTGCCTGTGGAATTGCTTCAACGTTTGAGGTCATGAATACAACATCTGCTGCTTCGATTGCAGCATCAGCACCGCTTCCCATGGCAGCACCGCAATCAGCACCAGCTAATACAGGGGCATCGTTGATACCGTCACCAACAAACATAACAGCTCCATGTTTGCTTCTCTGTTCCTGAAGTTTGGCAAGTTTTTCATCAGGAAGAAGTCTTGAGTAAACTTCGTCAATTCCAGTTTCTTTTGCAATCGCATTTGCAGTTGTTTCGGAATCTCCAGTTAACATAACCGTGTGAAGATTCTGTGCTTTTAAGGAAGCAATGGCGGATTTCGCATCGTCTTTTAATGTATCTGCAATAACGATTGCACCAATTAACACACCATCTTTTGCAAGAAAAACTTCAGTTCCATAAGAAGTTGTTTCTGGATAGTCTCCAGTTACATGATACTGCGCCATCAATTTTTTATTGCCAGCTAAGATTTCTGAGTTATCAATTGTGATAACAGAACCATGTCCAGCGATTTCTTTTGCGTTTTCAGGTGTTTTATAAGTTACATTTTCATCTTTGGCAGCTTCCATGATACTCTTTCCGATTGGATGAGTAGAAGATTCTTCGCAGGAAGCAGCAAGTGATAATATTTCATGTCTGGTTGCATTTCCGAGAGGGATCACATCCTGAACTTTGAAGTTTCCTTTTGTGATCGTTCCAGTCTTATCCATGACAACAGAAGTAATATCTTTTAATGTTTCAAGTGCAGCTCCGCCTTTAAATAAGATACCGATCTTAGATCCAGCTCCGATTCCAGAGAAGAATGCAAGAGGTACACTTAATACAAGGGCACAAGGACAGCTGATTACAAGGAAAGTTAAAGCTGTGTATATCCAGTGTGTCCAGTTTCCTGTCACTAAAGAAGGAATGATCGCAGTTGCAAGGGCAAGAAGTACGACAAATGGAGTATATACACGAGAAAAACGTGTGATAAAACGATCCATCTTTGGTTTGCTTGCGGCTGCATTTTCTACGGAATCCATGATTCTTGTGACCATAGATTCTTCCAGTACTTTTTTTACCTTGATCTTAATAACACCAGAAGTATTTAAACATCCAGAAGTTACATCTGTTCCGACAGAGGCAGAAACAGGAATGGGTTCTCCGGTAACAGGAGAAGTATCGATCATCGTTTCCCCATCTGTGATGATACCATCTAATGGAATACGGTCACCAGGACGTACTAATAAGATATCTCCGATTTCAGCTTCTTCGGCATCAATTATAGTGACATCTCCATGATCATTAACAAGGTTGACAACTTCAGGTCGCATATCAATGACATCCATGATCTGGGAACGACTTCGTTCCACAGCTTTTTCTTCAAATAATTCACCAATACGATAAAACATCATAACACCGACCGCTTCCGCAAATTCTCCGACGCCGAAAGCACCGATCGTTGCGATACTCATTAAGAAGTTTTCATCAAAAACCTGACCTTTAGAGATGTTTTTAAGAGCGGTCCATACGATCTTAATTCCTAAGATTAAATATGCAAGGATAAAACATACCATACTGTATACAGGCTTGGAAGATTCCAATGCTTTTCCGGCAATAAATAAAACGATACCAGCACCAAGTTCCCAGAATTCTCTGTTATCTTCAGAATTCTCTTTGGCTTTTTTCGCTTCTTTTTGTGCACGGACAGTATTTTCACGGACAACGACTTTGACATCTGGTTCGATAGAAGTACAAATATCTTGAATCTGAGGCAATAATGTTTTGGCATCATCAGACCATACACGTAACTGCTTTGTTGCAAATGTCAGATTGACGGCTTCAACACCGGGAAGATGAGAAATCTGTTCTTCCATTTTACCTGCACAATGAGCACAGCCTAATTTCTCGACAATAAATACGGTTGCCTGACCATTTCCTTCACGATTTGCAGCAGCTGCAATTGATTCATCATCGTCATCGTCATCATCACAGCAGCCACAATCGCAGTGGTCATCATGATGGTGATGATGTTCGAGGTGCTCATGTTCATTATGGTTGTGATCACATCCACAGTCACAGTGTTCATCGTGATGGTGATGATGTTCATGACTTTTATGAGAAACTTCTTCCACATGTTTTCTCCGTTTAGATGATTTTTTTGTAACTTCCGTCACAATAACATCCGGTTCAATATCCGTACAAATCTTTTGAATCTCAGGAAGCAAATCTTCACGAGAAGTTTCAACATACATTTTTTTCATAGGAAATGAAAGATTTACACTTTCAACATCAGGAAGTTTCCCGATTTTTTCTTCCATTTTACCTGCACAATGAGCACAGCCAAGATTCTCAAACTCATAAGTCTTCTTCATAAATACCCCTCCTTTCAAATACAGTCTTTAACAGATCAGATACAAGCTCTCCGTCAGCAGTGTCTGCGATCGTATAATGAACTTCTTTCCCAATTCGTCTGCTTGTGATCACACCTAATTGCTTCAAAGAGCGAAGATGATGAGACACTGCTGGTGGGCTCATCTCAATCGCTTCTGCGATATTTCTAACACAGACTTCACGGTGGTATAAAAGATACAAAATACGAAGTCTGGTACTGTCACTTAACAGACCAAATAAACTGGCAGTTTCAATGGCAAATTCTTCTGGTGGAAGAACATGTTTTAATTCTGTAACATCACATCCATGACCATGAATATCCATGGAAGCAATGTTATATTTCTCCGTTTTATCCATAGAAATCTCCTTTTTATAAGATTAAATGATTGCTTAATTGTTTATGTTTTAAATATAATACTTTTAAATATTGATGTCAACAGAAATGAGAAAAATAGTCAATAGAAGTATTGTTTGGTGTAATATTGGAACTATACATAATAGTTTTTCCTAACTAGAAATTAAAAAAATATAGGATAATCAAAAAAAATATGATATACTAAAAACTACTTATACGAATTTATCAGATTAAAAGATCACATTTCGATAAAAGCAAAGATAAACAAAAACAGAAAAGGAAGTGTATCATGGAAGAGTTAAAGAACATCAAAGTAGCCCTCCTTGGTTCTGGAACTGTCGGAACAGGAGTATACAAACTGATCGAACGCCAGAGAGAAGAATTACCTCACAAAGTTGGTGCAGGTCTGACTGTCAGCAAAGTTCTAGTTAGAGACAAGAACAAGAAGAGAGAAGGAATTGACCCTTCTGTATTAACTGACCAGTGGGAAGATATTATCACAGATGATGAGATTCAGATCGTAGTGGAAGTTATGGGTGGAATTGAACCCGCCCGTACTTATATTACAGAAGCTCTTCAGGCAGGTAAGAATGTTGTCACAGCGAACAAAGACTTAATGGCAGTGCATGGTGGTGAATTATTAGATATCGCTTCCCATAATGGATGTGACTTATTATTTGAAGCATCTGTTGCAGGTGGAATTCCAATTATCCGTCCATTAAAACAGTGTCTGGCAGGAAACTATATTTCAGAAGCAATGGGTATTGTCAATGGAACAACAAACTTCATTCTGACAAAGATGACACACGAAGGAATGGAATTTGATGAAGCTTTGGCACTTGCAACAGAATTAGGTTATGCAGAAGCAGATCCAACAGCTGATATCGAAGGATATGATGCAGGACGTAAGATGGCGATCATGGCATCCATTGCGTTTAACTCTAGAGTCACATTTGATGATGTATACACAGAAGGAATCACAAATATCACAGCAAAAGATATCAAATATGCAGAAGCAATGGGATGTACGATCAAATTGTTAGGGGTAGCAAAGAACACAGAATCTGGAATTGAAGTACGTGTTCATCCAATGCTGATTCCAAGTGATCATCCATTGGCAACTGTCAATGATTCATTTAACGCAGTTTTTGTACATGGAGATGCAGTTGATGATGCAATGTTCTATGGAAGAGGAGCAGGAGAATTCCCAACAGCAAGTGCAGTTATGGGAGATATCATTGATGTCGCACGTAATATTCAGTTCTATTGCACAGGAAGAATCCATTGTACATGCTACAAAGACCTTCCAATCAAGAAGATCACAGAGATTGAAAGCAAATATTTCATGAGATTGTTAGTTGATGACAAACCAGGAGTTCTTGCTCGAATCGCAGATACATTAGGAAAGAATCAAGTAAGTATCGCACAGGTGATTCAGAAGAACAAGGTTAATGATATGGCAGAATTAGTTGTTATCACGGATCTTGTACTGGAGCAGAACTTTGCAGATGCTTTGGTTGAGATTAAGGGAATGGAACATACTCGTGAGATTTCTACAGTAATCAGAGTGTATTAAATTTTAATTGTAGTTGGCCAACTGTAGATTTTGAGTATATGATAAAAAATAAATAAACGATC
>OLNZ01002377.1_pt1 | contig 11444 bp, 7 predicted proteins | sample 1672981 | NCBI WGS metagenome assembly OLNZ01 (sample SAMEA3136743, study PRJEB25190) | human gut metagenome | biome: human gut; feature: human-associated habitat; material: faeces | place: Austria | collected 2013
GGTTCAGGATGCGGTACTGGATACAGGCCCGGTCGGCCGCCTTGCCCATTTCGCCGCCCAGGGCGTCCAGCTCCCGGACCAAATGGCCCTTGCCGGTGCCGCCGATGGCGGGGTTGCAGGGCATGTTGCCCACAGCGTCCAGATTGATGGTAAAGCACAGGGTCGAAAGCCCCAGCCGGGCGCAGGCCAGGGCCGCTTCGATCCCGGCGTGCCCCGCGCCGACCACTGCCACCCGGCAGCGGCCCGCTTCATAGGCCGTCGGCCCAAGGTTCCGTTCGTCCATCACAGTCTCCTTTCAAGGGGTCAAGGGATCAGAGCAGCATTTCCACGAGGAAGACCACCACGCACCCGGCAGCGGCCACAAAGAACAAATTCCCGCTGAACCAGGCGACCAAAACGCCCACGATCAGCGCCGCCAGACCGGACCACATGCTGTCCGTGGCGTGCAGGATGGCGGGGAAGGTCATGGCTGCCAGGGGCACATAGTAGAGGAAGGAGCGCAGAAAGCGGTTCTTGATCTCCCGGCGGATGAGGGTCAGAGGCAGGACGCGGATGAGGTACGTCACCACCGCCACCACCAGAATATAAATATAGTTGTTATGGGTCACGGGGTCTCCTCCTCTCCGGGTTCTTCGTCCTTCACCGGGAACAGCAGCGCCGCCCCGGCGGAGAGGACGACCGTCAACAGGATGAGCTTCGTGCCCGAAGCGATCCCGGCAAAGACCGGCAGGCTCTCCAGCAGGAAGCTGGCAGCCATGGACGCTGCCACCACGCCCAAGATCAGCTTGCTCTTCCGGGCGGCGGGGATGATGACCGCCAGGAACATGCCGTACAGGCCCACGCTCAGGGCGCTGACCACGTTGGCCGGCAGGATATTCCCCACCGTCGTCCCCAAAAAAGTCCCCAGCGACCAGCCGGGGATGGCGATGCTCATCATACCAAAATAGTACCAGGGGCTGACTTCCTCCGGCTCGGCAATGGCCATGCCAAACATCTCATCCGTCACGGCAAAGCCCACCGTGAGGCGCTGCCACAGCTTGGTCTTGGGGGAGAGCTTCTGGCTCAAGGAGCAGGACATGAGCAGGTAACGGGCGTTGGTCACCAGCTCTAAGATGGCCATTTCCAAATACCCGCCCTGGGCGGCCATGAGGGTAAAGGCGGCGTATTGGCCCGCCGAGGCGTTGACCAAAAAGCTGGTCAGCGTGGCCTGGAAGGCCGACAATCCGGCGTTTCGTGCGGTGATGCCCATGGTAAAGGCCACCGCCAAATAGCCCAGGGAAATGGGAACGCCCACCCGAAGCCCTCTGGTGTATTGCTTTCGTTTCATAGGTTCTCTCTGTTCATCTCATTCCAAAATTACGCAAATCATTTTTATTCTAATTTTATTCTAACACGACCACCGGCACATCCGGGCGGTTGAAGAGGCGGAAGGCCGGAAACTGGTTGCCCAGGCCGCGGGAGGCGACCAGCTGGCCGTAGGGCAGGTCATAGAGACCCGCCGTGTAGCTGGGGAAAAATTCTCGGTGCGGCCCGATGAGGCCGTCTGTCCCCGGCAGGCGGATGAGGCCTCCGTGGGCGTGGCCGCAGAGGGTCAGGTCGATGTGGGCATCGACATATTCCTCGATGCGGGTGTTTCTGTGGCTGAGCAGGATCTTGTAAACATCCCCTTGCTCCTGCCGCACCTCTTCGGACAGCTCCGCGATGGTCTTCTGGTCGGCATAGCCATTGCTGTCCTCCGCGCCTAACAGGGCGATCTTGTCCCCGCCCCGCTCCAGCATCACATAGGTGTTGGAGAGGACGTGGACGCCGTTTTCTTCCAGCAGCGGTTCCAGCTCCTGGACTGCATGGGCAGCCCACTCGTGGTTGCCGGTGACGTAATAGGTCGGGGCCACGCCGGCCAGGCCGCTGGCTACCGCGGGGATCATGGCAAGCTGGCTCTTTTCGTGCAGAATATCGCCCACGATGGCGATGAGATCCGGGTGCAGGTCTTTGACGTATTGGATGAGCTTCTCGTTTCCCGCGCCAAACTCCTTCGCATGCAGGTCGGAGATGAGGACGATGCGGTAGCCCGCGAACCCGTCCGGGGCCGAAGCGACCTCAATTTCTTCGCTGCTCAGCCCGTTCTGCTGCCACCAGAACCACCCCGCCAGGGCGGCAACCACCAGCACGAAAGCCAGAAATCGGGTCAGACAGCCGGACCGGCGCCGGCGCCTCCTCCTCCGGGATCTCTCCGGCGGGGCGCCGATCCGCTGCTGCCAGTCAGCGTCTTTAATCATGGTCGATATAGAAGGGCTTCATCAGGCTCTTCTGCTCGGTGGAGTCTTTCTGCCGGTTGGCCGGCGGCTCGACCCTGGGGGGGATGCGGTTCCGGCCCCGGTTGGACCGGGCGGGGTTGCGGTCCAGGGGAGACCCGGCCTTTTTCATCGGAACGGGTGCCCCCTTCTTGGGCAGATCCCGCCGCTTGGGGGCCTGGGCCGTCTGTTCGGGGTGGATGGTCTTCACTGCCTTGGTCGGCTCCTGGGCCTGGGTCTTGGCACTGCGGTTCTTGCTCCGCCGGTCGTTTCGATTTCGGCCGTTCCGCTCGGCGTTGTCGTTCTGGCCGTGGGCCTGGTGCCGCTGTTTGGTGCCGTGGCTGCGGGTCCGGTCGTTCTGATTTTTCTGGTGAGGCTTATAATAATGGTAGACAGGCTTCGCTGCCAGCAGGCGGGCGGTGGCGTCCATAATGACCTCCCCCTCCAGCGGGTCCCGGTGGGGCGCATAAGATGCCTCTTCCGCGTCCGTAGGCTGGGCGGCTAAGAAGTCGGACAGGCTGCCCAGATTTTGCTTCCCGTGGGGGAAGGTCCGGCGGGTCTTTTCCGGCTTGGGGGCGGGCTGGGCCTGCTGCTGTGCTTCTGGCGCAGCGGCTTCGGTGCAATGCTTGCCCCGGCGGCGTTTCCGGCTCTTGGATTCATCGGCAGGCGCTTCGGAGGCCGCAGCCTGCTGGGCTTTCTCGGCCTGCTCCGCTTCCTTCGCCGCTTTCTGGGCGGCTTTTTCGGCGGCGGCCTGCTTGCGGGCGGCGTTCTTTTCGCGGGCGGCCTGACGGGCTTCCGCGTCTTCGGGATACACCAAACGGCCCTTGCTGTCTTTCTTCGGGGCCTCGAAGACCTGCATGGGGTAGTCGTGCTCCCGGCGGGGGATGGGCTTTTTCAGCAGCTTCTCAATGTCTTTGAGCATAGGCAGCTCGCCGTAATCGCAGAAGGAGATGGCCGTACCCCCCTTCCCTGCGCGGCCCGTCCGGCCGATCCTATGGATATAGGTTTCGGGGACCTCGGAGAGGTTATAGTTGAAGACATAGGACAGGTCCTCGATGTCCAGGCCACGGGCAGCGATGTCCGTGGCGACCAGGACCCGCAGCTCCCCGGACTTGAACTTCCGCAGGCTCTCCTGCCGGGCGGTCTGGGACTTGTTGCCGTGGATGGCGGCGGCGGTGACGCCCTTGCGGGTCAGGTCCCTGGCCACTTTGTCCGCGCCGTGCTTGGTGCGGGTGAAGACCAGGGCGCTGCTCACGTTCTCCTGCTGTAGGATCTCCAGCAGCAGGTCCGTTTTGTTCTTCCGGTCCACCAGGCAGACCTCCTGGCGGATCACTTCCACAGGGGTGGAGATGGGGGCCGCGGCGACCTTCACCGGGTCATGGAGCAGCGTGTCCACCAGGTCCAGGATCTCCGGCGGCAGGGTGGCGGAGAAAAACATGGTCTGCTTCTTCTCCGGCAGGAGCTTGATGACCTTGCGGACATCGTGGATAAAGCCCATATCCAGCATCCGGTCGGCCTCGTCCAGGACGAAGATCTCCACCTGCGACAGGTCCAGGAGCCCCTGCCCGGCCAAATCTAACAGGCGGCCGGGGGTGGCGGTGAGAATATCCACGCCCCGCTTGAGCTTCTCGACCTGGGGGGCCTGGCCCACGCCGCCGAAGATGACGGCTTCGGTCAGGGGCAGGTGCTTGCCGTAGGCGTGGAGGTTGTCGTCGATCTGGATGGCCAGCTCTCTCGTGGGGGTGAGGATGAGGGCGCGGATGGGTTTGCCGTGGCCTTGCGCGGCCAGGCGCTGCAAGATGGGCACGCCGAAGGCACAGGTCTTGCCCGTGCCGGTCTGGGCGCTGCCCAGGACATCCCGCCCGGCGATACCGGCGGGGATGGCCTTTTCCTGGATCACGGTGGGCGTCTCATAGCCGTACTCGGCCAGAGCGGTTTGAATGGGCGCCGCGATCCCAAGGGATGCAAAGGTTGTCATAAAACGAATAGCTTCCTTTCCTGCGCCCCCTTTCCGCTGGGGGGCGCGTTGGGATTTCAGGGTTCCTCTTCGAGGAAATAGGTGGCTTCCATGTCAGCCACAGACAGGGCGAAGGCCAGAGGATACTTGGCAAAGGCTTTGCCGACCAGGCGGCTGTCTTCCGTCCCGGAAAAACCCATGTGCCAGCGGATGGCCATGGCCTCTTCTCTCGTCAGCCGGACGAAGCCGTTGACCACATAGACGGATTTCTCCCCATGGCCATAGGGCAGGGGGTCTTCATATTGATACGTGGGGACCTTGGTCCACTTGCCGTCCTCCCCCTTCACGTTGCGGGTGGAGGGCTTGTAGCAGCCGATCTTGCACACGTCATGCAGCAGAGACACCAGGGCGATGGACTCCTGGCTGTACTCCAGCCCATACAGGTCCGTGACCCGCTCGCGGGCCAGGTAGTCCACCAGGCAGTGGTAGACGTTCAGGCTGTGCTCACACAGGCCGCCGGCGTAAGCCCCGTGGTACCGGGCGGACGCAGGGGCGGTGAAAAAGTCGCATTTGTTGGTCAGGTAATCCAGCAGGGCCTCTGCCCCGTCCCGGTGGATGTGCTCCTGAAACAGTTCGATAAATTCTTCCTTGGCCGACATGGCTGCAAGACCTCCTCTGACGGATGGGCGGCGGTCTGCCGCGCCCGAATACTTTATTTTAGCACAATCCAGGGGGATTTTCACGGCTTTTTGCCGCTCCCCAGAAAAAAGGGCACCTGGCACAAATCTGGCCAGGGAGAAGCCGTGTTTTCGTTTCACTTTTCTCAGGCCAGACACAGCAAAGGCCGAGGACACGACGCCCCCGGCCTCTTTTTACATACCTGTACAAGCAGTCTCACAACGATAGTAACAAAAAAGTAACCGCCCGGCTAGGACCCGAGCGGTTACTGGTTGTCACGCTGTGATGACTTTTTGACACATGAGGGAACGACCGTCTCCAGCCGCTCCTGTTGCTTCTAGTATAGCCCAGCCCGGCCCGCCTGTCAAGGCAGGTCGGGCTTTTTATTGTTGTTTATGTCTTCAAAGAAATCTGTTCGCCCTCAACTACAATATACTCCTTCAGAACATCCAGTGCGGAATCCATCGCTTTATTGATTGTTTTTCCAACACGGGCCACTCCGCATAGTGCCGCTAAAGAATGATATAAACCGCCCCTATCAACAGTCACGTTCTGTTTCAAAATCTCGAACATTCCAGCCGCCAGTTCCTCTGGAGCAATTTGCTTAATGTCACGCTCAATGTCGCCTGGTCCTCTAAACTGAATCTCTTTTCCGTTATCAAGATATAAGAACCCGTTTCTACGGATAATTCCGTAACGTTGGTGTCCATACATCTGTTGTTCGTAAGTTCTTTGTACGACACTTGTAACCTTTTCACGTCCAAAGCACCAGACAATGCGTTTAAGAAGCAAATCTTCTGAAATAGGTGCTTCAATTTCCAGAATCGCTTTTATCATTCCTTTGAAATTATTAGGGAGATATTTGTTGCTTAATTTATGGACATCTGCCACCTTATACGCAGGAAATTCAAAGTGTTTTTCAACGACAACTTCTTCAAACGTTTCTGTTGGCTGACTTTCTACTGGCTTTGTTTCCACGCTGGTAGGCTTTTTTACTGCATTCGTAGCTACCTCCAGAAGGCGAAGCTGTTCAACCGATTTGTTCCTGAACCAATCCGTAGACCAGATGCGATAGAATTTCCATCCCATACGTTCTAAGATTTCCTGCCGCAAGCGATCTCGGTCACGCGCATTTTTAGAAGAATGATAGGTCGCACCATCGCACTCAATCGCAAGTACATAATCAGAGCTATCTGGTAACTTCAAACCTAGGTCAATTCGGAAACCAGAGCACCCAACCTGTGTATCCACAGAAAAGCCATTGGACCTTAGATAGTCACATACTTCCAGTTCAAAGTCGGAATCAAATTGTTCAAATGGACTGACAGATACCGCTCGTTCCAGCGCAATTTCACCATTCTCAGCATAATCAAGATATTCCCGAAGCAACTTCACGCCCTCTGCGGATATTCGTTTTAAATCAATATCCGTATAGTGCATCGAGGAAACTAATTGAACATTATATTTCGCACGAGTAACTGCAACATTTAATCTTCGTTCGCCTCCTACGCGATTCAATGGACCAAAGTTGTGTAGCAAACGTCCTTGCGCATCAATACCGTAGGCAATACTGAAAATAATGGTATCTCTTTCATCACCCTGCACTGTTTCAAGGTTCTTGATAAAGAACGGTTCATTCCCGTTGTCCTTAAAGAAAAACTCCTTTTCCGGTATACTCTGCCTCCGCTTAAAAAGCAGATTGTCAATCAAATCCTGCTGGGCCACACTGAACGCAACCACGCCAAGACTCCGATTCGGATATTTCTCAATGTTCTCATAGATCAGATCAACAATAAACTCTGCTTCTTTTCGGTTGGTGTGAGCTTTTCGATCGAAAACACCGTCCACATGATAATAATCTACACCGATTCCCTGAGCATCTGCTTTGGAAGACGGAAATGTCACAAGATCGCCGTCATAGAAATTTTTGTTGGAGAAGGTAATCAACTGCTCATATCGGCTGCGGTAATGCCAACGCAACCGAAGTTGCTGCATAGAAGTAGAGCAGAGATCCAAAATGGATTCAAAATCCGTGACATCTCCGGTTTCTTCATCATTATCCTCCGCCTCAGTGGAAGTATTGAAGAAATTGCTGGGCGGCATTTGTTTGGAATCACCCACAACAATCAGCTGTTTGGCACGATAGATTGCACCAATTGCATCCTGCGGAAAAATCTGAGACGCTTCATCGAATACAACCACATCAAAGTGAACAGATTCCGGTGCGAGGAAGGTGCTGACACTCAACGGGGACATCAAGAAGCAAGGTTTAACTCTTTGAACGAGTTCGCCTGTTTCAGTAAGTAGAGACCGGATACTTTTCTGCTTCCGCTTTTTCTCTCCTTCTCGGAGCAGAATCGCCAGCGCACTTCCAGGCGTAATCATATCAAGTGACGGACGCATAGATGAAAGCTCTGCACGGATTTTTGCCTTGTTAATTTCAAACTGCTCCGTATCTTTCTCTGAGAAAGTATGGATTGCTTTATCCTGAGAAATTCGATTGAACATAGACAGAATCCGACTTCCAGATAACACCGAATCAATCCATTGATGGTAAAACTGCTTCTGAAACGCGCCAACAATATACTTCGGTTCAACATTCTGGCTAATGGCAGTTTCTATATATGGCACAACCTGTTGATCACTTAGCTTAGAAAGAAGATCTCTAAAATAACACCAGTTATCCAGCTTATCTATTTCTGCTAAGCAGTCAGCTAACCGAGCCGATACCAGGACGCAGGGCATAGATTGAATATTCAGAATCGTTTGCCTAAAGTATCTTCCAGTACGGTTAAGTGTCTCAGCATCACAAACCCTAAAAATCTTTTGAAATCTTTGGTGATATTCTGCGAATACATCCCGATTAGATGTAAAGTCATTGCAATGTCTTAACGATCCAAATGTAATATTATTAGCCATAAGTCTTCTTAGCAGACTTATTTGTTCTATCGCATAATCCCACTCGGTTTCAATGCCCTTATAGGCCTCGCCCATAAATGCTTTGATTGGAGCCTCTATTTTGGTGTACTCCGCACTTTTCTGCTGGAAATCAGCAAGCCGTTCTGCCATTGTAACAGCTTCACTATAAGAAAGCTTTTTTCCATCCTTCTTACACAAACGCAGACTGGTGATAAGCTGTTTGTATTCGGCGTTGAAGAGTCTGGAGAACGTTCCATTAAACTGTTTCACTAACTTTTTATGATACTCTGCTCCATTCAACTTGTAAACATCATCATCAAATACTGCGTTTAATGTGGCACGTAAGGCAAGCACATCCGAACTCTGCACTTGTAACTGGTGCAAAGCAGAATTTACTTCATCAAAATGCACTCGATCTAAAAGTGATGGCGTAATAAACTTGGATGTTGCTACAAGATCAAAAAAAGTGTCCCAGATATGTGCGTCTCTTATATTGTTACATACTATTCCGTATTTTTCAGAGATTTCCTTTTGTAATGAAACCAATGTCTGTAAGAATTGTGAAACGGCCAAAAGGTCTCTCTTCACCTGGGTTTTTGACTGATAAGACGTATCCTGATTGATATATCCATACCACGGATTTTTTCTATAATCATATCCGATGGACGGAATATAATCTACATACTGTTCTAAAAGAGAAACTGTTTCCGCCAAATAGGCTTCACCTTTAGAAGAGAGACGCGGGATATTATACTCAATATCCGGCATAGAGCAAACCGCAGCATACGACTCATACAACTGGTACAGGCTTTTTGCAATAAGTGGACGCTGTTTGTGAAGCTCAGCTGCATAGGCATCCAACTGACGCTGTGCCTTTTCTTTGGCAGCAATTTCATCATCCGCTTTAGAGGAAACTGCGCTCTTTTCAGTACGCAGTGTATGGCAAATATCTGCAATGACATCTTTCTTATTTGCCTTATGGCTATGGAGCTGTAAACAAAAATCAGAAAGTCCGGCTTGCTTCAACTTGTCGTAAACCACATTCAAAGCTGCCAACTTTTCAGAAACGAATAGTACCTTTTTCCCATCACTGAGACACTCCGCAATAATGTTGGTAATCGTCTGGCTTTTACCGGTTCCGGGAGGACCCTGTAAAACAAAGCTCTTCCCTGATTTTGCCATTTCAATCGCTTCAATCTGGCTGGAGTCCGCATCAACCACACTATGTAACTCAATCAATGGATTAGTAACAGAGACAACAGTTTCCTCATTACCATGCAATCTTTCCGTATCAATTTGTTCCCCCAAGAGCTGACGGACATTTCGATTGGCAAGAATCGACTTTGTATTGTCCTTCAAATCTCGATACATGTTTATTTTCAAGAACGAAAAAATACCTATCTTACACTCTGACGTAACTGTCCATTGAAGTTTTGCCACAAGGTGTTTTACCTGTTCAAGGTAGGCTACTAGTCCCTCATCGTTATACTCCGGGAGTTTTACCCCATGTTCCGCATCCATTTTATAGGAGAATGTCGGATTTACAATAATATCATCTTCAGCTGACTTGATAAAGTACGGCTCTACTGCGGACGCTTGTTCCAGTTGAATCGGTACAAGTAAAATAGGCGCACGGAAAATATGGCTGGAAAAATCGTTTTCTTTCCAGTTGATGAATCCGAACGCCATGTATGCAACATTAACACCCGTTTCCTCTATAAATTCCCTTGCTTTTTTATTTATATTTTTCACGGCAGTAAGTGGATTGATCGCTTCGTTATAAAGTAGAATTTGATTCTTCCGCTTAATTTTTCCGGAGTGTTTCTCTAAAAATGCAGTTCTTTCGTCTGGACAATCAATCTCTTCTACTGCTGCAATCTGCAATTGCTCCGGCTCAAAAGTTTTCTCCAAATCGTCATCTTCTTCGATGATTTTCGGATCAAAGACTTCAAGAGTAATCGATTCATCTACCTTTTCAAATAGCACATCAGAAGATGGGAACAACACCTCTACAGTTGACGCTCTTGTATCTTTAAAATTGATTAGATTATTGCGCTTTCCCGTATCCAGTAACAAATCAGCCCACTTGTCCAGCTTTTTTGTCTCCACCGTTCAGCTCACCTCTACACATCCAATTCTTATTTCCTATTTTTCAGAATTGTCTCAAATTCTTGTATGTTTAGTGTATTATAGCATAGTAGAGGAATGATTCCAATACCAACATGATTGCCATTATCCTCACAAAACACTTTTTATAAAAAACCAGCGGAGGCAACACGAGCCTCCGCTGGTACAGTCGATCTTGATTCGGTTTTCATAGGGTAGATGGGAACAAACTTGCTCCGGTCTGCCTCACGCAAACAGAGCAGGGAAAAGCAGGAACAGGGAGATGATGCCGATGGCCAGGTTGCACACGCCGGCCAGCTTGGTCAGGGCGGGCTTCTCGGTGTACCAGGCGGGGATGAGGGTGATCAGCAGCAGGTCGATCACCACCAGGTCCACGCCCAAGGGCCAGATGAGGCCGTCCTGGAAGGCACGGATGGTAAAGCCGATGACCAGGATGAGGCCGGTCAGGAAGAAGTGGGCCATGACCTTCTTGTCGCCGCCCTTTAAGAAAAAGAAGCCGACCAGGATCCAGAACAGGCCGAAGAAGCTGAAGACGGTGCCGAGATAGATGCTGTGGTCACCGCCGACAGAGAACAGGTACATACACACGCCGGTGAAGAGCTGGGTAAAGCCGCCGAAGAAAACGGCGATGTAGCCCAGGCTGCGGGTGAGCTTGGCGTGGTCAGCGCCCTTGACGCCGACGCCCACCTGCTCCAGGCCGAAGCAGATGACGGTGGCAAACAGACCAAACAGGCCGATGGCTTCCGGGTTCACAGGTAACATAATAAAAATCCTCCTTGTATGAAATGGGTATAAAACCGATCAACTGCCCCAAGGGTACCTAAAACCCGAAAAAAAATCAACCTATTGTCTATATACAAAATGATTAAAAACATTTCTTCACAGACGCGACGCCCTTCCTGCATCATAAGCTAGGAAAGGGCAATTTCTTGCATCTCGACGCTTTTCCTGCACTTTTTTCCTATATTTTCCCAAATTTTAGCTTCATTCGCAGAGGTTTATGCATTTATTGTGCATTTTCACGGGAAACTACCTGCAAAGCGCCTCCTTTCTGCCGGTTCCTCCAAAGAAAAGAGGATTTGTCAAGGTAGACAGTTCTGAGGGTCCAGCCGTTCCCCCTGCCAAAGGACCTCAAAATGGCAGTGGGGGCCGGTGGAGCGGCCCGTTGAACCGACCAAGGCAATGGTCTGCCCCTGCGCCACCCAGTCCCCCACCGCCGCCTGAAGCTCCGAGCAGTGGGCGTAATAAGTGACGCAGCCGTTGCCGTGGTCGATCTGGATGAGGTTGCCATAGGAGCCTTTTTCGCCGGACCAGATGACTTGTCCCCCGGCCGCCGCCGCGATGGGCGTCCCCAGGGGGACGGCGATGTCCAAGCCCCGATGAAAATCTTCCCCGCCGAAGATGGTCCGGGGGCCGAAAGGGGACGTGATGCGCCCGGTGACGGGCCAGATCAACGCATCGGCAGGCGGCGT
>OLNZ01002386.1_pt1 | contig 11417 bp, 8 predicted proteins | sample 1672981 | NCBI WGS metagenome assembly OLNZ01 (sample SAMEA3136743, study PRJEB25190) | human gut metagenome | biome: human gut; feature: human-associated habitat; material: faeces | place: Austria | collected 2013
CCTTGGTCAGGTAGGTCTCGGCGGTGGTGCCGGAAATGACGATCATCTGGTCGTCGGCGTTCCAGTTGTCCAGGCTGGTGATGACATTGCTGTCGGGAGAGATGACACCCAGTGCAACGTTCATGTAGGGCAGTGCAAAGTCCGCCTCCTCAGCGCGCTCGGGCGTGACGGTGAAGTTTGCCAGAATGATATCGACCTTTCCGGTCTGCAGGTACTCAATGCGGTTGGCAGCCTCTGTGGAAACGAAGTTTGCCTCCACGCCCAGATCCTCGGCCAGGCGGCGGGCGAAGTAGACATCATAACCCTGATACTCGCCGTTCTCATCCACATAGCCAAACGGGTTCTTGTCGGAGAAAACGCCGATGTTCACGGTGCCGTCCGCCTTGATCTCGTCCAGCGTGCGGAACACGTCACTGCCAGCAGCTGCGGCAGAGCCGGATGCAGCAGAGCCGGATGCGGCAGAAGAGGAGGATGCGCTGCCGCCGCAGGCAGAAAGCAGGGCGGCGGTGGAAACTGCGCCCAGACCCAGCAGGAAGGCACGGCGAGAGATCTTGTTAATTTTCATGGTAGTAACTCCTTTCCTTTCTTTCCCATATAAAAATCTATCCATGATCTGTGACATCATTTCACAGCATCAGACAAAAAGGTTCAACGTGGAAATGGGCTGCTGCGCATTTCTTACTGCTTTGCAACCGCATCAAAGGTGAAAGTGCGCAGGAAGCGCTGTGCACGTTCGGTCTGCGGGTGGTCGAAGAAGTCCGCCGGGGGCGCTTCCTCCGCAATACGGCCATCGTCCAGAAACAGCACCCGGCTGGCAATTGCCCGGGCAAACTGCATCTCGTGGGTGACGATCACCATGGTCTTGCCCTCACGGGCCAGGTCAAGCATGACATCCAGCACCTCGCGCACCATTTCAGGGTCAAGGGCGGCGGTCACTTCGTCGAACAGCAGGATCTCGGGGTGCATACAGAGCGCACGCACAATGGCGACACGCTGCTTCTGACCACCCGAAAGCTCCCGGGGGTAGCTGTTCTTTTTGGCCAGCAGGCCCACGCGGTCCAGCAGAGCCTCGGCTTCCTGCTGCACCTCAGCCCGGGGGCGTTTCTGCACCTTGGTGGGAGCCAGCAGGATATTTTCCAGCACGGTCAAGTGCGGGAAAAGCTCATAGCTCTGGAACACCATGCCGATGCGCTGGCGCAGGGCCGCCAGATTCTTGCCGCCGTAGGCGACCGTCTCACTGCCCAGCTTCACCCGGCCCGCCTGCACCGGCTCCAGACCGTTCAGACAGCGCAGCAGGGTGCTTTTGCCGCAGCCGGAAGGGCCCACCACAACGATAACCTCACCGGGCTTGACGGCAAAGCTGACATTATCCAGAACATTGGTCTTGCCATCGTAGCTTTTTACCAGATGGTCTACAGTCAGGATCGGCTCTGCCATAACAGTCACTTCCATTTCTTTTCGAGGTAACCGGCCAGCAGGCTGATGGGCCAGCAGGCCAGAAAATACAGGATAAACACGGTGAGGTAGATGCCAAACGCCGCGTTGGGGCTGGCGGTGCGGTTGGCCTCAATGATCTGCTGGGCCACCTTGAGCACCTCCACCACACCGATCATCAACACCAGGCTGGTGGTCTTGATCATGCGGGTGATGAGGTTGATGGACAGCGGGATGAGCCGCCGCACTGTCTGAGGGATGATGATGTACCAATAGGTCTGCGCCCGGCTCATGCCCAGCGCCTCGCTGCTCTCATACTGATGCTTCGGGATGGCGATGAGGGCACCGCGGACGAGATCGCTCATCTCGGCCGTGCCCCAGAGCACGAACACGATGACCGCCGCCGTCTCGCCGGAAAGATCCCAGCCAAAGGCCCGCGTGGTGCCAAAATACACCAGAAAGAGCAGCACCATCTGGGGCATGATGCGGATGAATTCCAGATACACCCGGAGGATGGCTTTCAGGATGGGATTTTTAAAAGTCATCAGCACGCCCAGCAGGATGCCCAGCGGCAGGCTGATGAGGACAGACACAGCGCTGATCTTAAGCGCCACGCCCAGACCGCCCAGCAGGCGAACCATATTTTTGCCCTTGAGCAGGACTTCAAGACCCAAATCCGGCATAGCGCAGCCTCCTTTCCAGCCAGCTGCCCAGCAGGGACACCGGCAGCAGGATGATGAGGTAGAACACCACCAGCAGGAAAAGGTTCTCGGCCGTCTTATAGTACAGGCCGATGAGGTCCTTTGCCGTGAACATCAGATCCATCAGGCTGATGGCGCTGAACACGCTGGTCTCCTTGAGCAGGAAGATGATATTGGCCATAAAGGCCGGCATACTGATGGAGACCGCCTGCGGCAGCACCACATAGCGCATGGTCTGCAGCCGGCTCATGCCAAGGCTCAGGGCACTTTCTGTCTGGATGGGTTCGATGGCTTCCAGCCCGCTGCGGAAGGCCTCGGCCATGTAGCTGCCGCCCAGAAAGGCAAGGCCTGCAATGCCGCAGAGCTCGGCGTTGGTCTTGATGCCGATCTTGGGCAGGCCGTAATAAAGAAAGAACAGCTGGACCAGCAGCGGCGTGTTCCGGCTGAGCTGGATATAAGCGCCCACGATACGGCGCAGCACCGGCACTTTTTCGTACTGGAGCACGGCGCAGACAAGGCCCACAAGGATGGCCCAGAAGATACCGGCCACACCCAGACGCAGGGTGAGCCAGGCCGCTTTTTCATACTGCGGCAGATATTGCACCATCACATTCCAGTCCATGTCTGTTCCCCTCCTTTTCTCCTGATCTTGCGGATGTTTGTTTCCGTTGGCCGTATGATATACCCATTTCCCTAGAATGTCAATAGGTTTATAGGTTTTTTGTTGCACAAATTCCGGTCAGATTGATAAACAAGCTATTCATCGCTGATTTTTCGTTTCTGCTTTTCCACGCAAAAACGCCGTCTCTTGCCTTTTTGCACAAGAGACGGCGGGGTGTTTTGGGGATTTAGTTTAGTCTTGTTCTGTGTTCTGCCCGTTTCAATGTGTCATTTCCTTCGATACAGAACTTGTCGGATATGAGCTTTTCCCAATCTCCATTATAGTAGACTGTTTCCAGTGCATCACACTTGTTGAATGCATTTTTGTCAATTGCAATCACATCCGTTCCCAGTACAACCGTTTTTAATGAACTGCAATAAGTAAAGGTTTGTTCACTTACAGTCTCCACTCCATGCACCTCTGCATACTCCAGTTTCCTACAATACGAAAACACATCCTTTCCCAAAAAGGATAGTCCTTCGGGAAGCGTTACACAGATCAATCCCGTATCCTGAAATGCCGACTGCTCAATTTTCCGTACACAACTCTTCGAGAAATCTACCTGCCGCAATGCGGAACAGCCTGCAAACGCCGCCTGTCCGATTTCGATCACATCTGCCGGAAATGTCACCGATACAATTTTATGATTATTTTCAAAACAATTTGCCTGAATCCTGTAAGGCCTTCCTGTCGGCAGTATGACTTCCGACCGATCTCCTGTGTCATAGTGCATCAGCACTAGAACCCCTGATGTCACCCTCCACTCCGCCTTACATCCTTCCGGGACGACCATGCCATCCCACGGTTTGGGCGGTTCCGGTTCCGGAAGCGGCTCCGGTTCACTGGAAGAAGCCGATTCCGGGGGAGCGGGCACTTCCTCCGGCTGAGAGGGAGCCGGTACCTCACTGGAAGCGGGCGGTTCCGCAGGCGCGGGCATCTCTCCCCCGCCGCAGGCAGAAAACAGCACGGTACCGCACAAAAACAGTGCTGTGCACAGAACGGTCCTCCATTTCACAGCGAGCCTCCTATTCTGCCCCGCAGGGGCCATCTTCTTTTTTCAGAACACCTTGCGGCACTCCACCACAAGGCCGACCACCCGCACCTGCACCCGTTTCAGATCATAGATCTGGGGCTGGTGCACGGGGTTGAAGCTTTTGGGGGTCAGGACCACAAGGCTTCCCTCCTGACGGAAATATTTCACGGTGGCTTCATCGCCGTTGACCATCACCACGGCAAGCTGGCCGTTTTCCACCTCCGGCTGCTCCCGCACCAGGATCTCATCGTTTTCCGAAATGCCCATGGCGTTCATGCTGTCGCCCCGGACACGGAGCCAGAAGTACCGTGCCCCATCCTTCCGGGTAATGGGGATGTAGCCCTCAATGTTTTCTTCCGCATACATGGGCAGGCCTGCACGCACTGTGCCCAGCAGCGGAGCCGTGAGAGCGGGATCGAACGGGACAGCTCCTTCGGGCAGCTTCCGCTCCTCCTGCACCGATGGAACGGCTTCGCCCAGCAGCTCCCCCACCGGCACGCCAAAATAGGCGGACACCCTGGCCAGCGTCTCGCCCGAGGGGGTCGCCCCGGTGTTTTTCCATTTGGTCACTGTGGAGTTGCTCAGGCCCATCTCCTGCGCGGCCCGGCTGCGGCTGATGCCTCTGGCCTGACACAGGGCCGTGTAGCAGTCATAAAACACAAATTTTGCACTCCTTCTTGTGCAGAACGCCGGTTTTCTAACCGGATTCAGATTTTCCCTTGACTTTCTGAACTTAATCAGATATTATAGCCTCACAAGCTGATTTTGGTTAGATTTTATCCACCAAACCTTCTGCGGTCTTTTCACAATCTTACCGGAAACTCTAACCAAAGTCAAGCTTTTTGAACGCAAAAACCACGACAAAAGGAGTGAAACTGTATGATCGAACGTCAGATCCATTTATCCTCGGGCGGCGGGGCTGCTTTGCAGGGGTACGACGGCCTGCTCCGCTTCGGCTACACCAAAAACCGGGGCATCTACGCCCTGCGGGTGGAAGCCGACGGCGAGTGGCAGGGCATGACCCTGCGGGCCTTCTGGCACCTGCCGGATGGGAACGCTGCCCCCTCCACGCTGGTGGCAGACGGCCTTGTGGAGGTACCCGCCCTCATCACGGCTGTGCCCGGGGAGGGGCGCATCACCTTTGAGGGCACCGATGGCACCCGCACCCTGACCAGCGCGGACGTGTGCTACTGCGTGGCCGAAAATTCCGGCACTGAGGACAGCACCCTGCCCCAGCCCGGCACGCCCGCCTGGCAGGCCCTGCTCGACCGGCTGAAAGCAGCTGTGGAAAGCGGTGCATTCCGGGGCGAAAAGGGTGACCCCGGACCGCAGGGAGAACCCGGTGCCGCAGGACCCACCGGCCCCAAAGGAGAGCCCGGCCCGCAAGGCCCGCAGGGAGAACCCGGCCCCCAGGGCCCAAAGGGTGACTCCAGCGATCCCGGCCAATGGGAGCTGCTGGAAAAGGTGTCCCTGAACGCCGCCGCTGCCAGCTTTGAGCGCACCTTTCCCACCGAACTGCAGGCGCTGAAGGTGCTGTTTCAGGCAGGCAGCAGCCAATCCAAGGGCACGCTGCACTGGGTGTGCAGCACCAGCGATGGTGCCCAGCTGCTCAGTGCTTCTGCCCCCTGTGCTGCCAGCAGCTCGATGTCCAACCCGCCCACCCGCACCTTTGCCAGCTTTCAGGCACTTCCCTGCTTCGGGCAGTATCTCTGTTTTGCCGCATCCGGCACCACGGGTGCACCGCCTGCGGTCGTTCTGCCTGCCGGAAGCGGCGGCCAGAATGTGGATGCCAGCCAGAAGCTCGGCAGGCTGACCCTGACCGTGGACACCAACGTCCGGTTTGCCGCCGGTGCCACGATCGAACTGTGGGGCGTTCCGGCCTGAGCGGGAGCACCGAAACCGTTTCCGACAGAACTTTCGGTAAAATTTCTTTCACTTTCCATGAAATTTTTGTGTTTTGTCTTGATGCATCTTCCATATTTTGTTATACTGGTTAAAAAGCGGAAAGTGGGGAATCGGCCATGGATGTCCCTGTTCGGTTTATCGATTCAATCGTCAACAATCCCCTGCTGATGCAGTTTCTTGTGCATCGGTGGTTTTTCCTGCTGGAATATGACCCCCGTCTGGATCAGCTGCGGGTCTACGATACCCGGAGCCGCACGCTGGAGACACTGGATGCCTACCTTGGCTCCGAGAAGCCGGAGCACGCCACGATCTTCGCGGAGGACCGCTGGAAGATGCGCGCCCTGCTCACCGGTGAGCTGTACGGCCCGCTGGAGATGCGCTTTGTCTCGCCGGAGGGGGTGTATTATTCCCGGGAGGTGGATGCCCGCCCGGTCGAGGACCCCGCCCGCGGCACGCTCTATGTGGGCTACGCAAAGGACATCACCGACCAGAAGAATCAGACCCAGGAGCTGCTGGAGCAGGCCCGCCACGATTCCCTGACCCAGCTGTATAACAACCGCACCGGCAAGGAGCTCATTGACCGTTATCTGCAGGCCAAAGATCCCTATGCCTCCTGCGGAATGCTGGTCATCGACCTGGATTTTTTCAAGAACGTCAACGACTGCTACGGTCATCTGTTCGGTGACAAGGTCCTGCAGGAGTTTGCCCGGCTGCTGCGCACCCTGTTCCGCTCCAGCGACATTCTGGTGCGGTTCGGCGGTGATGAGTTCGTGGTGTTTCTGAAGGATATCCCCAACACCACCCTGCTCCAGAAGACCCGCCAGCTTTCGGAATCCGTGCAGCAGGTGAAGTTCTGGGAAAACGATTACCGGATGACCTGCAGCATCGGTGCCTGCTTCCTGCCCGAAAACACAGCGGGCTATTCCTTTGACCAGCTGTTCGAAAACGCGGACTGGGCCCTGTATCAGGCCAAGCAGAACGGCCGCAACCAGTATGTGTTCTGCGATAATCTGCGGCGCTACGCCCAGGCGGTTCCTGTGGGTGCGGATGGGTGTATATGCGCCATTGAGCCCGGCTGCCTGAGCGCCTCGGCCGCCATCGACAAGGCAAACTTTGCCCGCAAGCAGGTGCACAGCAACACCCGCGTGTCTGCTGTCCAGTTTGACAAAAAGCTGGAGTTCAAGCAGACCTTGACCGGTGAGCTGCTGAGCGGCCTGCCGCAGGCGCTTGAGAACGGCGAATTCAAACTGTACCTCCAGCCCAAGTTCTCGCCCAAAGATCTCTCGGTCATCGGGGCTGAGGCGCTGACCCGCTGGATCAAGCCGGACGGCACCGTGGTCTACCCCGACCAGTTCATTCCCATTCTGGAATCCACAGGCCACATCGTGGAGCTGGATCTGTACATCTTCGAGCAGGTGGTCCAGTTCCTGCAGCGCAATGCACAGGCCGGGCACCGGCTGCTGCCCATTGCGGTGAACGCCTCGGCGGTGCTGGCCCGGGAGGATGCCCCCACCCAGGAGTACAGCGAAATTCTGGAAAAGCACAACATCAGCGCCCGGATGTTGGAGATCGAACTGACTGAGACGGCGGTGGTCTCGGAGTACGACCGGGTGAAGCGCCTGCTTTCCTCCTTCCAGAGCGATGGAATGCAGACCTCGCTGGACGATTTCGGCGCGGGCTACTCCCTTCTGAACTCTGTCGTGGACATCCCCATCAACACCGTGAAGCTCGACCGCAGCTTCCTCACCCGCTGCACCACGAACCAGCGGGGGCTTTACTTCCTCCAGGAGATCGTGAACATGGTCAAGGGCTTGGGCTACCAAGTCATCTGCGAGGGCATCGAGACCAAAGACCAAGTGGACCTCATGCGCTCCCTGGGCTGCGACGCCGCCCAAGGCTTCTGGTTCTCCAAGGCCATTTCGACCGAGGCGTTCGAGGAAAAATACATGACCGACTGACCAAACAACAAAGAACCCACCCCGGCGCTCCCCCCTCCAACCAGGATACAGGGAGCGCCGGTTTTTGTGCCGCTTTTTTCCTCTCATACTTTGGTCGGATTGACAGGTCATGTCGAATCCGCTAAGATATTCTCGAACGATTTCAACCACATTCAGAAGGATCATTAGGACAAGGGGCGTGCCCCTTGTCCCGTAGTGCGCACTACGGGGCGGGCGCTTTCCTTTGCCTTGTGCTAATTCAAACGAGAGAACAGGAGGCTTTCTATGAAAAAACGACTACTCAGCTTGGCCCTGTGCCTGGCGCTTTGTTTGGGGCTTCTGCCCGTAGGCGTGCTGGCAACGGACGGAGACACAGAGATGAGTGCAAGCGACGACACAACTGTTGATGCCACAAATGCCGCAGCCAGCGTAACCAAAGACAGTAATACCACATACTACACAGACGTACAAACTGCTCTCGATAATGCCAGCGGCGGCACCGTCCGTTTTCTTCAGTCGCTTCCCAATCAGGCGTTGAGTGTTCCCGGCAATGTAACAATTGACTTGGGAAATAGGTCATATAGTGCAGATGTCGAGCGAAAGTTGATCCTCAATGGTGCTGTCACCTTTCTGAGTGAAGGTTCTCCTATGTATTCTCCAGCAGGCGGAGATAGTGAAACAGTGAGTTACCATGATACTGACTTTAGCATTCCCGTCACCGTAGCAAACAACGGCAAAATGATCGTCCCCAAAAATTATGATAGCGACACACCGAACCGATTGAGCTTTTCCTCTGTTACCGTTGAAAGTGGCGGTAACACACAGTTGGACGGCGGCTCATACAGCAACATCACCATCTCAGATGGCGGTAAAGCGTCAATCTCCGGTGGGAGGGTTTCTTCTCTTCAGATTCTGGGGACTTACGATATAAAACTTACCGGTGGTAGCTATAATAGTATCAGAATTTTAGAAACAACGTATGGTGGTGAAACATTCCGTACCGTCACCTACGAACAGTTCAAAGCTCTGTTGGAAGATGGCTATGGATTCTACCAAAAAGAACATAATCGGTGGGTAGATGCAGGTGCTATGCAAAGTGATCCTTCTTATTTCGACATAAGAGGTAAGCACCTCTCAGACATTACCGTTGCACCTCTACCAATCACCTGCGTATCTATCACTGGCCAGGACAGCATAGAATATGCAGAAACTGGTGATAAAGCAACGCTCAGGGCAGAGATACAAACTCCCTCTACGGAAAGCAATGAATTTACTTTCCAGTGGTATCAGGTGAAGGAAGATACAAAAACGCTAATTCCAAACGCCACTAAAAGTACCTATACCATCCCCGCCAATCAAGCCCTTGGATCCTACACTTATCAGGTTGAAGTCAACAGTGACGGTTATGTTGTAGAAAGTGCACCGTACACTGTAACCATCACTCCGCGTGTACTATTGGCTCCAGTTGCTGATGAAGCATCTCGTACAAAAGTCTATGATGGCACAACGGATACAGCATTTAAGATCACCGGCTTTTATGGAGACAATAATTATCCAACAATTTTCCCTTTGACGGAAGGTATAGATTTTGTTCGTACAAAGGCGTATTATGAGCGGCCAGATGTCAGCAAACATCAGCCTTCTGATAACCTAAGCGAATTAGTCATAATATATAGCGTTGAATTAAAGAACACAAATTACAGTTTCTCTAATCAAGAATATTTACATAGCGGTTCATATGGTGCATTTATCTCTAAAGCCACCGCACCTAAGGCCACAGAGGGTACACTAACAGTAGCAAACAACCACGAAGCAACCTATACCTTTGACCTCAAGGCCCTGCTCCCCACATTGGAAGCCCCCAAGAGCTATGGCACCATCAGCTATGGGACACCAGAAGTCAACCTGAGTAGTGGTTATTATAGCTCTGGTGCTGAAATCAATGACGGTGTTTTATCCCTTCCGATTCAGGCTAACAAAGTCGAAGCTACTGGAAAAATCGGCACAGTGAAAGTCATAGTTACTACAAGGAATTACAAGGACTTCACCCTAACTGTTAATATCAATGCGGAAAATAAAATCACTCCTACTGGTGAAGCCACTCTGAGCAAAACGAAACTGATTTATGGCGAAGCCCTCAATACCATCAGCCTTTCCGGCGTGATGATGGACGGCAACACCGAGGTCAAGGGGACGTTCAGTTGGCAATCCCCTAACGAAATCTTGAACGCAGGTCAGCGGGAAGTCGGTTGGAAGTTTGTCCCGGCTGACAACAGATACATGGAAGTCAGTGGTAGCGCTAAGATCGACGTCGCCAAGGCAACGCCTACTGGAGCACCTGGCTACACAGCAATCACAGAAAGTGGCAAGACATTGGCAGACGCAGGGCTAAGCGTAAACGCAAACTGGCCCACAGGCAAGTTAGCATGGACAAAAGTAGACAGCGAAGGTGACGTCTACCAGATGTACGAAGAACAGTATGGAGATGTTAAAGTCACTGCCAACACCGCCTACACTTGGAAGTTTGTCCCAACTGACACTGATAACTACAACGACCTCACCGGCACCATCACCCTCTGGCACAAGTCCAGCTCCAGCAGTTCCTCCGGGGCGGTGACGCCGGGGACGAAGACCGACACGGTGAAAAATCCCGACGGGTCCACCACGAAGACAGAGACCAAGGCCGATGGGTCCAAGACAGAGACCACCACGGCCAGCTCCGACGGCGGGTCCACGGGGACCACGGTGACGAAGACCGACGCCAAGGGCAACACCACGACCGAGGCCAGCGCCAAGCTCAGCGACCGGGATGTGAAGGAGGCGCAGGAGAAGGGCGAAGCCGTAACCGTTCCCGTGAAGGGTATTGCGGCAGCGAAGGACGCCAATGCCGCCACAAAGATCAAAATCGACGTGCCGAGCAACGCCAACAAGACGACCGTCGAGATCCCGGTGGAGAATGTCACCTCCGGCACTGTGGCCGTCATCGTCCATGAGGACGGCACGGAGGAGCTCGTCAAGGACAGCAAGCCCACAGAACACGGCGTGCAGCTGGAGCTCAGCGGCAGCACGACGGTCAAGATCATCGACAACTCCAAGACGTTTGACGACACCAAGGACCACTGGAGCCGGGACGAGGTGAACTTCGTGGCCGCCCGTGAGCTGTTCAACGGTGTGGGCGGCAACCAGTTCGGCGTGTCCCAGCCCATGACCCGCGGCATGGTCAATACGGTCTTGGCCCGCCTGGCCGGCGTGGACACCACCCCAAGCCAAGGGCAGGCCTGGTACGAGGTCGGCACCGACTGGGCCAAGAAAAACGGCATCTCCGATGGGACGAACCCCACCGCCCCCGTGACGCGGGAGCAGTTGGCCACGCTGCTGTACCGCTACGCCGGGTCCCCCAGCGTAAGCGGCACCCTGCACGCCGCCGACGCCGCCAGCGTCAGTGACTACGCCGAGGACGCCCTGCTCTGGGCCAATCAGAACGGCATCGTAAACGGCGTAGGCAGCAACACCATCGCCCCCAAGGACAACGCCCAGCGGGCGCAGGTGGCCGCCATGCTGGCGCGGTACCTGCAAAACCAATGATCTGATCCCCCTCTCTGAAAGAAATCAAGTAGGCGGCTCCCGAATTTTGGGAGCCGCCTACTTGATTTTGTTATCACGATCCGATCACGCAAACCGCTGGATCAGGATCATTTGGCCCGGTACAGGAAGGTCACGATCTGCCCGCGGGTGCAGTCACTCAT
>OLNZ01002398.1_pt1 | contig 11366 bp, 8 predicted proteins | sample 1672981 | NCBI WGS metagenome assembly OLNZ01 (sample SAMEA3136743, study PRJEB25190) | human gut metagenome | biome: human gut; feature: human-associated habitat; material: faeces | place: Austria | collected 2013
TAATATATCTAATTTTATTACCTTTTGTTAATTTAATTACTAGATCACATGATAATACTTCATATGATAAATCATTTTCCAACGCTATTTGTTTTATTATTCTTTGAAGATTTTTCATAAAGCACCTACAATAAATATAAAATAATTCCACTTACTACTGATATTAAATAAGTTAAAATTAAAATATTTATATTTTCTTTCATATTTTTATTTGATTTAAATAATATAATTATAGCTATACCACTGTTAGATAAAAGACCAGAAATTAATGATGAAAAACTAATTGTACTACCTAAATATAATTCTGTAAGAAGAATACTTGAACCACAATTAGGAATAAGACCTATTAAACTTGTAATAAAAGGACTAAAAATACTATTTTTAAGTAATAAATTTGATAAATAATTATGACCTAAATATTCAAATATAATATTCATAATAAAAGTTATAACTAAAATAAATAAAAATGTTTTTAAAGTATGAATAATTGTAGAAACAAATATCCCTTTTTCACAATGACAGTTTTCTTCATTGCATATATGATAATCTAAATTATTTATTTTTTTATTTTTCCTTATAATAAAATCTATTATTATTCCACAAAACATACCAATAAATATTTTTATAATAAGAATTTTAAATATTAAATTAATATCAACATTATGTGATAATAAAACAGGTAACATTTCATCACTTGTTGATAAATAAATAGCTATAAGAGTTCCTAAACTAATTATTCTTGTGACATATAAATTAGTAGCTAAAACACTAAAACCACATTGAGGAAAAGCTCCAAATAAGCTTCCTAAAACAGGTCCATATTTATTTGACTTTGTAATTATTTTTTGAGTTTTATTACTTAATTTATGCTCTACTAATTCAATAATTAAAAAGGCAATAAATAAAAATGGTAATAGTTTTATTCCATCTATTAAAGTATCTTTTATAATATCTAACATAAAATCATCTCCACTTAATAAGCATTATAATTATATAAGTATTAAAAAAGAAAGTCAAGCAAACTTTCTTTAAAATCAATTCATTAATTTATTAATTTCTTTATTTCTTCAAATGTTTCATGTTTCTTTTTATAATTTTCAAAATAAGCATTAAATTCTTCATCTGTTAAATATCTAACTTCTTTTATCTCTTCTTTATCTTCTTTAGGTATTTCTTCATAATCTAATTTTTTTATTATTTTATTTGCTAAATATTTTATAAGTAATGTTATAAACCATAATAAATATACTGTTGTATTAGCTTGAATTAATACCATTAATGTTTCATTATTATATATTGAAGTCTTTTCAAATATATCTATATTTCCTTTTACTATAATATCAATAGATAAAACAAATAATAAAACTGATATAGTAAATAACATTACATTACTAATTACTATAAATTTAGATTTTTCCTTTCTTAAAATCATTTTTACTAAAATAAGTATTCCAATAATCATTAAGCATAAATATGCAATAATACTTGGAAAGTATAAATAAGTAAATAATTTAGTTACTAAATTATCAAAAAATTTAGTAAATGAACTACCATAGTTAAATATAATTAATATAAATGATATAAAATATAAAACTGTTACAATTATTTTTAAATTTCTATTATTTGATTTTTTAGATAAAACAAGAGTTAATGTAGCTGCGATTAAAAGAAATAAAATTATAACAAAAAAAGGTGAAGATGAAATTAGAGAAAAAAGTAATTTTATTCTTTCAAAAAATGTTATGTCTTCCATAATTTTCATCTTCCCTTCTTTTATTCTTTATTTATTAATTCTGCAATTACAACAGTTTGTTTATTTTTTGTCCCCCAAGTACATGTAACAAGAGCAAGACTTGTTACATCATTATTTCTATAAATTGAAACATAACCAGTTTTATTAACTGTATATTTTTTTGTTACTTTATATGTATACTTTTTATTTTTATAATTGACATAAATTAAATCATTATTTTTTATATTATCAAGATGATTAAAGTAACAATTATAACATGTACCATTATGTGCTGCTAAAATGAATAAACCTTTATCTACATCAGGATAACTTGATTCTTTCATTATTTGAACATTATAATTCACATTATTATAAACAGAATTTTTATCAACAAGTCCTTTTTTAATATTTATACTGGGTATTTCTATGTATCCTATATAGTTATATGAAGGCCTAGTTGGTTTTGGTTTTGGTGGTGTTACTGGGGTTTCGTTAGGAGTATCATTATTATTTATGTTTAAATCTTCATCGCTATCGTTTAAAATATCATCACTAACATCTTTATCAGGATTTACAATAACTGAATTATATGTTAGTTTTATTCTCATTTCTTGATAAACATAATCTTTTTTAGATAAGAAATATTCCCAACCGATTATTATTATACCCAAAATAATTAATACTACTGATAAAACTATTACCTTTTTTCTAGTATTCTTTTCTTTTTCCATATTTAAAAGTTAAATAACTTCCTCCACCTATTAATAAAGTTCCTACTACAATTAAAACTACTTTCATTGTTTTTCCAGTATCAGGTACATCAATTGGTTTTTCATTATATATTGTAATTTCATTATCTACACTTTTATAATACTTAGATATTTCACTTATTATTGTTACAACACCATTTTCATCAACACTAAACTCTAATACAATTGGATCATTTTTATATCCTGTTGGAACTTTAAGTTCTTTTAAAATATAAGTCCCAGCTTCAAGTTCTATTCTATAAGGAGTCTTTGTTGAAGTCCATTTAATAACTTCAACTTCTGTTTCACCAGTTTTTTTAATAAGTACTAATTCTGCTCCTTCAAGTTCTTTATTTGTTGCTAAATCTGCTTTAGATATAGATACTTTTCTTGTATCATTTTTAATTGTCAAAACATTATCATCTAAAGTTACATAATCATTTTTACTATTTAAAGTTATTTTACCTTTATTATCTACTTTAATTTCAATTGTATCAAATAGTTTTTGATAACCAGTTGGAGCAACTACCTCTGTTATTATATATTCACCTGGTTTTAAAATTAAAGTTTTATTATCTTTAGTGATTTCAATTTCTTTATATGTTTCTTTTGTTTTTTTATCTAAAATATTAAACTTAGCATTTTCTAGTTCTTTTGAACCATCAATATTAGTTTTATTTATAATAAGTTTTATTCTTTTATTTTCAAAATTACTTTTATAATACGCATTATCTTTATCAATAATAATTGTTTGAGATTCCGCAATTACATAACCTTCTTCAGGATTTTCAACTTCTACTATTTTATATTTTCCATATGGAAGATTTTGGAAAGCAACCTTTCCTTCTTTTGTTGTTGTTTGAATTCCTATTAAATTACCATAAATATCTTTTGCTTCTTCTTCATTATTGCCATTAATAAAATATAAGCTAAACTTAACACCTTCGATAGGTTTATTAGTATCAGCATCTAATTTTGTTAATGTTATTCCTCCTGCTTCAAGAGTATTTTTGACAATAACTTTAATTTCTTCATTAGGAAGAACTTTAACATTTGTAGAATTACCTGTTATAAAAGCATTATTTCCTATTTTTATTTGAACTAAATTATTTTTTAAATTAGTTACATCTTCTGTTAATGTATAATCACCAGGAGTTAAATTATCCCAAGTATATGATGTATTACATGAAAATTCTTTTGTTACATTATTTAATGTTATTTTAAATTTTTGATTATTTGTTATATAACCTGTACATTCTTTTGTAACAGTTACTTTACCAGGTTTTAATGAATTTGTTACTGTTACTTCGCTTGTTTCATTATATTTTACTGTAACTGAAGAACTTGAATATTCTACATTATATTTACTATCTAAATCAATTTCTTTTACTGAATAAACACCTACTGGCAAATTAAATGTTACATTAGAATCACATGAAATTTCTTTTGTCCCAACATCTTCTAAGAAAGTACCATCTTTATAAATTCCTATTTTAAATGTTCCAGATACACCTGTTTTACATACTTTATTAACTTTAATATTACCTTTTTTTAATGAATTAGTAAATGTTGCTATTGCACTTTTACCAGAAGTTAAAGTTATTTCACCTTCAGTATCATATAAAACATCTTCTCTATCTTCTTTTTCTCTTATTAAATATGTTCCAGTTGGTAAACTACTTCCAAAAATTGCTTTTTTACTATCTCCACAAGATATACTACCTGTTTTATAAACTGTATTATTTTTTACTAATTCAACTTCAAATGTACCAGTTAAACCATTATTACATACCTTAGATACATATATTGTTTGTGAAGGTGTTTCTTGAGATAAAGAAACAACGTTTTGATAATTGCTATAACCATATTCAGTAAGTATATATACAGTACTTCCACCACAAGCATTTCCTAATTCAGTATTACTTGGATTACATGAAATAGTTGAAGCATTTTTCATTATATCCCAAATATTATGTTGGGTAGTTGCATAACTTCCTGTATTTGGATTACTACAACTATAGTAGCATGTTCCAGTTAGTGAATAATCATAAAATGTTGAACTTCCACTCCAAGAACTATTTGGAAACTCCGCATCACATTCACTACAATAATATGGAGTTCTAGAACTATCTGCTATTTCAATTACACCCGCATAACCTGGATTAACTCCCCAAGTTTTACCAGGACAAGAATATCTACCTGTTTGATCTGATGCATACCCTTTAATACCACCATAATTTCTTAATGATATTGCAGATACATTAAAATAACATGTTAAAAACACAAAAATAAATATAAATATATACGAAAATATTTTCTTCATAAATTTCACCATCCTATATCATAATTAAATTATAACATTATAAAAAAAAATAGTAAATACTATTTAACAACAATATTTACCACTTTTCCTTTTATTACAATAACTTTTACAATTTCCTTATCAAGTATATGTTTTTTTACATTTTCTTCGTTTAAAGCTTTTTCTTTTAAAGATTCTTCATCTATATCTTTTAATACATTTATTGTACTTCTTAATTTACCATTTACTTGTACTGCAATAGTTATTTCATCTTCATCTAATTTACTTTCATCGTAAGTAGGCCAACTTGATTTATATATTTTTTCTCCAAGATTACAAATTTCATTTAATTCTTCAGTTATATGAGGACATATTGGATTTAATAACATTAAAAATGTACGAAAATCTTTTTTAGTTATCTTACCTACTTTTTCAAATTCATTTAATAAAATCATAAGGGCACTAACTGCTGTATTATATTTAATATTATCTATATCATCAGTTACTTTTTTTATTGTTTTATTAATTAAAATTTCAAGACTTTCAGTATATGAAAAACTATCTATTAAATTATCCTTCATACGATATACTCTATCTAAGAATCTTTTACATCCTTTTAAACCTGATTCATTCCATACTGCTTCTTTTTCATAATCTCCGATAAATAATTCATAACATCTTAAACTATCAGCACCATATGAATCTACCATAACATCAGGATTAACAACATTACCTCTACTTTTACTCATTTTTTCGCCATTATTACCTAGAATCATTCCATGAGCCACTCTTTTTTTGAATGGTTCCATCGAAGGAACAAGCCCTTCATCATATAAAAATCTATTCCAAAATCTTGCATACAAAAGATGTCTTGTTGCATGTTCCATACCACCATTATAATAATCAACCATACCCCAATATTTCATTACATCATAAGAAGCAAATGCTTTGTCATTTTTAGGATCCATATATCTTAACCAATACCAAGAAGATCCAGCCCAGTTTGGCATTGTATCTGTTTCTCTTTTAGCAGCACCACCACATTTAGGACAAGTTGTATTAACAAAACTATCTATCCTAGAAAGTGGACTTTCCCCATCATCTGTTGGTTCATAAGAAGTAACATCAGGAAGTGTTACTGGTAAGTCTTCTTCCTTAACACCTACCCATCCACATTTTGGACAATTAATCATTGGGATAGGTTCTCCCCAGAATCTTTGACGAGAAAACACCCAGTCTTGTAAACGATAATTAACTTTTCTTTTTCCAATACCTGTTTCTTCAAGATAATCTATCATCTTTGAAATTGAAGTTTTTTTATCAGTAAGACCATTTAAGAAACCTGAATTAACCATTTCACCATCTAAAGTATAAGCTTCTTTTGTTATATCTCCACCTTTTATTACTTCTACAATTTTTATATTAAACTTTTTAGCAAAAGCATAATCTCTTTCATCATGAGCTGGAACAGCCATAATCGCACCAGTTCCATAGTTAGTTAAAACATAATCACTAATCCAGATTTCAATTTCCTCATTATTAACAGGATTAATCGCAGTTAAACCATCTAATTTAACTCCTGTTTTTTCTTTAGTTAAATCTGTTCTTTCAATTTCAGTTTTCTTCTTTGCTTCTTCTTGATACGATTTAACTTCTTCAATATTTTTAATTAAATCTTTATATTTATTTAACATTTCATGTTCTGGTGATACAACCATAAATGTTACGCCAAATAAAGTATCAGGGCGTGTTGTAAATACCTTTAAAGTATCATCAACTTCCTTAAGTTTAAATAAAACTTCTGCTCCTTCACTTTTTCCTATCCAGTTTATCTGAGCTGTTTTAACTCTATCAACAAAGTCAGTCATAGAAAGGCCATCAAGTAATTTATCAGCATACAAACTCATCTTTAACATCCATTGAGATTTAAGTTTTTTTTCTACTTTTCCCCCACATCTTTCACAAACATTTCCTTCACTTTCTTCATTAGATAAACCAATTTTACAATTAGGGCACCAATTAATTTCTTTTTCTGCTTTATAAGCCATACCTTTTTCAAAGAATTTTAAAAATTGCCATTGTGTCCATTTATAATAATCTTCATCTGTTGTTGAAAACTCCCTACTCCAATCAAAAGATATTCCAAGTGATTTTATTTGACGTTTAAATGTTTCAATATTTTGTTTTGTTGCAATTTTAGGATGAATATGATTTTTTATTGCATATTGTTCTGTTGGAAGTCCAAAAGAATCCCAACCAATTGGATATAAAACATTAAACCCTTGCATTCTTTTTTTTCTTGCCATTGAATCAAGCGCAGTTTGACTTCTTACATGTCCTACATGAAGTCCAGCCCCACTTGGATATGGAAATTCTATTAAATAATAATATTTAGGTTTATCACTATTATTTTCACAAACAAAAGCTTCTTCCTTATCCCAAATATCTTGCCATTTTTTCTCTATTTTTTTAAAATTATACATCTTTAACCATTCCTCTTTTCTTATAATAAACTCTAATAATATAAAAACCAAAATATGTTAATCCAATAAGAAGGACAAATCCTACCAATATTTTTAAAAAGATACTTTTAACAAAAAATGTTGTTAAAACTGTTATAGGAAGTACTATAGAAAACATAAAAGTAATCTGCTTTAATAACTTTTTATAATTAACTTTTTTCATATCTAAATTAGCCATTCTTACTAAAAGTTTTACTTCTGGTAAATTAACTTTTTCTTTATCACTATATTTTGCTTTAAATCTTTTCGTAGCAATAAAATAATAATACAAAAAAATTATAATAAAAAATAATATAAATTGAATCACATATTCCATAAATACACCTTCTTTATAAGGTTTATTATAATAAAAAATAAATAAATATTCAAGGGATGTTAAAAAATAATTTTACTTGAAGTAATAAATTGTTTATTTTATAATATTTATTGGTGATATTATGTTTAAAAATTCAAACACAAATAAAAGATATTATACCTTAGATTATTATTATAAACAAAGATATGGTAAAAAAGTATTTAAAGTTAGTTTAAACTTAAATCTTACATGTCCTAATATTGATGGTACAAAAAGTTATGGAGGATGTATTTATTGTAAAAATGGCAGTGGTGAAGATAAAAACTTAAGTTTAAAAGAACAATTTATTAAAGTTAAAACACTTCTTCATAAAAAATGGCCTGATGCTAAATATATTGCTTATTTTCAAGCTAATTCTAATACATATTGTTCTGTTAATTTCTTAAAAGAAAAAGTAGATGAAGTTTTAAGTTATGATAATGTATGTGGAATTAATATAGCTACAAGATGTGACTGTATAAAAGATGATATGTTAGAATATTTAAAAGAATTAAATAAAAAAACTGATTTAGTAATTGAACTTGGTCTTCAAACAATAAAAGATGAAACAAGTAAACTTATTAATAGAGCTCATACTTTAAAAGAATTTGAAGATATGTATAAAAAATTAAAAGATAATAATATTAAAGTTGTCGTTCATATAATAAATGGTTTACCTTATGAAACAAAAGAAGATATGCTTAATACTGTAAAATATTTAAATAATTTAAAAATAGGTGGTATTAAAATTCATATGTTACATATTTTAAAAGATACCCCTTTAGAAAAACTATATAAAAAGGAAAAATTCCATGTTTTAACAAGAAAAGAATATGTTGATATTGTATGTGATGAACTTGAATATTTAAACGAAGATATCGTTATAAATAGAATAACTGGTGATCCTCACGAAGAAGATTTAATCGAACCTTTTTGGTTACAAAAAAAATTTTGTGTTTTAAACGAAATAGATAAAGAATTAGTAAAAAGAAATACATACCAAGGAAAGAAGTGCTGACTACACTTCTTTCTTTATTTTTCTTGTTTTTATCAGTTTTTATTTTAACATTTATAACAAAAATAGAGATGACAAATTATCATCTCTATTTCACACTAGATTTTATTGAACTATTTTTTTTCTTAACTTTATAATTATTTTAGTATAGTATAAATACTATCATTTAATTGTAATTGATTACTTATAAATATTATATAGTAAATTTAGTCAAGACACGGTTAAGTTAACGAGATCACAAGATCATACCCTCAAGTATATATGGATTAGTACTTGTTCCGTTTCCACCTGTTATCTTAACATTTGATATTAGATATAGGACTGGCCGAACCGGAACCTGGCCTTGGTTAACATCGGCGTAGTCGACGCTCCCACTGGCACCGGCAAAGAACACGATGTACCTACCGCTGGCATTCTGAGGCAATATCCACTCAGTATCCTTTAAATTATATAACCAATTTGTACCATTACATGCCCTTATATCATTTGATGATGAGTTATTATCCCATATTCTTTTATTTTCACAATTACTACTTGCATATCCATAATCACTTAAATACATTAGTCCTAGTTTTCCTATAAAGCTATTTGGATTTGTTCCATTGTAAAACTCATTGCTTGTTGTATTTTTTATTTTTCTTTCATATGAATAAAACTGTAATGGTGTATCTACATATCCACCATTATTATAGCTTACGTTTTTTCCTCCTAAATAATATTTAGTATTTCCTATCATATTTTGTGCTTCACTTGTTAAACTATTTAAATATGTTGTATTAAGTTCTGTATTTAATGTTGCTCCAGTCCAATTATTATATGTAGAGGTACTTGCTACTTGAGTTGTATTCCAATACTTATTTCCTATACTTTCATTTCTTATTAATTTTATTCTATTTTCAATATTTCCTGTTCCATCATCTGTTGGGAATACTCCAATTATTCTCCATATTTCATTATTAAATGTCACATAGTTTTTTGGACTTGCTCCACGATATCTATATTCTGTTATACTTTCTGTTGCTCCTATTTGAAGTGTACTATCAGCAGGATGTGTTATTGTATAAAGTCCACTGTTATCTTTATTATCTGTTAATGCAATAAGTGTATCTGTTCCTTTTGGTCCTACTTTTATAATTCTAGTTCCTTCAAAATAATTTATGTTTTCATCACACCATTCTTTTGTTGGTTCATTACCTGCTCCAAAAGTTTCAGTTAAATCTACTATCATAACTTCATCTACATAAGAATTTGTTGTAGCGTTAACCATAAAGTTTCTTACATACCATGATTTATCTAAATAAGATGTTGATGTTATTTGCCCTATTCCTGATAATCTTTCCCATTTTCCTTGTGTATCTTTTTTATTTGCAAACACCATAAGTGCATCTGGATTATCCGTATTATACCATTCAAATCTATTATCTGTAACAGTTAAACCACTTACAGTTTTATACATAATAGAACCATAATATTTATGATTTAATGCTGGTGCTGTACTTGATAATGTTTGTGTTGACATTGCAGTAGTATTTGGAGATAACATTAATGATTTTCCCCCTGAATATTTTTCATCACTTGTTATACTTGCTCCTGATAATTCCCAATTAGCTGCATCTTTTTCAAAATCACCATTTTTAACCATATTTGTTATTGTATATTCATTTCCAAACATTTGTCTTGTATATATTTTAAAGTTACCATTATATATTACATTTCTTGGTGTACCTGTTTCTGTTTGTCCTTGGTAATCATTTGGTGTTTCTTCTGTTAACCATATAATCATTTCAAATGATATATTTTCTTTTGCTTCAAGGTATCCTTTTAATATTACATTACTTCCACTTGTTATTTTATAATCTTCATCTTTATTTGTTTTAACTGCTACTTTTAAATAGTTATTTGGTATACATACATTAGCAGTTACACTAGATCCATTTACTGTATAACTATTTCCTACAGTACAATTATTATTTAAACTTAATTCATAATAACTTTTTATTGTACTTGTATTAGTTAATGTAATACTATAAACATTATTATTTAATCCTTGTTCATCACTTTGTGGTACTGCATTATTTAATATTATTGCTTCACTTTCATTTGTATAACTAAGTTGTAATGTACCTGCTGAAATAGTTTGTGTTGTACCACTTGCTTCAAATAACAAATAAGCCATACTTGATCCAATTAAAAGACATGCTATTCCTACTGCTGTTACAGTTATAGATAGTATTCTTTTTTTATTAGTTTTATATTTTACTTTTAATTTTTCAAATTTTTTAAAGAAATTCATGAGGCAACACTCCTTATCATATACACATAAATTATACAATAGATTTTTTTAATATTCAAGGTATTAAAATAAAATATTTATTAAATTTCAAATAAAAAATTATGCACCATTTTTAGACTTTATTTTTATAAAATTTGCACCTTTTTTATAAAATATAATAAAAATATGTAAAATTATTATTTTTTTACATATTTTCTAATACTTTTCTAATAGCTTTAGTAGGTAACAAAGCACAAGTTTTTCTATTTGGCTGTAAATATATTTCTTCATATACATTTAAATCTTTTAAAACATCTTTATTATATTCTTTTTCATTAATCATATTTTCATAATTATCTAATATATTTAATACTTCTTCTTTTGTTTTACCTATTAAAAGTCTATTCATAATAGAAGTAGCACTTGTTGATATAGCACAA
>OLNZ01002402.1_pt1 | contig 11355 bp, 7 predicted proteins | sample 1672981 | NCBI WGS metagenome assembly OLNZ01 (sample SAMEA3136743, study PRJEB25190) | human gut metagenome | biome: human gut; feature: human-associated habitat; material: faeces | place: Austria | collected 2013
ATAAAGGGACAAGCGTGGAACTGGAAGTGAACAGTTTGGCACCGCAGGATAAGTCGCAGGTGTTCGGGCATCTGTATGAAAAAGGCTTCCTGATTAAGACGAAGGATGACAAAGCACCGGAACTTGCGCTTGGATGGCGTGCGAAGAAGCTGAATGGCAAGTATGAATTCAAATGGCTGTACTGTGGAAGATTCGGTCAGGGATTTGAAGATAATTACGAAACAGAAGGGGAAACAAAAACAACGCAGACAGCAACATTGAAGGGCGATTTTTATGCCCGTCAGATGGATGGAAGATATGAATGCAGCGTTGATGAAAGCAATCTTCTTGCGGAACATACAGAAGCAGCGGCAGCGATCAAAGACTGGTTTTCAAAAGTTCAGGAAAAACCGGATGCAGCATAAAACAGGAGGGAAAAGAAATGGCAGCAGCTAAAACAAAGAAAAGATCAATTATCATCGGCAACAAAGAATATACGATGCCGCAGAAGATGTCCACGATGGCATATTTGCGCTATCTGGAAGTGCGCGACAGCATTATGGACACAGAAGCGAAACAGGCGTTGTACACAAGACAGCAGTTCATGGATATGATGGACGTTATTGTTGAAATGTACGGAAACCAGTTCACAACAGATGACATGCTGGATGCTGAAACCGGAATGACACCGGATTCGATCGTGATGGAATTTGCATTGATGGATGTATCAGTGGGTGAAAAGGTTGATAAAAGAACGGAAGACTTCGCGAAAAATTTTACAAATGGCAAGTGATGCCGGAACTGATCTTGTCGTGTGGACACAAAGAATATGTCTGCACGACGATTTCAGTGGAAATGTATCGCAGATATACGGAAATCATGGAACGGAATGACAGTGATTCGATCAGTGATGCTTTTGAAGCGAATACGAAGATCTTAATGACAGTATTCGGAGCAAGACAGCGGGAGGTGGAAGAAGCCGATCCGGAAGATGTATTGTCAGCTGTGAAAGAAATCCATTTCATGATGCAGGATGTGATCACGAAGAAATTTCTGGATCTTAATCCAGAACATCCTGAAAAGATACAGAAAGAAAAATCTGCTTTCGACGAATATGACGAAGAAAATGGATATAACGATGAAGATCCGGGTGAAAACCTGTGGAAGATATGCAGGGAAAATGTGGATCGGATAGTGAAGATCTGTATCAATCTTATGAAAAACTCATATCAGCAGTGCATAGAAGCGGACATCATGAGCCTTTTAGATCATGCGGCATTCGAGATTAGGACGGTCGATGAGAAGTAAAGAAAGGAACGCGAAACATGGCTAAGACCTTAATTGAGATTAGGGCAGAAACGTCGCAGTATCAGCAGGCGATGCGTCAGGCGGCAGCAGAGATGAAAAACCTGACAGCACAGCATTCGCTGGCTGCGGCACAAGCAAAGTTAAGCGGATCCGCGCAGGACGCCCTGCGTGCAAGAGTGACCGAACTGACATCGAAGATAGATGTTCAAAAGGGGATCGTGCAACAGAATGGACAACAGTATGACAACTTAAAACAGAAGTTGGAACTGCAAAAAGCAGCGCACGATCAGCTGAAGACAAAGGTTGAAGCGGCAAAAAAAGCATATGAAGATAGTGCGAAAGCGACAGGCGAAGACAGCGAAGAAACACAGAAGCTGAAGGCAGAATATGAAAAGTTGTCTTCGCAGCTGTCCACCAGTGGAAGCCAGATCACAAAAACAGAAACAGCGATCACGAAGCAGGAAGCGGCAGTGAATCAGTCGAAAGCTGCACTGACTGAAATGGAAGCGGAATTGAAAAATGTGAACGCAGAACTTGCGCGTGCGCCGTTTGATGAATATGCAGCAAAAGCAGAAAAGGTTGGCGGCACATTAACGAGTGTGGGGCAGAAACTTCTTCCGTTATCGACCGGTATTGCAGGGCTTGGAGTTGCGGCTGTTAAGACGACAGCGGATTTTGACAGTGAAATGTCGAAAGTATCAGCAATTTCCGGAGCAACAGGAACGGATCTTGATAAACTGCGAGGAAAAGCCCGTGAAATGGGCGCAAAAACAAAGTTCAGCGCATCAGAAGCTGCACAGGGGATGCAGTACATGGCGATGGCTGGATGGAAGACGCAGGACATGATGGACGGCTTGGAGGGCATCATGAATCTTGCGGCAGCATCAGGAGAAGATCTTGCATCGACATCCGACATCGTAACAGATGCCCTGACCGCCTTCGGACTTTCGGCAAAAGATTCCAGTCATTTTTCTGATATTTTGGCGGCAGCATCATCGAATGCAAATACCAACGTGTCGATGATGGGTGAAACGTTTAAATACGCAGCCCCGGTTCTCGGATCGTTAGGATACACAGCAGAAGATGCTGCGCTTGCGATCGGATTGATGGCAAATGCAGGTATCAAGTCCAGCCAGGCGGGAACAGCTTTGCGAGGAGCCATCACGAACCTTGCGAAGCCAACAGATACTGTCGCGGCTGCGATGGATAAGTATGGAATATCATTGACAGATAGTTCCGGTAAGATGCTTTCGCTGCGTGAACTGATGGAACAACTGCGGCAGAAGCTGGGTGGACTGTCAGAAGCGGAACAGGCACAGGCAGCAGCGGCATTATTCGGAAAGGAAGCAATGTCCGGAATGCTGGCGATCATAAACGGATCAGATAAAGATTTTGAGAAGTTGGCAGGAGCGATCGACAACTGCGATGGATCATCTGAAAAGATGGCAAACACAATGAATGACAATCTTCAGGGGCAGATCACGATCCTGATGTCACAGCTTCAGGAACTTGCTATCAGCTTCGGGGAAATTCTGATGCCAAAAATCCGTGATATTGTGACACATATTCAGAACTTTGTGGACAAACTGAATGCAATGGACGAAGGACAAAAAGAAACAATTCTTCGCATCGGAATGTTTGTGGCAGCACTTGCACCGATGCTGATGGGATTGGGGAAAGTGATCACGTTCAGCGCAAATGTATCACGCGCACTTGGAACGCTGTCAGCCGGACTTGTAAAAGCAGGCGGATTTTCAGGAGTATTCACGAAAGCACTGGGATTGATTACATCACCAGCGGCGATTGTAGTGGGAGTGATTGCAGCAATTACAGCAGTCATTATTCATTTATGGAATACGAATGAGGATTTCAGAAATACGATCACGGCGATCTGGCAGAAAATCAAAGATGCATTCACAACATTTGCAGTAGGAATCAGTGAAAGACTGTCAGCGTTAGGAATTACATTCAGCGACGTGACGTCAGCAATAAAAACAATCTGGGACGGATTCTGTAATTTGCTTGCACCAGTGTTGGAAGCTGCCTTCAGTACGATTGCAATCGCATTACAAACAGCTTTCAATGTCATTCTTGGAATATGGGATGTATTTTCTGCTGTATTCAGTGGTGACTGGTCTGGTGCGTGGGAAGCTGTAAAAGGAATTTTTTCAAGCATCTGGGATGGTCTGAAAGAATATTTTTCAACAATAATCGGAGCAGTCAAAGGTGTAGCGGACGTTTTTCTTGGATGGTTTGGAACTAACTGGGAAACTGTCTGGAATGGAGTGAAAACCTTTTTTGAAGGAATCTGGAACGGAATTTCTTCGTTTTTTGAAGGAATCTGGAATGGGATTTCAACATTCTGCACAACGGTGTGGAATGGAATTGTTACAAACGTGACGGCGTTCTGCACGACCGTACACGATACGATCAGCACAATCTTTAATGCTGTGAAAGATGTCGTGTCTAATGTGTGGGAAACAATAAAGAATGTGGTTCAGGTTGCGATCATGTTCATAGTGGAAGTTATCAAAGCAGCATTTGAATTGATAACCGTACCGTTCCGGTTTATCTGGGAAAATTGTCGAGATACGATCATAAGCGTATGGGAAACAATCAAAAGCGCGGTACAGACAGCAATCAATTTTGTGAAAGATAATATCATCACGCCAGTGATGAATGCGATCAGCACAACGATCACGACGGTATGGAATGCGATTCAGACGACATTCACGACAGTGATAAATGCAATAAAGTCTGCGGTACAGACGGCATGGAATTTCATGAAGGATAATGTGATCACACCAGTGATGAATGCGATCAGCACAACGATCTCGACGGTGTGGAACACCATTAAAACAACATTCACGACAGTGATAAATGCAATAAAGTCCGCGGTACAGACGGCATGGAATTTCATGAAAAACAGCGTGATCACGCCTGTAATGAATGGAATAAAAACAGTCATCACAACAGTGTGGAATGCGATCAAAACGGCGGTGCAGACTGTCGTAAATGCGATCAGAACGACGGTGCAGACTGTATTCAACGCAGTAAAGACAACAGTGACAACAATCTGGAATGCGATCAAAACAGGAACATCGACGGCATGGAATGCAGTGAAGACTGCGGTGACAACACCGATCAATGCCGCAAAGTCAGCAGTGACATCTGCGATTAACGGGATTAAGTCAACGATAAGTTCTGTATGGAATAGCGTGAAATCAGCAACGTCTTCGACATGGAATGCAATCAAGAGAGCGATCACAACACCGATCAATGCTGCAAAAACTGCGGTAGGAAATGCGATCAGTGCGATCCGATCAAAATTCAACTTCAGCTGGTCATTACCGCATTTGAGACTGCCTCATCCGTCTATCAGCGGATCATTCAGCTTGAATCCGCCATCAGTTCCACATTTCAGCATTAGCTGGTATAAGAACGGCGGTATTATGACGAAACCGACCGCATTCGGGGCGGCAGGCGACACATTGCTGGCAGGAGGAGAAGCGGGAGCAGAAGCAATCCTTCCATTGAAACAGTTCTATGACAGGCTGGGCGACATGCTGGATAAAAAGTTGGATGCAATTATGACAGGAACAACGGTATATGTCTATGTAACAATGGACGGCGAAGTCGTGGCAACGAAAGTATATTCAAAAGTGGAAGAAAAATTCACAGATGAAATAAAACGGAGGAGGTAAAGCATGATCATAAACGGGATTGACGTCAGAAGATACGGGGCGACATTACTGACGGCAGAAACAAAGCCCCCGAAGATGACGGCAAACTATGAAATGATGTCAAAAGCACTTCTTCCGACAGAGTACGACACAGATATTCCACTGGGTTCTATGACAATGACCATATACTTCAGGGGAAAGAACAGGGCGACACTGGAAAGAACAATGTCATCTTTTATGCAGAATTTCAGGTCATCCTGCATTATGGAAGAAATCAGAGGATTCAAAGGAAAATACAAAGGTTTTCTGGCTGGCGATGATTACGAAAAAACGCTTGAAAAGGAAAAAAGAATTCTGACATTAGAATTTGATGGATTCTTTTTTGACGATGAAGCAGAAGGGATATTTGATCAGGAACTGGAAGGAAAGCTGTACGCAGAAGGAAGCCGGGATACACCTTGCATTATTGAAGTGACAGCAAAAGCGGATCTGACAAACTATAAGATAACACTAAACGGGGAACCGTACACTATTGAAAGCCTGATGGATGGCGAAACGATTGTGATTAACGGGAAGACCGGAAAAATAACAAAGGAAGGGGATAACGCTTTCGGATCCGTGGATCTGTGGGCGTTCCCTAAACTGAAAACGGGAAGAAATGACCTTGCGTTTTCAACGAATGGCGCAAGGGTAACAGTTAGGTATTCCCCGATGTGGTTATAAAGGGGGGATGATATATGCTTCAGATATATGATGATCAGCACAGGAGAATTGCAGGAATAGATGATCCGGATGATCTAAAAATTGAAAAAACATTATCATCCGGAGATAAGCAGATTTCATTCAGTTATCCGAAAACAGGATCAGAAATTGAAAATCTGCGGGCTGAATATTATATCAGGACAAAAGATGATGAATATGTTCTGAAGGAAATAAACACAGGAGAAAATAAAAACAGTTATGTAGCACAGCTGAATATAGAAGAACTGGAATCACAGGAATTTCTGTACGGATTTGAGAGTGTAACACAGACGGCGCGCGCCTGCTTGGAATTCGCTTTTGATGGAACGGGTTGGACGGTTGGAATTTGCACAGTAACAAAGCGAAGAACAGTCAGCATTGATGAAACGTGCAATGCTTGGGATGTACTTCAGGAGGTTATGGACACATACAGATGCGAATGCAAGATCGACAACATCCAGAAGAGAATAGACCTATATGAAGCGATCGGAATGGATCGCGGAGCGTATTTCATAGAAGGATTAAACCTGCGGAAATTGACACTGAAATCAGATACATATGATTTCTATACAAGGATTTATCCAGTGGGAAAAGATGGGATCACACCGGAAATTATGCTGGGGGTTCCGTATATTGACAATCATCAGTATTCAGATAAAGTGATTCCGCGCTATTGGAAAGATGAACGATACACCATCACTGAAAATCTGATTGAAGATGCGACTGCGAAGCTGGACACAGCATCGAAACCGTATACAGCATATACTGCTGACGTTGCGGATCTGGCATCGCAGAAAAAAGAATACAGCATTCTGGAATATGACATCGGTGATACAGTGCATCTGATTTCAAAAACGGAAGCTACAAAAGAAAAGCAGCGGATCGTGAAGATGACGGAATATCCGCAGCATCCGGATAAAAACACCTGTGAACTTTCTAATGTGACAAAGAGTTTTGCACAGCTTCAGGAAGAAACAGAGGAAAAAATGAAGTCCGATGCAGTGGATCAGGCACAGGCAAGGACAAAGAAAACGCTGAATGAAGGATACTGGACAATCGAACAGGCACAGGCTGCAATTAAATCTTCAGAAAGCGGGATTATGACATCGGTTCAACAGGTCAGAACAGAACAAAGGGATCTGACCTATGCAGCAGAACAGGAAGCGAAAGACTATGCTTCGCAACTGAATGAAAAGACCATTGAAAGAATGACAAATGAATATTCAACAGCACTGAATCAGACTGCAAATTCATTTGATATGTCTATTAAGTCGGTCGAAGAAACTGTGACATCGCAGGGCGACGAACTGGAAGAATTCAGAAGAGAGAATGAAACATATTTCCATTACACGGATGATGGAATGGAGATCGGGAAAAAGCAAGATGGCGGGGTACTGCCGTTTTCGACATTGCTATCCGACAAAAGACTGGAATTCAGGCAGGAAGGCATTCCGGTGGCATATGTGCAGTACAACAAGCTACACATTGAAAATGTCGAAGCGGTGCGAAGGTGGTCAGTCGGAGCAGCAGACGACGGCGGATACTTTGATTTCATATCCACACAGTACGGGATGGGTGTGAAATGGAGAGAAGCGGAGCAGGTGGAAGAAACGGCAACACAGAGCGTCAAAAGGCAAAAACGGAAACAGGAATACAGACAGCTGATCGACGATGATGGAATATTCGAGGTAGTAAAAGTATGAGTACGACAAGAAGAGAAGTACCAGTCACAAGTATATATGCGAAGGCTGTCTTCACCGGGAATGTCAGCGGAGATGTAACAACAATCACATCAGTAACATTCACGCAAAATGAAGATGATTGGCTACTGGGCGTAAAAAAAGAAGATATGCCATCAGTCATGATCATTGATGGAAAACAATACAGATGGACAGTGAATTCCTACTTTACATTAAATACCATCGTAGCACAAGGAACATGGGTAAAAAAAGCAACACTGAACATTGGAACAAAGCTGACGATCAGAAAACCATTCTTCAAAATTGTATACGGTCAGAATCCGACACAAGAAGGAACAGAAATGACCTTTTCATTTTACGATCTGGGATCATTTGCACCATACGGATTTGATCCGGGGGCTTCGGAATTTGAAATTGATGGAAAGACGGCAGTTCCTATCAATATAGAAAATGCAGATGAAGATTCACTGTTTTCTGTGAAACTGTCATCTGATGCAACGTACAGATTCAAGTGGGCGATTGGATCAAAGTCGTATACACTGGACAAAAAAACGTCCGGAGCGACAAGGATCAATACAAGCTATACTATACCGAAAAGCTGGAATGAAGAGATAAAAAACAGTACAGCGGGTTCCTGTACACTTTCAGTTCAGGTACTGTTTGGATCGCAGGTATATCAATCAAGGGATACTGCGGTGAGGGCGACAGTCCCGGATGATTGTGTCCCGGTGATCAAATCCATATCCATCGCAGATACAAAAGGGCGTGTCCCTGCGGCGTGGGGGATGTTCGTGGAACATAACAGCAATATAGCCATTACAGCAGCGAATATCACAAAGTCATACGGTGCGGATATTGTATCAGTCAATATGGAACTGAATGACAGGACATATTATGGAACGCCTTCTGCATTGCCACAGTCATATATGTTGGAAGACTATGGGATCATGGACGTGACAGTGAAGATCCGTGATACAAGAGGACGGACGGCAGAAAAAACTGCAAAAGTGACAGTCGTGGAATATAATCCGCCGACGATTCAGGTGGATTCTATGAGGTGCGGACAGGATGGAACACTGGAAAATGAAGGCGTATATTTTTTAACGACGACAGACAGCACATATTCAACCTGCAACGGAAAGAATAAAGCAACACTTCAGATGCAGTATAAACTTTCAAGTCAGGGCGTATATACGTCAGCAGTAAAAGAACTTCCGATTGGGGAAGCGACAACTGTTTGCGGCGGGGATCTGAATACAGAATTTTCATATGATGTTCGTTATGTGCTGAAAGATACATTCAATACAGTGACCGTCATTGACTTCGTATCAACAGCGGTATATACAATGCATTTTTTGCATGGTGGGCGCGGTGTGGCTTTTGGATCGAAGGCAACCGTGGAAAACGCAGTGGATTTTACGTTTGATGCGATATTCAGGCATGGGGTGAAATTCATAAAATCAGATGGATCCGAAGTGACAATGCAACAGATCCTGAACAAACTCGGATTATAGAAAGGAGGGAAGACAGTGGCACTTGGAAAAGTAATTCAGCGAATTGAAATTGAAATGTCGGGTGGGACAAAACAGTATATGGTGTCTGCAAAGCAGGGAGATCGGGCAACAAGATATGTCGAAACCGTACTACTGAATCATGGGGAACCGTACACGATCCCGGCAGGATCCAGCGTCACAGCTTTCATCAGAAAACCAGATAGACACAGGGTATATACACCGTGTGAATTCACGGACAATGTTGTGATGGTGGAATTGGACAGTCAGGCACTGGCGGCAGCGGGAACGGCATTGTGTGAAGTGGAAGTGAAATCTTCAGATCTGATGCAGGTAGTAACATCGGTCACTTTTGAAATAGAGATTGAAGCAAAGGTGAAAGATGAAGATGCGATCGTTTCGGGCGATGAACTTTCTATCTTCGATAAGACAATGAAACAGTATGCTGATCAGGAAACGAAACGTGTGAAGGCAGAAGAAGCCAGAGCGCAGGCAGAAACAGGTCGCGTGAAGGCAGAGGAAGCCAGAGTGCAGGCAGAAACAGGTCGCGTGAAGGCAGAGGAAGCCAGAGCGCAGGCAGAAACAGGTCGTGTGAACGCGGAAAAAAGCAGAGTGTCAGCAGAAAGTGATCGCGTCACGGCAGAACAGGAAAGACAGAAGCAGGCGAATGAAGTTCTGGATAAGGCAAATGAAGCTGTAAAAATTGCGGGGCAGATCAATGAAGCGTCATATATGTTGGATAAAGATGAAAATATAAAATATGCATATGCAATTTATACAGAACGGGGGATCCCGCATCTGGCATTAACACCGATCAATGAGTAAACAGGAGGAAAAGAAGAATGGAAGGAATTGATTTATCATTTCCGTCTTATGCACAGCATGAGAGAATGGCGGCGGCACTGGAAGCGATCGCACTGAATGGCGGACAGAATTCGGCGGAAGCACTTGACGCTGCGTGCAGACAATTACTTGACGGAACAAATACAACACGGGTTTTCTGGTCATGGTATCCGCGTGCGCTGGCAGCAGGAGAAACAGACAAGTATAAATTGCTTTCACGGTTTGCAACAGCAGCAGCGCAGGCATGGAATGGAAAGACGTATACACTGCGAAGCTATGATCCGTCAGTATCAGGAATAACAAAAATGACACCGATGGATGATCTGGCAGATAAAGCGGCAGCACAGCTATGTACAGAAAATACTGAAGCGGTCGAGGACTGGGCGGATGAAGATCCGATGACATGGTATATCAGAGCAAACGCGCTGTCACTGGAAGACGGAACCATGAACATCACATATTTTGAAGGTGAAGACGGTTTTGACATCACTGGTGAAGATGCACCAGTATATACATTTGCGCTTGCATTATGGATTAAAGAATGGAATGACGGCACATACGATTATATTTCATTCAGAACAACAAGGGGATCCGGCTATTATCCGGATGCGGGGGATGTGGATCCGAAAAATAAAAAGCGACTGATCACATGGCACGCAACATTCCCCGGTGGTCTGGACAGCAAAGGCGCGTTGACATCCGGCGCAGGGATCAAGGCATATAACTTCGCATCAGCAACGGCAGGGATCCAGAAGGCACGACAGAAAACAATTTATGAAGGACTGTGGAATGACTGCGATACAAGATGGATTCTTCGTATGTGGCAGTTAAGGCATTTTGATCTGGAAAACTCAAACATTGCCGAAGGATGCACAAATTACAACTATCAGTACATGGCGGCGTTGCCGGAAGAAAATGTGAAAAGGGTTCTTCTGTCTGCAAGTCAGGCAGCAGGATTCATTGTCGGATCCACGGTATCGGTTGGTGATATGGGCGCACAGTCGAATAAAGACAGATGGAATGCATGGATGCGTAACCTTGCGGATCTGGTGAAAGTATCTTCAATCGAAAAAGTAACAGTAAACGGAACGGAATACACAGCGATCAATCTTGACATCAGCGGAACGATCACAACGACAGCAACAACGTGTATTTCAACTATGCCGTGGCATTCGGGCGCAACAGAAGCATTGCCGGGGCATAAAGACGGATGCACATTCAGCCTGACAGCAGGAAAGACACCGCTTCGTGTTGCTGGTGTAGAAGTTTTGGATGGATCATATACGATCGGGCTGGATCCACTGTATGACACGACTGCAAACGAAGCAGGAGGATTTGATTATACTGTGTATCAGTGCCGCGACAGTCAGAAACTGTCAGGATCAATCACAGCGGACTATGAAGATACAGGCATTGTATATTCTGGTATGCCGTCCGGATGGAACTATGTGAAAGCATTTATCAAGTCAAAGTTGGGTGTGCTGTTTCCGAAGCTGATCGGCGGATCTTCAACGACTTATTTTAAGTCGGCTTTCTACGGTGCCTACTCCGCCGGGGTTCGCTGCCCGTGGCGTTTTGCGTACTTGTACG
>OLNZ01002403.1_pt1 | contig 11353 bp, 6 predicted proteins | sample 1672981 | NCBI WGS metagenome assembly OLNZ01 (sample SAMEA3136743, study PRJEB25190) | human gut metagenome | biome: human gut; feature: human-associated habitat; material: faeces | place: Austria | collected 2013
ACCGACCTCTTGAAGCTGTATATCCATTTGTGTTTATGGATGCAATTCATTACAATGTCAAGGAAAATCATCAGTATATCACGAAGGCTGCGTATGTAGTTCTGGGCATCAATCTTAACAGTCAGGAAGATATTCTCGGCATATGGATTGGCGAAAATGAGAACAGTAAATTTTGGTTGAATGTGTTGAACGAACTCAAAACCCGTGGAATTAAAGATGTATTTCTGTTCTGCGTTGACGGTCTGACAGGTTTCAGACAAGCTATTAAAGCAGCTTTTCCGAACGCACAAATTCAGCGTTGCATCATTCATCAGATGCGCTCAAACACAAGGTTTGTCAGCTACAAACACATCAAAGAGCTGATAGTTGACCTGAAGAAAGTATATCAAGCTATCAGCGAAGAAGAAGCTATGAACAACCTGATTTTGTTCAAGGATAAGTGGGGCAAAACTTATCCTTCCTGCGTGAAAAGTTGGGAAGAAAATTGGGATATTCTATCCACGTTTTTCGTATATCCGCCCGAGGTTCGGAAGATAATATATACAACGAATATTATTGAAGGTTTGAACCGTCAGTTCAGGCAAATTACGAAGAACAAGCCGTCATTCACGAATGATGACAGCCTGCGCAAAATGTTGTATTTAGCGTCGCAAAAGATTGTCGAACGCTGGACACAAAGATGTCGAAATTGGGATATTGTTTTGAGTCAGTTATCGATAATATTTGAAGACAGAATACCAGCTTGATTTACCCCCGAGAATAGAATTTCCTGTCCCCAAAATGTTATTCACGCAAAGCGTGCATAACATTCCGCAGACAGGAAAGAAAAGTTAACACGGGACAAATCAGAAAGCCTGATTACACCGCAATCCGCTGTTTTGTTATTGCTTGAAGGATTATTATTTACACAGAATTTCCATCTTATTTCTATAACTAATATGCGTAAACAGCTGTACTAAATTGACTTTTAGAAATACTGTCATCTGTGTCTATGTTAGTAAATGATGATGTGTAATCATTCAACTTATTCCAATATTCATCTTGACTTACACTTTTGTTATTCCATGTATATGAATTATTATTTTCCGAACCAAAAGCGACTTTTTCTTCGGATATGTTTCCGTTGTTTAACGTATATTCTATCAGCATACTTGCTCCCATTTGCACAGTATAAGCATAACATGAGCCTGATTTTTTCTTATATCCAAAATTCTGTCCACATGGTTTAAAATTAACCTTATTATTATCAATCCAACATAACATTGCACCTGCCACATGGTATTTACCTTGAATAAATAACTCCGGCACATCATCATCATCAATATCAACAATCCAAATATCATCATATGCGTCTTCTAAAGAATTCACATAATCTACATAGAGATTTTTCCAATCAGCTTTGTTATCCGTATTCGAATTTACAGGTGTGGTAGTCATTTCTATAGTTTCGCTATATATTTTATATGTGTTAAAATTCCAATCAACCACATAACCATCAACAATCCACATTTGCTTTGTAATATCAAAATCAAAATCGTCATGTTTTTTATTTAATATTTTGTTAGTTGACTCATCATATAAACCAAGATTGTACATAAAATAAATGTTCTCCGGCTCTTTCAAATCTCTTGTAACAAAATAATTTTTATTTTTGTATCTGCCTGCTTCATTTTGTGAAGTTTCAATTTTTCCTGACTCAAAATCAAATTTATATAAGTCAAACATTTTATCCATATCTGATTGATCTGTATTAAAAAACAAAGCATATTTGCCGTTGTAATCCATAATTTGAAAATCAAAATTATCAGGAACTTGTGCCGAAGTTTTCATTTTGCCTTTTGAATCTACTGCAGATATATACTTTTTGCCGTTTTTAGTATATTCAAAGCATATTTTTTCTTTTATAATGTCACATATTACACCATCAGATGATTTTATTTTCTTTGTATATTCATCTTTATCAATATTGTATAGACACAATGAGCCTTGCTCATTAACAAATATCGTATTATCTATACAATAAGCTATATTATCCCCATAATATGATACCTTATCCGACCAGTCTGCTATCGTATTTACAACCGAACTCTTACCAATATCATACTTTTTCAATAAGTATTTATAATCATCGTTTCCACTCTTAGCAACATCCAGATAATATAAACTATTATTTTCACATGCAATTAGTTCACATTTTCCTTCTGAAGTAAATAGATATTCACTCTTACCATCTTTCGTAGTAGTTTTATAAACTTTTTTCTTTTCATATTCCTGTCCACTGCTAGAGTTTGAACTTGAACCTTCAACATAGTAAATGATATTTCCATCAGATAACAAACTACATGCATTATCTGCCGAAGAAATTTTCTTTTCCTTCGCAGTTATGTTTTCTTTGTAATATATAGCGTCGCTTTTAGCACAAATATATTTTCCATCTGTACAAATCAGATATTTACCTGACACAAAGTTCGAATTTAAGGTTTTATCTGTTTCTTTATTAGACAAGCGAAAATTATTGTCACCAAAAATTATCGGATGACTTTTATCTTCCTCGCAACAATATTTACCGTTTTTATCAAAGGCAAAATTCAATGCAGTTTGAAGTGTATCGTAATGATTATCAGAACCGGTATCACATAGCATCTGCTCGTATATAGTCTTTATCATGGATAGATTATATGTAGTACAAATTGTGCCGCTGTTTCCAATAACTGTTGACGCACCTTTATCGAGAAAAGCTTTAGCTAAAGTATCATCTACGCCTGAACTACAAGTTCCTAGATAAATCATACATCCGTCAATATTACTTAAATGATTATTAAAAAATTTATATCCAACAGCTACATGACCTGAATTTGTAAAAATCAGTTCGCCATTAAGATATTCATCAGTATATCTAATGTTTTTTATATAATAGTCCACATCATATAAAAAAGCATTTTTATCAAGCATTGTTCCTGTGGCGATAAATGAATGTGTTTTCTCGCTGTATCCACCGTGACCATGCCATATTACAACCTTATTTTTTCCAATATCTGATATATTTTCAATATCAACATCCGAATTATCATAGTTATTAGTAAACTTATAATCTTCTAATGTGTTCTGAATGTTCTCAGCGGATTGATCAACACATTCTTGTGAATATTTTTGCAAGTCATTATCATATGTTGAAAGACAAGGTTGATAAGTAGATACCTCTGAAGAATCCATACCATCAACAGCAGGCACATAAACATACTCAATTCCACTGTTAAACTGCATCCATACAGATTGACCCTCGGTTACATTGTATTCCTTAATTTCTTTGTCGTTAAATAATTTTTTAGCATACTCCCCAACTGCACTAATCGCTTTTTCTTTGTTATCACGAGTAATATAGCCATTCTTCCCCTTAAACTCAGACTCTATATTACCGACTTCATCGTTGATTTCAAAATAATCAGTTAATCCCTCTTTCATAAGCTGTTCTTTATTAGGCTTGTTAAATACTGTAAGGCATAAAACAATTGACACTAATATTAGCACACCAATCACTACCAATGTAATAATGATTGCTTTTTTCTTTTGCCTATTATTTTTTATTTCTATTTCAAAATTCTCATACTTCATAAATATTCTCCTTAAAATATTTTAAATTGATACCATATCTTATCTTGTGTAATGTGCCAAAAGCGTAGCAACTAACCATCACTACGCTTTTAGCAAACTTATTTTGGATAACTATAAGCTGATAAAAATACAGCTTTAAGGAAATAACATATTAAATCAAACTATGATTAAAACTTATTCTTTCAACTGACCGCATCCGCAGGTACTAACATAATTAGAATTTATTTTTCCGCATTTTGGGCACTTCCACTCACCTTTTGATGGGGTTGCAACAGCAGCATTGCTTTCCCTAAAGATAGATGAACCTGGAGTACAGCAATTATTGGAGGTGCTTTGATTTATTGTCTCAGAAGGCTCTGTGAAATATTCAAAAATCTTTTTCTTTCCGATATTTACTGCTATTGCAGCACCAATTGAAACACCTATCCAGATTGCAAGTGAGAACATAGTTATTGTTTTTTCTTCGCTATAAAGATCTCCGAACCAAAGATTGCACAACAAAGGTACTGCTGCATACAAAGAAAATACATCAAATAAAATTCCCTGTGCACAGATAATTATTCCTTGAACTAATGTTGTTTTGTTTTTCATAATTTTCCACCTCAATCAATATTTATCATATGTAAAACTATCATATAATTTTTCAAGAGTTGTCCTTTTTTCAGTTTGTGACAATTTAACCCAATCTTCCGACCATACTGTATCACTTGTCATATTTATGTCTACTAAACCTTTTAATTGCTGTGAGTTTATTAAATCATATTCGTCTTTCGTTATCTCTTCACAACCCTTTGATTCTCCATATGAATCAGCGTAACGATAATATTTCATACCTAAATTTCTTTCAGATGTATAAGACGAATAATAATCTTCACTCACATCGGTACCAGTAAATGAAAGAATATAATTACCAAGCCACCAATCTTCTTCTGTAATACGACAGAAACTAGTGCCCAATATTCTGTATTCACCAGTTTGCTTTATATAATATCCTTTAGTATTTGCTTCGAAAGAACCGTTAGCTTTTTGTAGTTTGTTATTTGAATAATAATAGACGTTAGCTGGATTATTTCTGATAGAGCCTCCGCCACACTCCATAATAAATTCATGACGTCCGTCAAAATTCAAATCCTTAAAAGTAAGTGCACTGTGATATCCTACAGTAGCACCCTGATTCACAAACCACTCACTTTCGTGTTCCAAAAGTTCATCAATGAGTTTATCTTTAAAAGAGTCTGTAGCTATAGTTTGATCATAACTGTAGCCAACTCGGCATACTTTTCCTGTACTCTTATCTTTTCTGTAATAATATACATTTGCATGTTCCCCATTGATAATTTCAAGAATTCCTTCCCTTGCATAATAATACAAACCACCGTCAAATTCCATATATTGACCTATACTCTGCTCATATCTGAACAACCAGCCAAGTTGAAATTTACCCACACTCTGATAATCGTTAATCTTGGTAATACTGTCATTTGCAATATCGTAACTGTTATAAATAATTTCATCATAATTTCTTCCGGTATTAAAATAGAGTTTACCTTTTGACAACTCCATACACTCATTTGTTACATCAGATGAAATCAATTTAACATTTTTACCATCTAAATCTGATCTGTACAATTCACCTGATGTATAGTTTCCTTTTGTACCGGTAGTTACTGTATAATTGCAAAGATAATATATCTTATCATTATATATGATAAATGACTGGACTCCACCATTTGCTTTAACAGGAAGTTTTATATAGTCGGGTTTTACTTTTGAAAAATCGAGTCGAGGTCTATTCATTCCCTCATGTGATCCTTCTGAAGAAGAATAATAGACTTTATCTTTGTATTTCTGAATCACATTGGAATAGTATATTTTATCTTCACTTTCACTGCTTGATGACACAACTAATTTACACTTACCCATATGGGTATCTTCTCCACGCCTAATATTTGTTGGAGTTAGATTAAACTTTAATCCTTTATAGCTGTCTTTTGATATTTTAAATACAAAATAACCATCAACATCATCAATAAGCGATTCAAACTCACCTGATTCATTTGTCATTACTGTGGCAAACGGGGTTTCTGCATTTTCAGAATAAATTTCAACTTTTGCATCTCTTATCGGATTAGAAGTTTCACTGTCTACAACGGTACCCTTTACATATCTGTAGCTACACTTATCCATAAAACGAATATCTGTATCACCCTCCATGTGAGTTGATATTTTCAATGGACTGTTTTCTTCATTTACTATTTCAAAATTCTTTTTTGTCGGGATATTAAAAATTTCTAAAATACCCTTTAATGAATCATCAACATATACACCGGCATTGAAATAAAAATATGATGACATGTCCCCGTGAAACAAATTGTCTTTTTTTCGAGTAAGACCTACAGATAATTTAGCTTTTGCTCCTATGTCAGATTTTGCTCCGATTGTAATCGTTGCACAGGTAAGTTCGACAGCAGGACCAATTCCGACAGTTGCGTTTACTGACGCTTCTGCTTTAATTTCCGGTTTGCTAAAATCTTTAATAAATTCTAACCCTGTTTTATCCAATAATACACCAACTTTATTTTCTACCGAACACTCAAAAGTTATCGAACCATCCGCTTTAACTGTTAAATTCACTATAACATTTACACCAACGGTCGGCAATATTCTTACAGGATATTTAGCAATCTCAACTGTTCCTTCTTTACCTATACCTCCTGAAATTTGTGCTGTACCACTAAACTTTAATTTATCTTTCAAGGCAATATAGAAAACAAAGTTATCTTTAATATGCAGGGGATTAAGCGAAAACAAATTTGTATCTTTTTCTGTATAGATTTTGTATTCTAACTCAGGGGTATCAAGACTTCCGTTCAATTTAATTTTTATTGGATTTGCTACATCACCTATTTTGAATTCCTTATTTACAAATTTAAGTTTATTTGCATCCAACTCTATGGTATCTTGTATATCTATTGATTCCTTGTTAAAAAATCCGGCTGAAACACTGTTATCACTTTTCTTTGATTTTTTTAAATCAGTCATACCGGATGAAATTTTGCCCTGAATATCTAATTTATCGTAGAGCTCGTACATTTCAGGTTCTGTAACATCAAGTATTACTTTTCCATCTGAAATCTCAGTCTTATTGATTTTGTATGCTACAGTTTCATTTAAATTATTTGGATTTTGTGTTACAAACACATCTCCTTCTTTTAAACTTAAAGTTTTATCATCTAATTTTAATGTGACTGTATTGTTGTTCATAGACTTCACATATGAACCATCAAATGAGATAACACTATCTTCGATTTTTACAGTATTATCATAATTTGTGTCAATTTTTGTCTTATCAAGAGTTTTCTTAATCAATACAACAATATTATTAAGTTCACTTCTTGTTACAGCCTTTTCAGACACAAATTTGTTGTCTACAAGGTTAAAGAACCCTCTTTCAACCATCGCTGCCGATGCTTCTGGGTACTTCAATTCTTTAATATCGTCACACACTAAAGTTTCGTTATTTACAAAGCCAAGACAATTATTAAGAGTATACGTAGCAAATTCTCTGGTAACATATCCATCAGGATTATATTCATCAACATCTGTTAAAAGTATACCATAATAGTATGCAACTACAATTGAATCTTTGTATTTGCTACTCTCAATATCATTATATGGGACTTTTACATTTTGACCTAACTCTGTATTCATAGAAAACTCACGCACAAGCATATCAGCCCATTCAGCTCTGGTAATATTATCTTCTTCTGAATCAAATGAGTTATATGTAATTACACTACTTATTGTGTAATTGTTTTCCGATACATTTATTTCTTTATTTACTGTAAATGATTTTCGTTCTAATTCAGCAGCACTCACCATTGAAATACCGCCCACTGTTACGACACCTGAAATAATACTGAAACACAGTACTATTGAAAGGTATTTTCTGACATTATTTCTGTTTTTTAATACAATAATGACTGCAAAACTTACTATGCTAATTGATACAACCAAAAATACTGCCATATTATTTCCTGTTTTAACGGACTCTTCGCTTTTTACACTGCTATTTTGTGTAGCTAAAACACTGTTTTTACTTACACCATCCGTTGCAGAAGTTACTGCCTGTACATCTGGAATCAAAATCTTTGTTGTTTCTTCTATATTTGATTTTGAAGTAGCGGTTGCTTTTGTGTTATCAGGTTTAGTTGCTGTATTATTTACTTTTATTGCAACAATATCGAGAGTAATACTTTCACCAGATTTCAGGCTTACATAATCAACATCCTGCTTTTTATTATCCTTTACTTCAAAATTTTCTGGTAAAATTGCTTCTAAAGATACATTTTCAACAGCAAAATCATTGGTATTGGTAACTTTAAATGTTAGGTCAATATCTTCGTTTGATTGATAGCTGTCTTTTTTGGTTGTGATAGAAGCAACTAAGCCATCTTGCGAATTATGTGTTTCCTCTACCGCACCAACAGATATGCAAAAGCTAAACAGTAACATTGCAATAACTGAAAAGGCTGTAAAACTTTTTAATAATCTTCTCATTTAATCTCCTCCAAAATGACATAGTATGCAAAAAGCTTGCATATTTAATAAGATAATTATACAATACTACCAATTGTTTTACTATCCCGAAAAGTTACATCAAGTCGCCTGTTTTTTACATAATTCTACAAAAGTAAATAAATTCTTTCGTTTTTATACAAATTATGATATACTGATTGCATAAGTTTAAGTGAAACTTTCACAATATGGGCTAATTAGGGGGAATTAAATATGAACATATTGGTTTGTGATGATGATTTTTCAATTGCAAATAGCATTGCGAAATACATAAAAAATAAGTTTAAACACGAAGTATTTGTTTCTATTAACAGAGAAGAGGCTCTGAATGTAATACATTCAGAAAATATTGATTTGTTGATTATTGACATTGTTCTCAAAGATGACAACGGAATTTTACTTGCGGAAGATATTCAAAAAATTCAGCCAAATATAAAAACTATTTTCATAACCGGCTACGGCAATGTTTATTATGAAAATATTTACGAGCATATTGCTCCACAGGGATTTCTTGAAAAACCGATTCAGTACAACATTCTAAACTTTTTCATTAAACAGGCTGAAAATGAATATAAGAAAAAGACGGCAAAGCTTAAAATTTCTTATGACTTCAAAGAATATCTTATTACTGTTGACGATATTCTGTACATACAGAGTTCTAAAAGAGTTTGTGAAATTATCACCAATGACAAAACCTATCGTTGCTACAAAAAACTTTCTGATTTTCCAAAGGAATTGCCCGAATATTTCGCAAGGTGCCACCAGAGCTATATTGTAAATGCCAAATACATTGCCTCTTATCAATCAGGGCAATTTACTTTGACAACCGGATCTATTATTCCGATAAGCGATTCTTACGCTAAAAATGCCAAAAATTTATATCTTATGAATTTCGGAGGATAAACAATGTTACTTGCTTTTGCTACTATATTAGACTTAATTACAACTGCTACTTTTCTTCAGTATCCACTGCAACTGCTTGCATTAAAAAAGGACAAACCTATTTACAAAATTATAATGGGAATGTTCTTTGTCTTTACAATGATTATTTCTTTTTTATCCAGAATAAACGAGGAATTTAATGCTAATCCATTAAACCTATTATTTTATTCGGAGTGATTGCCGTAACATTTTTCACTTGTTTCAGCGATAAAATCTCTCAGAAAACAATAGCCTATGTTCTGTTCCTTGCTTCAATGTGTATAACAGAACTTTCGGTTATGGCGTTATTTACTTTTATGGGATTTTCATTGCGTGACGATAAAGTTGCAAATGTACTCAGCAATGTTGTAGCTATTCTTGTTCTTTGGATTTTACTTTTAATATGCAAAAAAATTTTTGATAAAAATCTTAAGCACAAAAATTATTCATCAAGAATGTGGCAATTTGATATTATCATTGTTTCACAGCTTATGTGCAGTTCGGCAATCGCCATTTCCGTATATAACAATAACAACTTTGAACTGACAAGTGCAAATATTATACTTTGGATTTTTGTCATTGCAACAATCATATGTATGGTTATATGTGACATCGCACTTTACAAAGTTTTGCTTGTAAATTCTGAAAATCACGATTTAAAAGAGGCACTCGAACTTTCTAATTTAAAGAACGAACTAGAACTTGAATACTACAACAAAATGAAAGTAAGTATTGCCGAAACAAGAAAAATGAATCACGATATCAGTAATATGATTACAGTTGTAAAAGCTATGGTTAATGATAACAATGATAATAATAGTGAACGAGCAAACGCAATTATCCAAGATTTGACTGAAACTCTTGAGAACAACAAAATCAGAAAATTCTGTGACAATGAATTAGTCAATATTATTATGATTAACAAATATGACACCATAAAAGCAAATCATATTGAGTTTTCAAGTAACTTGAATGTTCCGAATAACATCAATGTTAAAAACACAGATCTCTGTAGATTGTTTACCAACATAATTGATAACGCAATAGAGTCTTGTGTTAGCTCTAACGATAAAAGCAAAGTATTTATTATTCTTTCATCGCAAATTAAAGATAATAACTTTGTAGTAAAATGCATCAATTACTGCGACCATAATATTCCCGATAACATTGATAATTTACAATCCACAAAGCCAAATCATAAAGGACTTGGTATTGAAATCCTAAAAAATATTACCGAATCATATTCAGGCGATTTCACAGTAAGTTGTGAAGATAATACTTTCACTACAATAGCATTGTTAAAAATCTGTTATTAGCCACCCCATAAAATTCTGTGTAAATAATAATCCTTCAAGCAATAACAAAACAGCGGATTGCGGTGTAATCAGGCTTTCTGATTTGCCCCGTGTCAACTTTTCTTTCCTGTCTGTGGAATGTTATGCACGCCTTGCGTGAATAACATTTTGCGGACAGGAAATTCTATTCTCAGGGGCAAATCAAGCCGGTATTCTGTTCTCAAATATTATCGATAACTGGCTCAAAATTATGTCCCAGTTTCGACATCTTTGTGTCCAGCGTTCGACAATCTTTTGCGACGCTAAATACAACATTTTGCGCAGGCTGTCATCATTCGTGAATGACGGCTTGTTCTTCGTAATTTGCCTGAACTGACGGTTCAAACCTTCAATAATATTCGTTGTATATATTATCTTCCGAACCTCGGGCGGATATGCGAAAAACGTGGATAGAATATCCCAATTTTCTTTCCAACTTTTTACGCAGGAGGGATAAGTTTTGCCCCACTTGTCCTTGAACAAAATCAGGTTGTTCATAGCTTCTTCCTCGCTGATTGCCTGATACACTTTCTTGAGGTCAGCCATCAGTTCTTTGATGTGTTTGTAGCTTACAAATCTTGTGCTTGAGCGTATCTGATGAATGATGCAACGCTGAATTTGTGCATTTGGAAAAGCCGCTTCAATAGCTTGTCTGAAACCTGTCAGACCGTCAACGCAAAACAGAAATACATCTTTAATTCCACGGGTTTTGAGTTCGTTCAACACATTTAGCCAAAATTTACTGCTCTCATTTTCGCCAATCCATATTCCGAGAATATCTTTCTAACCGTCGAGATTGATTCCCAAAACTACATACGCAGCCTTCGTGATATACTGATGATTTTCCTTGACCTTGTAATGAATTGCATCCATAAACACAAATGGATATACAGCTTCAAGAGGTCGGT
>OLNZ01002406.1_pt1 | contig 11340 bp, 10 predicted proteins | sample 1672981 | NCBI WGS metagenome assembly OLNZ01 (sample SAMEA3136743, study PRJEB25190) | human gut metagenome | biome: human gut; feature: human-associated habitat; material: faeces | place: Austria | collected 2013
ACATGCCGCCCTGTCACGGCGGAGATCGTCAGTTCAAATCTGATCCGGGTCGCCACTTTTATTTGCCTCGGTAGCTCAGTTGGTAGAGCAAAGGACTGAAAATCCTTGTGTCAACGGTTCGATTCCGTTCTGAGGCACCATTCCTGCGGCTGTGGCGGAATGGCAGACGCGCTACTTTGAGGGGGTAGTGATCTTTCGATCGTGTGAGTTCAAGTCTCACCAGCCGCACCACTCTTTTTTCTACTTGATTCCCTCAATTCAATTTTATATGCGGTCGTGGCGGAACTGGCAGACGCGCTATCTTCAGGCGGTAGTGGAGTAATCCGTGAGAGTTCAAATCTCTCCGACCGCACCACTAAAATGAGAAAAAGCTCATCCATTGGATGGGCTTTTTTATTGCGCTTGCCGGAATGGAGCGTGGGGCTGCTTTCTCTGGCAGCGGGTCTTGCGCCGCCCTGCGGCAGGTGTTTTTGTATCGGTATTCTAAGCAAAGAGGAGATCTTTTTCATTCGCCGCGTGATGAAGAATGTGTACCCCTCACCATGGGAAGCCTGTTTGCCCGGCGCGATTATGATATAATATATACTACGATGTCTGCCCCTTTTGCAAGGCGGCGGATGACGCATTGGGGATCGGCGCCGCGATGTCATTCGTGCGATGCACCATCCTTCAAAGCTTATAACCCTTTGAACCTGTTGCCCAACGGCATGGGGCTTTGGCATTGATTGGCACGCGAGTGCGTACCCTCATGGAGTTTACTATGGAAAAGAAATTGGTCATCATTGATGGCAGCAGCCTTTTATACCGCGCGTTCTATGCGCTGCCGCCTACTATGACATCGCCGGATGGGATCCCGACGAATGCGGTCTATGGATTTCTGCGGATGCTGCTCGGTCTCTATCGCGATCTGGATCCGGAATATATGGCAGTGACCTTCGACAAGGATCGACACACCTTCCGCACGGAGATGTACGAGGGATACAAGGCCACGAGAAAGCCGGCACCGGATGAGCTGGTGCCGCAGTTTGACCTCATCCGCGACGTGATGCAGGTGATGGGTGTCGCGGTGTACAGTCTTGACGGCTACGAGGGAGATGACATCTTAGGGACGCTCTCTCTTCGCTATGAAAAGGAAATGCCGGTCAATATCGTGACGGGCGACCGTGATGCGCTGCAGCTCTCAAGCAACCGGACGACGGTCTTCCTCACGCAGAAGGGCATCACAAATATGGCGGCCATGACGCCGGAAGCGGTCTTTGAAAAGTACCACATAGAGCCGCGTCAGGTGATCGATATGAAGGCGCTCATGGGGGATACTGCAGACAATATCCCCGGCGTGCCAGGGATCGGCGAGAAGACGGCTTTGAAGCTTATCACGCAGTATGACAATCTGAATAATCTCTATGCCCATGTTGAAGAGATTAAAGGCGCGCAGGGAAAGAAGCTTACTGCGAATAAAGAGCTGGCCTATCTTTCCTATGACCTGGCGACCATCAAGCGCGACGTGCCGCTGGAGACGTCTCTGGAAGAGATGCATCAGCCCGTTCATTTTGAAGAAATGCGTGTCCTTTTCCAGAAGCTCGGGATCAATCTTTTGCAGCAGTTTGCCAGCCTTCCGCGCTTTCAAGCGTTGGCGGAAGCGAAGAAAGAGGAGAGCCAGAGAGAGCTTGTGAAGGCGACCCCCTGGCAGGGAGAGGCGTTTGACGAAAAGATCGCAGCCCTTTTGATCGACCGCTCCGGGATCGCGCCTTTCTTCACGGCAAGGTCTGCGGTCGTTGTGAGTGAGGGACGGGCGTACACGGCGGTGCCGGCGCAGTATGAGAAGCTCGCGAAGGCTCTCGCAAAAGCGAAAGCCGTGGTGACAGTCGATGCGAAAGCCCTTCAGGAGTCCGACTTCCCGGCCGATTCTCTGCCGCTCTTTGATGTACAGCTCGCCTCCTACCTGCTGGATCCCGCGCGCGTGACGTACCCCTTATCGTACATGGCAGGGCTCTATGAAGTGCCCGAAGTCTTTGCGGATGAGATGGAAGATTTCGCAGACAAGGGCAGTCTCATCGGAGATTTCCTGTCGAAGATCTATGGGCCGTGCTGCCGCAAGCTCGAGGAAAATGGTGTGATGTCACTTTTCACGGACGTGGAAGAGCCGCTCGTCAAGGTGCTTTCTGCGATGGAGAAGGCCGGCATCGCGACAGACCAGCAGCGTTGGCAGGAGGTCAAGGCGGACATGGAGAGTGAGTTGCGCCTCCTCGTGAAGGATATCTACACCGAGGCAGGGGAACCATTCAATATCAATTCGCCCAAACAGCTCGGACATATCCTTTTCGAGAAGCTGGGGATGCCGGCGGGCAAGAAGACGAAGACCGGCTACTCGACCGCTGCGGACGTGCTGGAGAATCTGGCGGTCAGCTATCCCTTTGTGGGGAAGATCCTTCGCTACCGCACGCTCTCGAAGCTGATCTCCACTTACCTCGAAGCGCTGCCGAAGCTCATCCGTAAGGAAACGGGCCGCATTCATGGCTCCTTCAACCAGACGGTGACGGCTACGGGCCGTCTTTCAAGCTCGGATCCGAACCTGCAGAACATCCCTGTCCGCACGGAGGAAGGAAAGAAGATACGCTCCCTTTTTGTACCGGGCGAGGGCTATGACTGCTTCATCTCTTCGGACTACTCGCAGGTCGAGCTCCGTATTCTTGCGCATATGTGCGGTGATGAGAGCCTGATCGCGGCCTTTGCGAACCATGAGGACATCCACCGCCGCACCGCGGCCGAAGTGCTGGGCATCCCCTTCGAAGAAGTCACCGACGAGCAGCGAAGCCATGCGAAAGCCGTCAATTTCGGCATCATTTATGGCATCAGTGGATTCGGCCTGTCCAAGCAGCTCGGCATCACGCCCAAGCAGGCGCAGGACTATATCGACAGGTACAATGCCCGTTACCCGAAGATCCTGGGCTTCATGCAGCGTATGATCGAAGAGGCCAGGGAGACGGGACGTGCCGTCACGCTTTTTGGTCGCTATCGTGAGCTTCCGGACATCCGCAGCAAGAATTTCATGCGCCGTTCACTCGCAGAACGCATGGCGATGAATACACCGATCCAGGGCACGGCCGCAGATATCATGAAGATGGCGATGATCGCCGTCTATGACAAGCTGAGGAAGGGCCACTATAAGAGCCGCGTCCTTCTGCAGGTCCATGATGAATTGGTCGCAGAGGTGGTGGCGGAGGAAAAAGAGGAGATCGCTGCTCTTTTAAAAGAAACGATGGAATCCGTCGTCACGCTCAAAGTCCCGCTCCTCGCTGACGTCCATGCGGGGAAGAACTGGGCGGAAACGAAGTGAGCGGAGAGGCTGGTGACTGGGGGTTAGGGATTCGTGGCTAGGGATTAGGTTTGCGATACGAGAAAACCACTAATTTCAAACCTTCGCAGCGCTTCATATGTAATTGCAGCGAAGCTGCCACCACACCCCTGAACCTTGAACCCTTACCCCTTTTCTCATTATCATTCAAAGGAAGTTATCTCATTATGTATCGTATCGGATTATCCGGCGGCGTAGGCTGCGGGAAAAGCACAGTCTCCTCCTACCTGAAGGAGCTGGGGATCCCCATCATTGATGGGGACATGCTCGCGCGCGAGGCAGTGCGGCCGGGCAGTGCGGCCATGGAAGACATCCGGCGCGCCTTTGGCGAGTCCATTTTCAATAAGGATGGGACGCTCGATCGGCTGAAAACGGCAGAGATCGTTTTCACGAAGGAAGAGAAACGCCAGCAGCTGAATGCCATCATCCATCCCTTCATCTGGCACCGCACGCAGGAAGAGCTTCTGAAAGCCCAGGAGGAAGGTCATGACCTTGTTGTACTTGACATGCCGCTCCTCTTGGAGATCTCCTGGCAGCTGCGTGTGGAAGAGGTCTGGATCGTCAAGGTACCGCTGGAAATGCAGATCGAGCGTGTCACCCTCCGCGACGGCTTCACCAGAGAGCAGGTCCTTGACCGCATCCATAAGCAGATGCCGACGGACAATAAGCTGAACTACGCGGATGTCATCATCGATAACAGCCGCTCCGTCGAAGACACCCGTCGCCAGGTGAGAGAAGCCCTCGCGAAGGCGAAGGAACGGATGAGGAATATTAGAGACTAGTGGCTGGTGACCGGTAACTCGTGACTAGTGATTTACATACCTCTTTCGGGCATCGCCCCATATATATTCGCGGCGAAGCCGCTACCACAACCCTGAACCCTGAACCCCACATCATTTTTGCCTGAAAGGAGCTGAATCCATGAGAACCGCCTTGAAACGGAAAAAGAGAGAAGTCCACAGACATCAGGGAAATACGGGGGCTATGCTCTTCACCCTTCTTCTGGCCATTCTGTGCGGTCTTGCGGTCTACATCCTTTCAGACATTTCCTTCATGCGTCCCTCGCGGGAGATCTCTCTCCTCATTTCAGAGAGCGCGAAGAAGGAGGAGATCTCGCCGGCTCTTTTAGAAGCCGTTATCCTGACGGAGAGTAAATTCGATAAAAAGGCGGTATCCCATGTGGGCGCGATCGGCATGATGCAGCTCATGCCGGATACCGCAGAGTGGATCTCCGAGGAAAGCGGTCTTCCGGCGAACCGTCTGGAGCGTCCCGAGGAGAATATCCCGCTGGGCGCCTGGTATATCAATTACCTGTTAAAGGAGTATCACAACAATGAGATCCTTGCGCTGGCCGCGTACAATGCGGGCCGCGGCAATGTGGATCAGTGGATGAAGGACTATGGCTGGAAGGAAGGCTTCTCCGACATGAACCAGATCCCTTTCCCGGAAACGCGGGAATTTGTGAAGTCCGTCACCGCATCCAGAGACAGGCTTGAGGCAGAACTGGCGGAGAAGTGACTGGGATTAGTGGCTAGTGACTGGGGACTAGTGACTAGGAATCAGAAGTCAGAGGTCAGAAGTCCGAAGTCTAATGTCTAACATCTCCTAGTCTTCCAGTCTCATAGTCTCATGTAGAAAGGAGTCACCATGGCTGACGTGGATGAAAAAACAAAGAAGGCGCGTGCGGAGCGCCGCGAGAAGCTGCTTGCCTGGTACGAGGAGAAAGAGCTTCCCACGGTCATCGGCGACTATGAGCTTCGCATTATTGATGAGCAGCACGACCGCATTTATTATGCCTTCGGCTGGTTTCACAAGTCGAATGGATGGAAGATCCGCGTCTTATATGATGAGGAAACGGCGGATTACATGGTGAAGATGGATCTGCACATGATCACGCTGACGGAGATCGAATGCATCACGGGCGATCTTGAGGAATTTAAACGCCTCGTGAAGCTGCTGACACCGGAGGCGATCGAGAAGGAGCTCATCCATCGCGAGAAGGTCTCCGTTCTGGTCGAGGGCAAGGGCTTCATGGTCTGGGACTATGAAGAGCTGCTGCCGGAGAAGCTCGGGCACTATGTGCGCGTCATTGCGCCGAAAATGCCGCTCCTTGGGCTGAACGGCTCCTACATCATCGCTGCCTATGAGTGTGAAGAAAAAGATACAGGGATCCTTTTCTTCTATAACATGTATCGCGATGAATACTACGGCGAGCTTCGTGCCAAGGGCATCCCGGGCATCATTCATCAGTACGATGCGAAATCCATAGAAGCACTTGAGGCGGCGATTGAGAAGCACCTGGTGAAGGATCTGAAGGAGCTCTATGAGCATCCGGTGATCGAGGATTAGAGGGTTCAAGGTTCAGGTTGATGGGTTCAGGGCTCGCCCGTGGGGCAGCTCACCCCTTGATTACGTTTGAAAGCCTAAGGAAACGCTGATTAAATCTGACAACGATTTAATCAGTGTTTCCCTAGGAATGAAGGTGGCGGCTCCGTCGCAAATATATATTGCAGCGAAGCTGCCACGACAACCCTGACCCTGAACCCTGAACCCTGAACCTTGAACCTTGAACCTTGAACCCTAAACCTTTTTTATTGCTTTCCATTTACAACGTATGGTATAATAGTATCGCAAGTTATGTGTATAGAATTTCCTGGTGAGTGAGCTGCGGCTCACTTTTTCTTATATATGGAACAGTTTCGTGAACGGACGCATGCGCATCGGGGAAGGGACATATTTTTTATCGCGCGGATGCTGCGATCTATGGAGCCCTTGCTCTTTCAGAAGCGCTTCGGCGTTCACGTTTGATTGATTTCAAGGAGGCTTATCATGGCACATAAAGCAATCGAAGAAGCCGTAGAAGCTTTGCTGGAACCGATTCTGGATGCGGACGGCATCGAACTTGTCGATGTCGAGTATGTCCGTGAAAGGAATTGGATCCTTCGCATTTTCATTGATAAGGAAGGCGGCGTGGATCTCGCAGACTGCCAGAGCATCAGTGAGAAGGCCGGCGAGATCCTGGATGAGAAGGATATTATCCCGGACAACTACATGCTGGAGGTCTCTTCTCCGGGGCTCGATCGTGTATTGAAGAAGGATAAGGATTTCCGCCGCTATGCGGGAAGCGATGTGGACGTGAAGCTGTTTGCTCCGCTCGAAGAGGCAGGCGGCAGCAAAGCGTTCACCGCGCATCTGGAAGGGCTCACCGAGGAGGGTAATCTGGCGCTGACGCTTACAGACGGTACAGAGATCGCATTGGATAGAGATAAAATTTCACAAGTAAGACTTCATTTTTCGTTTTAATCGAGGAGGAATAGTTCATCGTGGACGGCAAGGTATTATTGGAAGCAGTAGAAGCCCTGGTCAAGATCAAAAAGGTTGACAGAAATATGGTGTTTGATGCACTGGAAATGGTGCTTCTGACCGCTTACAAAAAGGAAAGCGGCAGCAATGCCAAGGCTTCGGTTTCTCTCAATCGTGAAACCGGCGAATATAAAATTTATGAAGAAAAGACCGTCGTGGACGAGATCCATGAAGACTCTGAAAATGCGATCAATGAGATCACGGTGGAAGAGGCAAAGAAGATCGACCGCAGCTATGAAGCAGGCGACATGCTCCGCATCGATGTGACACCGAAGAATTTCGGCCGTGTCGCAGCGCAGGCTGCCAAGCAGGTCATGATCCAGAAGCTGCGTGAAGCCGAGAGAGGCTCCATCTATGACGAATTCTCCGGCCGTGAAGGCGATGTGATCACCGGCGTAGTGAAATGGAATGAATCCCGCACCATTTTTGTCGACCTCGGCCGCGTGGAAGGGATCCTGCCTTTTGCAGAACAGATCGAAGGCGAAGAATTCCAGCCGAATGATAAGATCAAGTGCTATGTCCTCGAAGTCAGAAAGACCACGAAGGGACCGGAGATCATCCTCTCGAGGACCCATCCGGGCCTCTTGAAGAGACTTTTCGAGCTGGAGGTACCGGAAATTTACAGCGGCACCGTGGAGATCAAGAGTGTCGTCCGTGAAGCGGGCTCCCGCTCCAAGATCGCCGTATACGCGATGGATCCGGCTGTCGATCCGGTCGGCGCGTGCGTCGGGCCGAAGGGACAGCGTGTACAGAATATCGTGAACGAGCTGCATGATGAAAAGATCGATATCGTCCGCTGGGACGAAGATCCGGCGATCTACATCGCCAATGCCCTCTCCCCGGCAAAGGTCGTTTCCGTTTCCGTATGGGAAGAAGAGAAATCCTCCTATGTCATCGTACCGGACTACCAGCTGTCGCTTGCCATCGGCAAAGCAGGTCAGAATGCCCGCCTGGCTGCCAAGCTGACGAACTGGAAGATCGATATCAAGAGCGAAACGCAGGCGAATGAGGAAGGCTTCGGTGAGACCGACAGCGCCGATCTCGATGACGACATTCTGGGAGATATCGAAAGCGATATGGGGGAGGAAGCTAAGGAATGAAAGTAAAAAAGATCCCCATGCGCATGTGCGTAGGCTGCAAGGAGCTGAAGCCGAAGAAGGAGCTGCTCCGTATCGTGGCTCTGCCGACGGGACTCATCGAGCTCGACCGTACGGGCAAGAAATCCGGCCGCGGCGTCTACGTGTGTGACGATATCGAGTGCTTTACCAAGGCCTACGAGTCCCATGGTCTTGAGAGATCCCTGAAGCGTCCGGTATCCAAGGATGTATACGATGCGCTGAAGGAACAGATCGAGAATGGATGAGCCGGTATACCGCATGCTTGGCCTTTGTATGAAGGCAGGTCGTCTGCTTTCGGGAAATGAACAGGTGGCAGAAGGGCTGAAAAATGTGAAAGCTCCGAAAGGGGCCCTTCTCATTATCACGGAAGACAGCTCCCCAAGAACAAAGGATGAGTACAGAAATGCTGCAGAAAGAGCGCATATCTCCTACAGACTGTTTGGAGAAAAGGAAAGGCTGGGCAGCGCCCTCGGCAAAGGGGTGCGCACAGCGGCGCTCATCACAGACAAAGGCTTCAGCCGCGCGATCGCTGAAAAGATCGACAAGGCGCTGGCTGAAAGATAGCTGCCAGGGGCAGATGGAAATGGGTCTTAGAGCTGCTCGTCGCCAGAGAGCGGCCGCCGAATAGGAGTCCCATTTCCGTAATAATAAACCATGAATCAAATTGACATACACTTGGGAGGCTGCTTATGCAGAAAAAGAAGTACAGAGTTTATGAACTTGCCAAGGAATTTGGCAAGACAGATAAAGAGGTCATTGAAATTTTGAAAGCCGGTCATGTCGATGTGACGAACCGTCTCTCCGGCGTGGATGACAATGGCAAGTCCATCCTCGCGCGTCACGTCGCTGCGGAAAAGAAGAAAGCGGCAAAGCGCCCGGTGATGCGTACCGTCCGTTTTGATCAGGCAGGCCAGCCGAATGGCAAGAAGGGCAATGCCCGCCAGTCCTCCTACTCCTCCTACTCCACGGAAGAAGCAGCGCCGGCAGAAGCTCCGAAACCGGCTCCGAAACCGGCTCCGAAGGCAGAAGCTCCGCAGAAGGAAGCGCCGAAGGCAGAGCCGGCCAAGGCGGCAGAACGCCCGTCCCGTCCGGCGAGAGAGGCATCCCGTCAGGATGGGCGCCGTGACGGAAGAAGAGACGGCCAGAGACGCGATGGAAGAAGCGAAGGCAGAAATGATAGAAACGGGGAACGCCGTGACGGGGGAAGCCGCTCTCAGGGAAGAGACGGCCAGAGAAACGATCGCTTCAATCGCACCGGCGACCGCCCGCAGGGAGCAAGAAATGGACAGAGTGGCGGCAATGGAAGAAATGACCGTTTCAAGAATGACAGAAACGGTGACCGCCCGAAGACCGATCGTCCGGCTCGTCCGCAGCGCCCGGCAGCTGCTGCCAAGGCTCCGGTAGAAGAGACCGCGCAGAAGCCGGTCACCAGAAGAGCGGAAAAACCGGCTAAGAAAAAGACGAAGAAGGACTGGGAAAGAAGCCGCAGAGAGAAGGAAGGCGGTTCCCTCATGGCCCGTTCTTTGAGCCAGAGCAAGAAGAAGAAACACACGAATGAAAAGAAAGTGGCTGCGTACCCGACAGAAGTCGAGCTGCCGCCGAGCGTTACCGTCAAGGAGCTGGCTGAGCTTTTCGGACGTGAAGTCAGCGAGATCATCAAAGCACTCATGATGGACGGCGTCATGGCGACCATCAACCAGAACCTGGACCGCGACACCATCGAGATCCTGGCAGAAGAATTCGGCATTACCCTGATCGAAGCAGAAGCTCCGGCGGATCCGACCGAATATATCCCTGCAGAGGATGATCCGCGCTTCCTGAAGCCAAGACCGGCTGTCGTCACCATCATGGGCCACGTCGACCATGGCAAGACCACCCTGCTCGATGCCCTTCGTCAGACGAATGTCGCGCTCCACGAAGCCGGCGGCATCACCCAGCGCATCGGTGCATACCAGATCCGTTATAAAAATCATAAGATCACCTTCCTCGATACCCCGGGCCATGAAGCTTTTACCGCGATGCGCTCCCGCGGCGCGCAGTTGACTGATATCGCTGTCCTCATCGTAGCAGCCGATGACGGCGTCATGCCGCAGACCATCGAAGCGATCCATCACGCGAAGAATGCCGGTGTACCGATCATGGTCGCGATCAACAAGATCGATAAACCGGGCGCCAACCCAGACCGTATCAAGGAAGAGCTCGCCAAAGAAGGCCTGCTCGCCGAAGACTGGGGCGGCGATGTCATCATGACACCGATCTCCGCGAAGAAAAAGATCGGGCTTGATGATCTTTTGGAAAACATCCTCCTCGTTGCTGAAATGCAGGAGCTCAAGGCCAATCCGAACCGCGAAGCATACGGCGTCGTCGTCGAAGCCCAGCTGGATAAAGGCAGAGGCCCGGTCATGAGCGTCCTTGTCCAGAACGGTACCCTCCATATCGGTGACGGCATCCTGGCCGGCAAGAGCTGGGGCCGCGTCCGCGCGATGAACAATGAAAACGGCCGCAAGATGAAGAGTGCGGAACCGTCTGTCCCGGTCGAGATCCTCGGCATGGACAGCGTGCCGGAAGCCGGCGACCACTTCTTCGTCATGGATGAAAAGAAGGCTAGAAATATCGCTGAGATCCGCGCATCCCGTGCGAAGGAAGAGGAACAAAGAAGTGTCCAGAAAGTCACCCTTGATAACATCTTCGAAAAGATCAAGGAAGGTGAAATGAAGGAACTCGACGTCATCATCAAAGCGGATGTCCAGGGCTCCGTCGAAGCGCTCGTACAGTCCCTGCAGGCCATCAAGAGCGAAGAGGTCCGCATCTCCATCGTTCACTCCGCCGTCGGCGCTATCAATGAATCTGATGTCATGCTCGCTTCGGCATCCAATGCACTCATCATCGGCTTTAACGTCCGTCCGGATGCCAATGCACGTGCCATGGCGGAAAAGGACGGCGTCGATGTCCGTCTCTACCGTGTCATCTATGACTGCATCGATGATGTCAAGGCGGCGATGGCAGGCATGCTTTCGCCGACCATCCGCGAAGTGGTCCTTGGTCATGCGGAGATCCGTCAGGTCATCCACACACCGAAGGTCATCGTTGCCGGCTCCTACGTGCAGGACGGCAAGATCACCAGCAACTGCCAGCTGCGCCTGATCCGCGACGGCATCGTCATCCATGAAGGCAAGATCGCATCGCTGCGCCGCTTCAAGGATGATGTGAAGGAAGTCGCTGCCGGCTTCGAATGCGGCATCGCCATCGACAGCTATCGTGACGTCAAAGAGGGAGACCAGCTGGAATCCTTCGAGCTGAAAGAAGAAGCTGCTGAACTGAAATAATGCATACATCGTTCGCCTTTACAATTTCATAAGGGCGAACGATTTTGTTTTTGGGGGTGACTAGTGACTAGTGACTAGTGACTAGGAGACATCAGACTCTCGTATCGTCATTGAAAGCGTTGCCGAGAAATCTTTCTTGCAGACCGCTAAACGAAGGATGTGTGAAAGCAGAAATACG
>OLNZ01002408.1_pt1 | contig 11338 bp, 10 predicted proteins | sample 1672981 | NCBI WGS metagenome assembly OLNZ01 (sample SAMEA3136743, study PRJEB25190) | human gut metagenome | biome: human gut; feature: human-associated habitat; material: faeces | place: Austria | collected 2013
GGGCGCGATTATCTCCAAGTGGGAATGTATACCGATGTTGTTTTCCCGGAGTTTGGCGTTCATTTCATTGCCGTCAATGACGGCGTGGACAGCACACGCGGCGAAAGTGAGTTTACCGCGATCCGCAATGTGTTCAACGAAATGTATGCCCGCGATACCTCTAAGAAGATTCGCGCTACATGGCAGAGTAAAGGCAAGTCCGGCGAGCATTTGACGACCATTCCGCCCTATGGGTATATGAAAAGCCCGGAGGACAAAAAGAAATGGATCGTCGATGAAGAAGCCGCAGCCGTCGTACAGAAGATATTCTCCCTGTGCGCGTCTGGCAAGGGACCCACGCAGATTGCTAAATGGCTCAAACAGCAGCAAATCTTGAACCCAACCGCCTATTGCCATGCGAAAGGTCTGCCGACCAGCAACAAGCCGACAGCAGACCCATACAAATGGACAAATGAAACGGTTTCCCGCATTTTGGAGCGCGTAGACTATCTGGGGCATACCGTAAACTTCAAGACTACAAAGAAGTCCTACAAGAGTAAGAAGAAAATCTGGAATGACCCTGAGAATTGGGTGATCTTCGAGAACACCCAGCCGCCGATCATCGAGGAAAGCGTGTTCCTGATTGTTCAGAATATTCGCAAGGCGCGTCGCCGTCCTACCAAGATGGGTGAAATGGGTATGTTCTCCGGGCTTCTGTATTGCGCAGAGTGCGGCGGCAAAATGTATCAATGCCGCGCTACCAACTTTGCGGAGAACCAGAAATACTTCATCTGCTCCACCTACCGCAAGGGCAAGGATCTCTGCACGACCCATTCTATCAAGAATGTTGTGCTGCACGAAATTGTTCTGCGAAATCTGCGGGAAGCAATCTCCTATGTTTCAGAACATGAAGCGGAGTTCATTCAGGACGCAGCCGAGAGCGATATGCGGGACAGAGATGCAGAGTTTGTTCGGAAGCGTGAAACGCTGGCAAAGGCGGACACGCGAATTGCCAAGCTTGACCGCATTATCTCCCGACTGTATGAGGACAACGTGATTGGCAAGCTGTCAGATGAACGTTTTATCAAAATGTCCCATGACTACGAGTTGGAACAAAGCAACCTGAAATCAATGGCAGAAGTCCTGCGCAAGGATCTGAAGCAGCAGGAGCAGCAAAAAACCAATGTCAAGGCGTTTATCGCTGCCGTGAAGAAGTACACGGATTTGCAGGAGCTTGACGCGGCTGTTCTCCGTGCTTTCATTGACAGGATCGAAGTTTCCCATGTTGACAAGAAATCCAGAACGCGGGAAATCACCATCGTCTATAACTTCATCGGTGCATTTGACTTCACACGGGCAATCGAAAATGCCCGCAACATAAGTAAAAAAGAGCAAAGAACGGCATAGCCGTTAAGCTACACCGTTCCTTGCTTCAATGTTTTCCTAAGTCACCGCCGCATCTGCCGGAGGTTTTGATTATTTGCATTTATACGAACCATTCGTTTTCCGCCCGGCGGGTGTAAATGTCCTCCAGCTCGTGCTGGTGAAACAGGTATCCGGGATCGTCAAAATACTTGGCTCCGGCAGGGCACTTTTTTACGCAGGCGCAGCACTTGATGCAGATGCCATTGACCCGGGACACATCCGCCGGGTCAATGGAGCCCATGGGGCACAGCTCCGCGCACAGACCGCAGCCGCCGCACTTTGCCATGTCCGTTCTGGGTTTTACCTTCAGGATGCTGATGGGGTTTCCGTGGCGATCCCGTGGGGTGTAATAGGGGCGGATGGGTGTTTCCCCCCGGACGGCAACAGGCGTATTCTCTGTCCCGGCTTGTCCCGCTAATTTCCCGCAGATTTCCCGGGCAAAGGCGGGATGTCCCGCCATATCCCGATCGTCCGGACGGCCCGCGCCCAGGGTCCGGGAAAAGCTGTGCTCCCCCACGAAGGCCCCTGCCGCAATACAGCCGAAGCCGTCTGCCTGGAGCAGGTCCCGCAGCTCGATCAGCGCGTCATCATAGTTCCGGTTGCCGAACAGCACCACCGGCACCGCCAGCGCGCCTCCGCCCCGGACCTTTTCCCGCAGATACGGCAGCAGCACATTGGGCACCCGCCCGGCATACACCGGCGTTCCGAATACCACCAGATCCCTCTCGCAGAAGGAAAGCTCCTTCTGCCGGGCCTGGGGCCGGGTAAAGTCAAAGCTGCGGCAGGGCACGGAAAGCATCCGGGCCAGCTCTCCGGCAACGCTGCGCACCGTGCGCTCCGTGGTGCCGGTACCGCTGAAATAAACGGCCCAAACGGTTTTCGGCGTCATGGTTTTACCCCTTTTCTCTCTGATTTTTGGGTTTTACAGGCTGAAATCTTCCTCCTTCAGCCCGTCGGTGGACAACTGAGCCGGACGGGGCGGAACCCGCTTCAACGGGTCGTAGCGGAAGCGGAAGCAGTGGTTTTCCGCCGCCACGATGCCCTTTTTCATGCAGGCCACCTGCGTCTCATTGATGCGGACCCCCTGAGCGCAATAGGCGCAGCGGGGCTCGATATCCTTGCGGAACAGCATGAAACCGCCTCCTTACAGGGTGTCCAGCCGCACCTTGCCATCCTCTGCGGTGGCCCGCAGCTGGGTGATGGGGTGCTCGAAGCTGTCGATGATCTGAACCGCCATGGGGTCCTCCAGCTCCTTCTGGATGCAGCGGCGCAGATTCCGGGCGCCGTAGGCCGCAGAATAGGAGGATTTCACCAGATGCTCCACCAGCGCGTCGTCATAGGTGAAGGTGTACCCCTTCTCCCGCAGGGAATCCCGCAGCTCATCCAGCATGATCCGGGCGATGGCGGCAAAATTCTCCTCCGTCAGCTGGTGGAAATAGACGATCTCGTCCACGCGGTTGATAAATTCCGGACGCAGGAATTCCCGCAGAGCCTTCATGGTGCGCTCACGGCCCTGGTCGTCGGCGCTGCGGCCAAAGCCTACGGAACCGGCGGCCCTGTCGGACCCGGCGTTGGAGGTCATGACGATGACGGTGTTTTCAAAATTCACCTTGCGGCCATGGGCATCGGTGATCTCGCCGTCGTCCAGAATTTGCAGCAGGATGTTCAGCACATCCGGATGGGCCTTTTCGATCTCGTCGAACAGAATGACAGAATAGGGCTTGCGGCGGATCTTCTCCGTCAGCTGGCCTGCCTCGTCATAGCCCACATAGCCCGGAGGCGAGCCCACCAGACGGGAAACAGAGTGCTTTTCCATGAACTCGGACATATCAAGGCGAATCAGCGCATCCGGGGTGTTGAACAGGTCGGCGGCCAGCTGCTTTACCAGCTCCGTCTTGCCCACGCCGGTGCTGCCCACGAAAATAAAGCTGACGGGCTTGTGCTTGGGGGAAATACCCACCCGGTTGCGGCGGATGGCGGCGGACACGGCGGAAACCGCCTCGTCCTGGCCCACGATATGCTGCTTCAGACGCTCCTCCAGCTGGGACAGGCGGCGGAATTCCTCCTCCTTGATCTTGCTGGCAGGAATCTTGGTCCACATCTCAATGACCCGGGCAATATTGTCCATGGTCAGCTGGGGCGTACCCTTGGCCTCCAGGGCAGACAGCTCCTGCTGCAGCCGCAGCTCCTGGCTGCGGAGCTCGGCAATGCGGGCATAGCGGGCGTCCAGCTCCTCCTGGGACAGCTCCTGCCCCTCCGGCGGCTGGGCAGACATCAAGGTCTCCCGCTCGAAGGTGACGTTCTCCAGGTCCCGCTTGACCTCCATGCGGCGGTTGATGTCCGGGTCGTGGAGGTTCATATCGGAGCAGGCCTCGTCGATCAGGTCAATGGCCTTATCCGGCAGGAACCGGTCGGTGATATAACGCTCGGACAGCACCACCGCCTGGCGCAGCACCCCCTGGGGGATGGAAACGCCGTGATACGCCTCGTAGTAGTGGGCGATGCCCTGGAGGATCTTCAGCGTATCCTCCAGGCTGGGCTCGTTGACGGTGACCGGCTGGAAGCGGCGCTCCAGGGCGGTGTCCTTTTCAATGTGCTTGCGGTATTCGTTGAAGGTGGTGGCGCCGATGACCTGGATCTCACCCTGGGACAGGGCAGGCTTGAGGATATTGGCGGCGTTCATGCTGCCCTCGGCGTCTCCGGCCCCAACAATGTTGTGGACCTCGTCGATGACCAGGATGATATTTCCCAGCTTACGGATCTCCTCGATAAGGCCCTTCATACGGCTTTCAAACTGGCCCCGGAACTGGGTCCCGGCCACCAGAGCCGTCAGGTCCAGCAGATATACCTGCTTATCCCGCAGCTTGAAGGGCACGTCGCCGGCCACAATGCGCTGGGCCAGACCCTCGGCAATGGCCGTCTTGCCCACGCCGGGTTCGCCGATGAGGCAGGGGTTGTTCTTCTGGCGGCGGTTCAGAATCTGCACCACACGCTGGATCTCCTCCTCCCGGCCGATGACCGCGTCCAACTTGCCGTCCCGGGCCCGCTGGCTGAGATTGATGCAGTAGCTGTCCAGATACTTGTGCTTTTTGTCGGCCTTGCGGCCCTTGGGAGTCTCCTCCCGGCCGGAGGGCGCGTCGGACTTCTCCGCCGGGGGGTTGCTGCTTCCGAACAGGCGGTTCAAAAACGGGAAGGTGGCGGTCTTGCCGCTTTCCTCATCATCGTCACCGTCGTCGTCCTGGGCCTCGGTCATGTCGCTGAGCTCCTCTGCGCCGCCGAAGGCCTGCATCATCTCGTTGTTGATGTTCTCCAGATCCTCCGGGGAGATGCCCATTTTCTTCATCATCTCCTCCACCTGGGGCAAGCCCAGCTGGGCGGCGCATTTCAGGCACAGGCCCTCGTTGACCATCTCGCCCTTTTCATTCTGCCGGGAAATAAAGACCACGGCCACATTTTTCTTACATTTGGAACAAAGAGTCGGTTGCATGGTTTTCCTCCGTTATGCGGGTAAATTGGTCACAGCGTCGCCAGGAGCCCCAGCGGCGTGTGGGTTGCAAAGAATTTCAGCAGGGTGGTCTTTTCCACCAGCTCCGGGGTGATGAGCCATCCAAAGCGCTGCATGGCCCATACGACCACAAACAGCGTAAGGCCGCCGCACACCAGACCCAGGGCCGCTCCGCCCAAGCCGTTGACAGTGCTGACCAGGGGGAGCCTGGTGACAATGGCATTCAGCGGCTTCATCAAAAGCCACAGCAGCACCAGCAGGATCAGGAACACCACCACATACACCGCCGTCCCCGCCACGGAACGGGCGATGCTCTGGGCCACAGCCCGGATGAGGGTCTCGCCGGTTTGCTGCACCCGCTGGTGAACGGCATCCAGCATCTTCTGGAGGCCGCTGCCCCGGAAGCTGAATGCCTGGAGCATCTGTCCGGCATCGGCGGCGTGGCTCTCCTCCAGCTTCCGCTCCACCCGCTGGGTGACCCGGGGCTCGATCCACTGGGCCACAGGCTCCGTCAGGTGGTCGGCGGCCCAGGAGGCGCCCCACAGGGCCACCAGAACAATCAAGAGGCCCGCCAGGCTTTTCAGCAGGCCACGCCTGGCGCCCAGCCAGGCGGCGGCCACCAGCGCGGCCAGCACCAGAATATCGGCAAACAGGGACATAGGCATTTCTCCTTTCGGGGTCAGGGCAGGAACACGCTGGCGGCAGCGGAGCCGGCCAGCACCGCAGAGCCGTCGCCGCGCATGAGGACATCCCCGGCGCTGCTGACGCCCTGAAGCGTGGCGTATTCCTTGAGGTTCTTGTTATAAATCACCAGCCGGTCGGCAAACAACACCGCCACATACCGGCCGGAGGCGGACATGCTCAGCACATCGCCATCCAGGTCCAGGGAGCCCAGCTCCTTGCCGTCGCCGTTCACCGTTACCAGCCGCAGCTGGCTGCCCACCTTATAGCGGCCCAGCAGCACGGCGGCATAGCCGTCGCCCCCCAGGCTGCACCGGCGCAGCACGCCGCCGTCATAGCTGTAGGACGCGGCGGCGCGGCCCTTCCGGTCGATGAAGTGGAGGCCATCCTCCGCCACGGCGCAGTAGCGCTTTCCCACAAGGCCCAGGTCGTACACCGCTACACCTGCCAGATCGCAGGAGGCATAGGGGTCCTGGCGGTTCAGCTTGTAGAGGACCACGCTGCTGGTGAAGGCGCCCTGGGACTGTCCCATGGTGACGGCGGCCATCTCCTGACCGTCTCCGGACACGGAGGCAGTCATCAGGAAGCTGTCGGCGGAATGAAAGGCAAACTCCTTTACACCATCCTCGTCGTACACCTCCACCGCGGCCTTATAACCCCGCTCGTTGATGGTGACGGCCAGGCGGCCCTCCTGGGTGAGGGTGACGGACAAAATCTCGCCGCCGCAGGTGATCCTGCGGACAAGGCCATGGGCATTGAGCACATAGACGTCGGTGCCGCCGATGTCATAGGCGGCAGCAATGCCTTGATTTTGCGCTACTGTACAGGAAGTCCACTTTACAGTCTCATTACACACCACCTGGCCGTTTTCCTGCATCACCAGCAGCTGACTGTTGGTGACGATGGCCAGACTGCCGTCCAGTGAGGCGAAGCAGCTGGTGCGGTCGGCGGCATAGTGGTACAGCTGGGCGCAGCCCGTCTCATCTTTTTTTGCCCGGGCATAGGTGATGCTGCGGCGCAGGCCGTCAAAGGCGGTGGTATCCGTCAATGAGGCCACCAGCAGCACCGCCGCCAGCACTGCGGCGGCCACGGCAAACCATACGGGCTTCCAGTTCAGCTTCTTCCGCTTCTGTACCCGGCGGGGGGCATCCTCCTGGGGGTTGCCGCGGTCAAATTCCATCTGGTCCATTGAGTCTTTCATCTTCATACCACACCCTCGTCAGGTACAGACCTCCCGGCGGGGCAGTGGGCCCGGCCAGAGTACGGTTGCCGCTGTCCAGGATGGCGGGGATCTCCTCCGGCGTCAGCTTCCCCTCTGCCGCATAGAGCACCGTGCCGGTAATGGCCCGTACCATATTATACAAAAAACCGTTGGCGCAGACCTTCAATTCCAAAAGGTCCCCCTGCCGCCGGACCCGGCAATAGTAGATGGTGCGGACGGTGCTGCGGACGTTGGTGCCCACGCTGCGCACGGCGGCAAAATCGTGGGTCCCCTCGAACATCCGGGCAGCACGGTCCATGACCTCCTCGTCCAGGCGCTTGGGGTAAAAATACGCTCTGTTTACATAAAACGGGTTCTTTACCCGGGAATTGTAAATGCGATAGGTGTACTCCTTTTTGATGCAGGAGCCGATGGCGTTGAAATCCTCCGCCACCTCATAGGCCGCCTTCACCACGATGTCCTCGGGAATATGGGTGTTCACGGCGAAGGGCAGCCGGTCCACAGGAATGCGGGAATCGGTGCGGAAATTGGCCACATAATGCTCGGCGTGGACCCCGGCATCGGTGCGTCCGCAGCCGGTGCACTTGATGGGCTGGCCGCACACCATGGACAGGCCCCGTTCCAGGGTCTGGGCCACGGTGGTCTCGGTTTTCTGCACCTGCCACCCGTGGTAGGCGGTGCCGTTGTACATCAGGATCAGGGCGATGTTGCGCATAACGTACCTCTCAGATTCCCAGCCGGCCCAGGGCGATGATCCCGGCCGTCAGGGCGATGAAGCCCAGCAGCACCCAAATGTCGGCGGCGCGATACCGAAGCACATGGAGGGCGGTGCGGCCCTGGCCGCCGTGGTAGCAGCGGCACTCCATGGCCGTGGCCAGCTCGTCGGCCCGGCGGAAGGCGCTGATGAACAGGGGCACCAGAATGGGCACCAGGGCCCGGGCCCGCTGGAAGATATTGCCGGATTCAAAGTCCGCGCCCCGGGCCTTCTGGGCGGACATGATCTTGTCCGTCTCCTCAATCAGCGTGGGGATGAACCGCAGGGCAATGGACATCATCATGGCCAGCTCATGGATGGGCAGGCGCAGCTTTTTCAGCGGCGACAGCAGACTCTCCAGCCCGTCCGTCAGGGAGATGGGGCTGGTGGTATAGGTCAGCAGGAAGGTGCCCATGATGAGCATCACAATGCGCAGGATCATGTAGATGGCGGAGCGCAGACCCTCCTGGGTGATATGGCTCAGCAGCCAGCCTGTTCCCAAGGGCGTGCCGCTGGTGAAAAACAGGTTCATAATGGCCGTGAAGGCCACGATGATGTAAATGGGCTTCAGGCCCCGGGTCAGTGACCGGAAGGGCACCCGGGAAACAATGATGCACAGGGCCAGCAACGCCGCCACGATGGCGTAGGTCACCACCCCCTGGGCGTTGAACAGGGCCACAATGTACAGGATCACCGCAATGAGCTTGGTGCGGGGGTCCAGCCGGTGGATAAACGTATCGCCGGGGAAAAACTGGCCCAGGGTAATATCCTTCAGCATACGCCCGCCTCCCCTCTGACGGAGAGCAGCGCCTGCTCCAGCTCATCCACGGTGTAGACCGCCGTGTCGATCTCCAGGCCCATCCGGCGCAGAGCCAGGGCAATCTTGGTGGCCTGGGGCACGTCCAGGCCCACGTCCTCCAGATCGTCGGCCCGGCGGAATACCTGCCGGGGCGTGCCGTCCATATACACATGGCTGCCCCGCAGCACCAGGATGCGGTCCACGTTGCAGGCGATCTCCTCCATGCTGTGGCTCACCAGAATGACGGTGGTGCCGCGCTTTTGGTGATAGGCCCGGATCTGGGCCAGAATGGCCTCCCGGCCCCGGGGGTCCAGCCCCGCCGTGGGCTCGTCCAGGATCAGGACCTTGGGCTCCATGGCGATGACCCCGGCGATGGCTACCCGGCGCTTCTGGCCGCCGGACAGGTCAAAGGGCGACTTGTCCAGCTGGTCCTCCGTCAAACCCACCAGGGCGGCGGATTCCCGGACCCGGCGGTCGATTTCCTCCTTGGAAAGGCCCATGTTGCCCGGGCCGAAGGCAATATCCTTGTACACCGTTTCCTCAAACAGCTGGTACTCCGGGTACTGGAACACCAGGCCCACCTGAAAGCGGACCTGACGAATTTTCTTGGGCTCGGCCCAGATATCCTTCCCGTCCAGCAGGACGCGGCCCTGGGTGGGACGCAGCAGCCCGTTGAGATGCTGAATCAGGGTGGACTTTCCGGAGCCGGTGTGTCCGATGATGCCCAGAAACTCCCCGGGCATCACGTCTATGCTGACATCCTCCACCGCGCTGCGCTGGAACGGGGTCCCGGCGCTGTAGGTGTGAGTCAGGTGCTCTACTCGAATGATCGGTTCCAACTTCGTTTACTTCCCTTCCGCGCCATGGAGCGCCTGGAATATGGCGCGGGCACACTCGTCAACGGTAATGGCCGTCAGGGGCAGGGACATACCGTGCCCGTTCAGCCGGTGCAGCAGCTCCACCGTGTCCGGGGCCGCCAGGCCCAGGGAGCGAAGCTCCTCCACCCGGGAGAAAATGTCCCGGGGCGTGCCGTCCATGGCCACCACGCCGTCGTTCATCACGATGACCCGGTCGGCGTCCTCGGCCTCGGACATATGGTGGGTGATGTGAACCACGGTGATGCCCCGCTGGCGGTTCAGCCGGTGGACGGTGTCCAGCACCTCCCGGCGTCCGGCAGGGTCCAGCATGGCCGTGGCCTCGTCCAGCACGATGCATTCCGGCTCCATGGCGATGACCCCGGCGATGGCCACCCGCTGCTTCTGTCCGCCGGACAGCAGGTGCGGTGCATGGCGGGCGAACTCCGTCATGCCCACCGCCGCCAGGGCGTCGTCCACCCGGCGGCGAATTTCTGCCGTGGGGACACCCAGATTCTCCGGGGCAAAGGCCACATCCTCCTCCACCACGTTGGCCACGATCTGGTTGTCGGGATTCTGGAACACCATGCCCACCCGGCGGCGGATCTCCAGCAGAAGGTCCTCGTCCTGGGTGTTCATGCCCTCTACATATACCGCGCCGCCGGAGGGCAGCAGCACGGCGTTGAAATGCTTGGCAAGGGTGGATTTGCCGGAACCGTTGTGGCCCAGCACCACCACAAAGCTGCCCTTTTCGATGGACAGGGTCACATCCTCCAGGGCTGTGGTCCGACGCTGGCCCTCCTCCACCGGGTAGGAGAAGGAGAGTGCGTCGGTTCGGATCATTGCTTGCATTGGCTTTCTCTTTTCTGCGATATTTTTACTTGCTCATCCAGCGGCCCGTGGCGCCGCAGGGCAGCGCCATGCCGGAATCCGTACACGGCAGGCCCAGCTCGTCCCAGGTGACCCGGCCGCCAAAGCGCCGCCCCACCAGCATTTGCAGGATATAGCCCAGCACCGACGGGGCCAGCCCCGTGGTATAGGAGTTCAGGATCACGAACAGGGGCTTGTCCGACAGCACCCGGGCGCACAGCTTCACGAAGGGATAGAGATTCTCCTCCAGCTTCCACACCTCGCCGCCGGGTCCCCGCCCGTAGCTGGGCGGGTCCATGATGATGGCGTCGTAGGTTTTGCCCCGGCGGATCTCCCGCTCAACGAACTTGGCGCAGTCGTCCACGATCCAGCGGATGGGAGCGTCCTGGAGTCCGGAGACCCGGGCGTTCTCCTTGGCCCAGGCCACCATGCCCTTGGCGGCGTCCACATGGCAGACGCTGGCTCCGGCGGCGGCGCAGGCCACCGTGGCCCCGCCGGTATAGGCGAACAGGTTCAGCACCCGGATGGGGCGTCCCGCCTGGCGGATCTGCTCCATGGCGAAGTCCCAGTTGGCAGCCTGCTCCGGAAACAGCCCTGTGTGCTTGAAGTTCATGGGCTTCACCTGGAACCGCAGGCTCTTATAGGAGATGGGCCAGCTTTCCGGCAGCTTGTTCTTGTCCCAGTGGCCGCCGCCGGTGCTGGAGCGGCTGTACCGGGCGTTGGCCGTGCGCCAGCCGCGGTTTTTCCGGTCCGACTCCCAGATGGCCTGGGGGTCCGGCCGCACCAGGATCTGGTCGCCCCAGCGCTCCAGCTTTTCCCCGCCGCCGCAGTCCAGCAGCTCATAATCCTTCCAGCCATCCGCGATCCACATAATGGGTATACCTCCGCACATTAAATCAGTTTATTATACAATATCCCGGCCCCCAGCGTCAAGTACGGCTTTGACATTCGACTTGACGGCGTTTTGCCGGACAAAAAAAGGAGCCGCCCGCCTATGCGGGCAACTCCCTTTTTACAATTTACGGAATCAGCGCTCAGCCGTTCTCACGCATCTTGGCGAAGCAGTCGCTGCAATAAACAGGACGGTCGCTCTTGGGCTCGAAGGGCACACGGGCCTCGCCGCCGCAGGCAGCGCAGGTAGCGGTGAAGAACTCCCGGGGGCCGCGGGCGGCGTTCTTGCGAGCGTCGCGGCAAGCCTTGCAGCGCTGGGGCTCGTTCTGGAAGCCGCGCTCAGCATAGAACTCCTGCT
>OLNZ01002434.1_pt1 | contig 11209 bp, 11 predicted proteins | sample 1672981 | NCBI WGS metagenome assembly OLNZ01 (sample SAMEA3136743, study PRJEB25190) | human gut metagenome | biome: human gut; feature: human-associated habitat; material: faeces | place: Austria | collected 2013
TCCACATCCGGATGCGGATAAGAAGGCAGGCTGTCAAGTGCACGATATACAACAGGCGTCGATACATTGATATCCGGTTTTGCCACAACCAGATATGCCTGCGGCGGAGATGCGATCTCCGTCAGCTTTTCTCCGATCCCCCGGGCATGGGCTGTTTTTCCCAGCACACAATACGGAACGTCTGCACCGATCCTGACGCTTTCCTTTTGCAGCTGCTTTTTTTGAAGTCCCAGTCCCAGAAGCTGATTTGCAGCAGCTGCTCCTGCGGCAGTGTCACACCGGTCAGTTCTTGCAGCGCCAGCAGCACTGCTGCTGCATCGGTACTGCCGCCTGCCATGCCTGCTGCCACAGGGATCCTTTTTTCTAAATGAATTGTCACACCGTCTTTGTTTCCCGTCAGCTCCCTTAGCAGCAGAACTGCCTTATAAATAAGGTTGTCTTCTCCTAACGGAAGCTGTCCGTCGTTGGTCGTCAGAACAATCTGTTCATCCCCTCTTTTTGTAAATGTCAGTGTATCATGGATACCGACATTCTGCATGACCATACTGACCTCATGATATCCGTTTGGCAGTCTGCCTGTGACATCCAGCACCAGATTGATCTTGGCATATGCCTTTCTTGTGATTTGCTCCATAATTTGCGTTCCTCGCCTTATTGAAACTATTCAGTACCCATTCGCGAAATCGTGTCTTACGATGCATGGTGCTGAATAGCTTCATCAGATTGTATCGATATTCGTACAATTTACTATATACCGAAAAACGCAAAAAAGCAACCGTATATACACCGCCTGCTTTTTGCGACATCTGTCTGCTGATGAAAATTGCTATCTTTCTTTTACGAGAAGCAGCTTTTCGCCGCCTTTTAACATATCTGTTGTCAGTCCGTTAAGTTCCTTGATCCGGGCAACGGGCATATAATATTTCTTTCCGATCTGCCACAGGCTGTCATCCGGCTTTGCCACATAAACCGCAATACCGGGAAGTGCCCTGAATTTTTCTTTATCCAGCGGCAGAATCTCCACATCTCTGACAAGCTGCATCGTATACGGCTCCAGAAGGACTGCTGCCACGTCGATCGTCATGCGGATCTCGATCTCCTGTCCGTCCAGCATCGTAACATTCAATTGCTCCAGAGCAACCTGTAAATTCACTTCACAGTCTTTTGCCTCAGCCTTGGCTTCCAGCAGATAGCTGAACGGGATATCATCTTCAAATGCTGCATAAGGCATTCTGTCATCACTTGTCACATACAGCGATTTGATATGCACAATGCCTTCCACCTCGATCCCGTTTTCCTGCACGGAAGTACTTTCCATATATACTTCTCCCTCGCTGTGGATCAGCTGCAGGATCGCGCCTGTATGCTCTATCTTTCTCTTTTCCGTCACACGGCATTTGCCGCTGTTGCGCAACAGCATATGACGGAAACTTCCATCCTTGACATCTGCCCGTACCTCATTGTGCGTGCCATATACATCCTCAATAACAGAAATCTGCTGCTGTTCATACAGCTTGATGCTCAGATCCAGCACCAGCTCCATGGAAAAACATCGTTCTTCCCCGTCCAGATCCGGTCTGACCTCTGCCTCACGGCTTGCGATCGTATAGCGGATATCGGGGATCATCATTTCCCTGCTGCCCTGACAGTCGATTGTTCCGGAAAATGGGAGCGTTGTCTCATAATACTGATGATCGCCGTCCTGCATACTTTCATACAAAAGGAAAACAGACAGTTCGCCGCTGATCGCGATCTTTTCCTCCAGAGGACGCATATCGATCGATGCAATCCGGATGCTCTGCCAGATCACATGATAGAAGTTAGGCATACTTGCAGGCAGCTCCATATCCTGTCTGATCCGGTAAATATCCCGCTTACAGACTGCCAGAGAAGTAATATCCATCTGTTTTTTATGGAATTCGATCCCTTCCGCATCCGTCAGGTCAACCGCCGCTTCCTCATCATAAAGCTGATCCGACTGAAGTGTCAGTGTGATCATGCTTCTGGCACTGATCTTGCGGGAATTGATCATACTGACGGAAAGATCCTCGATCTTCCATGTCACATCAACCGTATCGTTTTGCTGTATGCCCTCCAGATACACATTTTCTTCAAAGCTCAGCTTTCCTGTTGTTCTGGCCAGCCTTTCCTCTTCGTCCTCGGACAGATACAGCACTGTCACCAGAAGCTGTCCTTTCACCAGCACATGATCATTTGTCACAACCGTATCGGTCAGATTCAGTGTTCCTTCCCGAAATATGATTTTATCCAGATCAGGATTATCCTGCGGCAGATTCATATCATCTTCCAGCGTCATCTGACTGACAGCCCGGCATTTTACCATATCCATATGAATGTTATTATGTATGATATCCATAAAAAAACCTCCCGGCGCATACATCACTTTGTTTATTGTATGTCTGCCAACGGGAGGTTAGAACTATTCTGTTATTGTAACTATTTGACGCATCCGATCAGGCTGTTGATGTCCTCGACCTGATTCTTCTTCATGAAGGCCTCAATTCCTTCGATCGTTTCCACAGTCGTGTATGGGTTCACAAAATTCATGGCGCCGACCGATACGGCTGTTGCGCCCGCCATAATGAATTCAAGCGCATCCTCCGCACTTGCAATACCACCCATTCCGATGATCGGGATCTTTACCGCATTAGCTGCCTGATATACCATACGCACTGCAACCGGTTTGATGGCAGGTCCGCTGAGTCCGCCGGTTTTGTTAGCCAGTGCAAACTTTCTTCTGTTGATGTCGATCTTCATGCCTGTGATCGTATTGATCAGGGAGATCGCATCCGCACCTGCCGCCTCTGCTGCCTTTGCCATTTCGGTAATATCCGTGACATTCGGGCTCAGCTTCATGATAACAGGCTGTTTTGCCTTTTTCTTGATCTCACTTGTGATATGCATAAGGGCGTCCGCCTTTTGACCGAAGGCGATCGCACCCTCTTTGACATTTGGACAGGATACATTGATCTCCAGCATTGCCACGTTATCCTGATCACCGAGCTTTTCCACCACTTCGATATAATCCTCAACGCTTTTTCCACAGACATTGACGATCACCTTTGTATCATAATTCTTTAAAAAGGCAAGATCTCTTTCTATAAAGACATCAATGCCCGGATTCTGCAGTCCGATCGCATTGAGCATTCCACCATAGGTCTCTGCTACGCGTGGCGTCGGATTTCCCGGCCACGGAACATTGGCAACACCCTTTGTTACCACTGCGCCTAATTTGTTCAGATCCACAAAATCACTGTATTCCATACCGGATCCGAATGTACCGGAGGCTGTCATGACAGGATTTTTAAATTCCACACCTGCGATTGTTACTTTTGTATTCATCAGATCTCTACCTCCTCTGCATTGTAAACCGGTCCGTCTGTACAGATCCGTGAATTGTGTACATGCGAATGGGCATCCACATTTTTTGTCTTGCAGACACAGCCAAGGCAGGCACCTACACCACATGCCATATGCTCTTCCAGGGAAATATAGGCTTCCATATTGTTAGCCGCAGCATACTCCTTGATCGCACGCAGCATCGGCATCGGTCCACAGGCAAAGATCACATCCCCGGATAAGCCCTTTTCCTTTATGGCATCCAGTACCGTTCCTTTCGTCCCTGCGCTTCCGTCCTCTGTTGCCACATAAACCTGGCTGTATTTCTCCAGATCCGTATTTAAAAACAGTTCATTCCGATAACCCAGCACGCTGAGCTCACAGTAAGCCTGTCCAGCCTTTTTGATCTCTTTGGAAAGCTGCAGCATCGGCGGAATACCGATTCCACCGCCGATCAGGAAAACACGCTTCCCTGCTGCTTTTTCCACCGGAAATCCATTCCCGAGCGGTCCGAGCAGAGAAATCTCTGTGCCTGCATGATAGGCTGCAAATTCATTTGTGCCTGTTCCGACTGTTCTGTATACAAGACGGAGCATTGTCTTTTCTTCGTTTACTTCACAGATACTGATAGGACGCGGCAGAAGTGCTGCTGCATTTTTGGTATAGACGCAGACAAACTGTCCCGGTCTTGCGCCCTGTGCCAGCTCTGTTTCGATCCACATATCATAGATCTGATCCGCGATCTCATCCTGACGGAATACCCTTCCGATTACTTTTGTTTTGATCATTTTTGTATTTCCTTTCCCTCACAGATTGTCATTTCTATCCTGCCATAAAGCTTTTGTCCCGTAAATGGCGAGTTACTGCTTTTGGAGGCAAATTTCTCATAAACAACTTCCGCCGCATCATCGAATACGATCAGATCCGCCGGCATATCTTCTTTGATCTGCCCTGCAGGCAGATGATACAGCTTCGCAGGTGCCAGACTCATTCGTTCAAACAGCGTAGGCAGATCGAGATAACCCGGTCTGACCAGATTCGTAATGGCAAGTGAAAATGCGGTTTCCAGTCCGATAATACCGGACGGTGCTTCTGTCAGCGGCTTTGCTTTTTCTTCTGCGCTGTGCGGCGCATGATCGGTCGCGATCAGATCGATCGTTCCGTCTGCAAGTCCTTCTATGACCGCCATGCGGTCTGCTTCCTCCCGCAGCGGCGGATTCATCTTGGCAAGCGTTCCATACTGAATTGCAGCTTCCTCTGTCAGGCTGAAATGATGCGGCGTTGCCTCTGCATGGATATTGTCCATGCCCATTTCCTTTGCTCTCTTTTTAGCCTCCCTGACAAGTGCCACACTTTCTTTTGCGCTGATATGCTGCACATCGAAGGCTGCTCCTGTTGAAAGTGCAAGCTCCAGATCCCGCCTGACCAGAGAGATCTCTGCCATACGGTCGCTGCCACCGATCTGATAATAAGCAGATGCCTTTCCGTGATTGATCCCATTGTTTTCGATATAAGCCGGATCCTCTTCATGGAAGCTGAGCGGTACATCCAGCTCCTTTGCCTGCTCCATGGCGGCTTTTACAAGAGCCTCATCCAGGATCGGGATACCATCATCGGTAAAGCCTGCTGCGCCCGCTTCCCTAAGCGCCTTCATATCGGTCAGTTCTTTACCTGCCAGCCCCTTTGTGATGCAGGCACAACTTTCCACATGAATTCCTGTCTTTCTGCCTTTTTCCAGCACATAGGACAGTGTTTCCTTCGTATCGACTGCAGGCTTTGTATTTGCCATCAGCACAACCGTGGTAAAACCACCGGCCGCTGCTGCACGCGCACCTGTTTCAATATCCTCTTTATGCGTAAAGCCCGGATCTCTGAAATGCACATGTACATCCACAAGACCAGGTCCTATCTTTTTGCCTATGATCCGCAATGATTCTGTTTCTTCTTTTAATTCTGTCTGTTCTATTTTATCTGCGATCTTTGCGATCTTTCCGTCGCGGATCAGAATATCCCCTTTGTAGATTCCCTGCACAGGATCCACAATGGTTCCGTTTGTGATCAAAAGCATACCGGTACCTCACTTGAATTTTGTCTGTTATCTGCTGCCCACGGTTGCTCCGTGTCTGGCATTATTTTATCATTTCTAAGAATTGAAAACAACCGTCTTCTCCTGATACTCCGTCTTTACGACAATATACGGAAACGAATCCGCAGGTGCATTTTGCTCCTCAGGTCCGATCAGAAGCGCAGAAAAATAAATGGCATTTTCCGTTTCATACAGCTCCTGCAGCTGAATACTGAAACCGCCCGCCGGCTTCTGTCCAAACCCCTGTACGATGTACAGATAGCCTTGATCCTCATACGTCATTTTAAATGGCTCTGCCTTTTTGGTTTCGATCAGATCCTTCAATTCTGCGGTCAGTTCATCATCGCTGACAACCGTATACGCCAGATCCCTGCGGTCTTCCTCTTTCTCCGCAGCAAAGCTGCATCCGCAAAGCAGACACAGAAGTAGTATCATAACGATTCCGTTCCTGATCTTTTTCATAGTTCACTCCATTGATACGTTATATATGGAGTATATGTGTATAACAGGGTAACTATTCAATCCTCTCTTTCAAAATACTGTTCCGGACAGTTTTTCCTTTCTTACGGAATGAATGCGGAGCCAGTCAGATCTCACAGGCTGCCTAAAGCACATGATAATACGGGCAGATATCCTCGTAGCTGCCATCCTTCATACGGAAGCCGCCCGGAATCGTGCCAAGCTGTACAAATCCAAGTCTTTCATACAAATGTCTGGCATGTACATTGGCGGCTACGACCGCATTAAACTGCAGCACCCCGAAGCCATGCTTTTTTCCTTCCAGGAGACAATCTGATACTAATTTTTCTCCGATATGAAGCCCTCTGCTGCCCTTCGAAACTGCATAGCTTGCATTACAGATATGACCGCATCGTCCGACATTGTTCGGATGCAGGATATAAAGTCCGTAAATTTCTCCTGTTTCGACATCCTCTGCTACTGCGCTGTACGTCTGCGCCGCGAAAAATTCTCTGCCTGTTTCTGTAGTCAGTACTTCTTCCTGCGGGAATGCCACTCCATCCTCCACTACTTCATTCCAGATACGGATCATGGCAGAAAGATCTTTTTCTTCATAACCTCTTACTTTGATGTTCATTTGTCTACCGGCTTTCTTTCTATTATTTGTTTTCCTTTACTGCATCAGATGCTATCTGTTTTTTCTTTGCCGGAAGCTGCGCCAGTATGATCGCAGCAAAGATCAGCCCGCAGCCTGTCAGTTGTCTTGTGCTGAGTACTTCATGCAATATCAACCAGCCTGCCAGCACGGAAAATACAGATTCCAGACTCATGATCATGGATGCCACCGTCGGATTGAGTCCGTTCTGCCCGACGATCTGCAGCGTATAACCGACACCGCAGGAGAAAATACCGGCATATAAAATAGGAATCCATGCATCCAGACTGCCAAGTGCAGACAGCCATCCGGAAAGTGTCTGCTGTCTCATATCGGAAAATACCATTGGGAAACAGCCCCAGACCCCGCATACCAGAAACTGGATACAGGACATCCTGACGCCGTCCACCAGCGGTGAAAAATGATCGACCACCAAAATGTGTAGCGCAAATAAAACCGCACAAAGCAGCACCATCAGATCGCTTGTCTGGAAGGAAATGGAATCTGTCATGCAAAGCAGATAAAGCCCTGCGATCGCGATGACAATACCGATCCAGATATTGATGCCACATTTTTTCTTTAAAAACAGGCCAAAAACCGGAACGAGCAAAATATAGCAGGCTGTCAGAAAGCCCGCCTTTCCTGCAGAGGTTCCGTAATAAATGCCAAGTTGCTGCGCAGTAGACGCCAGAAACAAAATGGTTCCGCAGCAGAATCCGCCCAGAAACAGCGTCCTTTTTTCTTCATTTGTTTTTGGTCTTTTTCCCGACGGATTGATCCGGTCCAGTAAAAAGATGACGGGGATCAGCACCAGACTGCCAATGATCGAACGGATGCTGTTAAAGCTGTAAGGCCCGATCGCATCTCCTCCCGTGCTCTGTGCCACAAATGCTATGCCCCAGACAAGTGCTGTAAGCACCAGCAGAAGCGAATTTCTGATCTGTTTCTTTTTCATAAGTACTCCTCTATTCTGTCATTTCTGATCTTGTCATATACTTTCGCGCTCCATTATAGCGCAATCACTCCCGCTCTTACAATGTATTTTTGCCACTTTTACGCAGGCATATCATGGTTTTTGACTTTTGCCACTGACATCATGTATAATGATGTCGTAATTTTCAAATATAAAGAGAGGTACATTATGATACGTTTCATACTTGTTGCAACATTTGTCATTTTATTTCTGATCCTGAGTATTCCGCTTCTGCTGATTGAATGGATCATCGGGAAGTTTAACATGGATCTGAAGGACAGAAGCTCCCAGAAGATCGTCAACTGGGCATTCCGCGTCTGCCTGTTTCTGGCAGGTACTTCCGTCACCGTGATCGGACAGGAAAAGGTACCGACCGACAGAGCCGTGCTCTACGTCGGAAACCACAGAAGCTATTTTGATATTCTGCTCACCAGCGTGCGCGCCCCACGTCCGACAGGCTATGTTGCCAAAATAGAAATGCTCCGCTACCCGCTGCTGCGCAACTGGATGCGTAATATCCGCTGCACCTTCCTTGACCGTAAGGATGTAAAAAAAGGTATGAAAACGATCCTGGACAATATCGCACTGTTAAAAAACGGCATTTCCGTCTGCGTTTTCCCGGAGGGCACCAGAAACAGAACATCCGCATCTTTGCTGGAATTCCACGATGGCAGCTTGAAAATGGCTGAAAAATCTGGCTGTCCGATCGTTCCTATGGCGATCAACAACTCCGGTGCGATCTTTGAAGATCATCTGCCGAAGATCGTCAAATCCCATGTTGTGATCGAATACTGTGATCCGATCTATATGGAAGACCTTTCCAAAGAGGAAAAGAGATTCATCGGTAAACAGGTTGCAGATATTATTGTGACACATTATGAAAAAAATAAAGAGCTGGTCTGAAAACCGGCTCTTTATTTTTCGTATACACCAGCTGTTACTGCAGCAGCTGTGAGATCAATGTTTCAAACGCCATTCCGTGAGAGGCTTTTAATAAAATCGTATCTCCTGCCTGCAGGAGATTTTCTTTTTCCCGCAAAAAGCTTTCTTTGTCTGTAAAATGATAAATATGCGCTACACCGGCTTCTTTTGCCCCATCGTAAATATGCTTTGCATTCTCGCCGATGCAGATCAGCAGATCTGTTTTTCCTTTTGCATAGCAGCCAACACCGCTGTGCAGCATATCCGAATTTTCTCCCAGTTCAAACATATCACCCAGAATGGCAACCTTTCTCGTATCAGCGAGAGAAAGTAGATCCAGCGCCGCTTTCATGGAGACCGGATTGGCATTATAGCAGTCATCAATGAGTGTAAAGTTGCCCTCCTGTATGATACGGTTCCTGCCTGCGATCGGTACAACGCTTGCAATTCCTCTTGTCATCTGCTCCATGTCAAGACCCAGCAGCTTTGCCACTCTGACCGCTGCCAGTGTATTAGTTACCTGATGCTGACCCGGCACTTTGATCTCTGCCCGGATGAGCTCGCCATCCATATGGATCTCACAGCTCGTACCGAAGATGCCATGGCTGACGATATGATCTGCATAGCAGCTTGGATCGTTGAAATAATATGGTCTGTGTCCTTTCACCAGCTTGACTGTCCGCAGCTTATCGTCTCCGCCGTTTAATACAGCCTTGCCATGCTCATTCATGCCCTCAAAAATCTCTGTTTTAGCTTTCAGGATACCGTCCCTTGTCTTCAGATTTTCCAGATGGCACTGTCCGATGTTGGTTATGACACTGATATCCGGCTTTGCCATTTGTGTCAGACGGCTCATTTCACCGAAATCACTGATCCCCATTTCGAGAACCGCTACCTCATCTTCTTCCCGGATCCGCAGGATCGTAAGCGGAAGCCCGATCTCATTATTAAAATTACCCTCTGTCTTCATCACATGGTATTTAGCAGAAAGCACACCTGCGATCATTTCTTTTGTACTCGTCTTTCCCACGCTTCCGGTAATGCCCACAACATGTACGGAAAGCTGCTCGCGATAAAAGGCAGCGATCTGTTTCAGCGCAGTAAAGCTGTCCTTTACCAGAATATAAGGGAAATCCGCATCCGGCAGTTCCTGCTCCGATACAACTGCAAGCGCACCTTTTTCCATTACCTGCCCGATAAAGGAATGCCCGTCTACCCGTTCCCCCTTTGTTGCAATAAACAGTCCACCCGGCTCTATCTTACGGGAATCGATCACTATATTAGTTACCTCTTGCTTACTTTTTGCAGGATCTCCATGGTAAACGCCGCAGACCGTGGCGATATTTTCCAGTGTCATATTTTTCATCATTTTGCCTTCTTCCTGATAGGAAATATTTTCTTTTTACTTGCGCAGCGATACTTCGATCAGCCATTCACAAAGCTGATTAAAGTTATAGCCCATAACTGCCGCTTCCTGCGGAAGCAGAGATGTCGGTGTCATGCCCGGCAGTGTATTGGCTTCCAGACAGAACATCTCGTTTTTCTCATTCATCATAAAATCCATACGTGCATATGACGTGATATGTAATACTTCATACGCCAGCTCCGCATAGTGCTGCATTTCTTTTGTCAGTGCTTCGTCTAAAACTGCGGGACAAGTCTCTACGGTACTGCCTGCCTGGTATTTGTTTTTGTAATCATAAAAGCCTTCGATCGGTGCGATCTCGATGATCGGAAGTGCTTTTCCCTCGATCACGCCTACGGAAAATTCTCTTCCTTTTATGTACTGCTCTATGATAACCGCATCATCATAAGCATATGCCTGTGCCAGTGCTTTTTCGCACTCCGCCCGGTCATTTACCATATAAACGCCGACGCTGGAACCGCCGTTACATGCTTTTACAACCGCCGGGTAACTGACATCCTGCGGAAGAAGCTGCCCTTTCTTTAAGCTGATGCCGTATGGGGTCGGAACACCACCCTCACGGAACAACTGCTTGGAAAGTGCCTTATCCATACTGACTGCTGCACCGAGTGGTCCGGTTCCTGTATAACGGATGCCCTCCAGATCCAGTGCTGCCTGCACCTTACCATCTTCGCCGTTAGCACCGTGCAACCCCATAAATACAAGATCCGCCTGATGGCAGATATCCAGTACATGCGGTCCAAAGAATCCTTCGCCGCCTCTTTTCTTCTTGATCGCTTCAATATCCGGATCCTTCTCCGTAATACCCCGGATCTGCTCACTGAAATCAATATCCGATGTAAACAGTGTCTTGTAATCTTCTCCCGGATATCCCATAAATACGTCCACAAGTACAACCTGATGTCCATTCTCCTTCAGTGCTTTATATACCATCTTTCCTGTGATCAATGAAACATCTCTTTCTGTACTTGTTCCGCCTGCCAGTACTGCTATTTTCATTCTTTATCCTCACTTTCCTTGCCCATTTTCGCAAGCTCTCTCTCTATAAAGAGCAATGCCGACCGCTGTACGCAGTCCATTTCTTCCATATTGCTGTAACATGCATGAAGCAGTATCTTACATGCATTTCTGTACTCTAAACTCACCAGCGTATTGTCCGCAACCGCCAGCTTCAGCATGGCTGTCAGGCTGTCAGCCCTGCTTTCAATCGCATGCTGTGAAAACACGTTGTCAGACAACTCCCCGCATTCTTTCAGAAGCCTGTTCATCTGCTGTTCACAAAGCTTTGTATCCACACGCTGCAGACTCGTCAGATAGAGCAAATCTCCC
>OLNZ01002451.1_pt1 | contig 11130 bp, 5 predicted proteins | sample 1672981 | NCBI WGS metagenome assembly OLNZ01 (sample SAMEA3136743, study PRJEB25190) | human gut metagenome | biome: human gut; feature: human-associated habitat; material: faeces | place: Austria | collected 2013
ATTATGTTATTCCAAAGGACGTACAGGATGTCTTTAAGGACGTTGCGGCACACAGGATGATCCTGGATTCCAAGGCAAGGTATCAGGAAAAAACTGCCCGTGAGATCCTTTCTGAGATCCTGTCAGAAGTGCCGGAACCGAAGGTGGAAGGATGATAAAGAACAGGATCCTGTGGATTTTGTGGCTGGTCTGCATGGCAGGAGCAGCAGTAATTACAGGCACATGGCTTTTTGCAGCGGTTCTTTTGCTCACCGTTCTTATTTTGATCTTTTCTGCAGGGAGTGTGGTTTTGTCCGGAAAAAAAGCCGTTATCAAACTGCATCTCCCAAAGGCATCAGAGAGAATGGAGTGTTTCCATGGAAAAATGTATTTGGAAAATCAGTCTGCATGGCCGGTATTTGGCGGAGCAGGAGTGCTCAGATGGGAAAATCTTTTTACCGGGGAAAAAGGGGTGATCCCGATTTCCTTTTCCCTGGGAGGAAAGGAAAAGCAGGTCATTGAATTTGAGGCTGGAAGCAATTGGTGCGGCTGTATCAGATTTTGTTTTTCTGACTGGAAATGCCAGGATTTTTTTCGTGTCTTTTCTTTAAAAAGGAAAGCAGACGCAAGTGCTTATACGGTTGTAATGCCGGAAAGACAAAAAGGTGAGCTTTCCCTTTTTACAAGGGAAGGATTCGACATGGAAAGTTTCCGCTATTCTGGAAGCCGCCCGGGGGATGATCCGGGAGAAACTTATGACATCCGGGAATATCGTTCCGGTGACAGTATCCGGCAGATTCACTGGAAGTTGTCCGGAAAGCTGGATGACATTATGATCCGGGAAAAAAGCTTCCCGGTGGATGATACGGTACTGATTCTGGCAGAAGCGTTCCAGGCAGACCGGGATCCGCAGCGTGCGGAAACGGTGGCAGAAGTCTTTTCAGCAGTCCTTCAGAGCTTTATGGAAAAGAAGATCTCCTGCCAGGCCGGAGTCTATGACCACAGCACTGGGAAGTTCCGGCTGGAGAAGATCCGTACAGAAGAGGACCGCGAAAACATCCTGTACCGCTTCCTGCGTTATGGAAGTGATGCAAAAACACCGGTCACAGTACGGGAATATCTGAAAGACCCGGGAATACAGAATTTTGCAAACTATGTATATATAACCGGCGACCCGCAGGACAAAGAAGCAGAACTCCTGGCAGCAAAGGGAGAAGTGACTATCGTAGGATGCGGCACAGGCGGCAGAGACAGTGGAGGAGAACAGGTATTATGGAAATACGGATCACAGAATCCAAAAGACAGTCAAAAACAGCATATGGAAAACAACTGTCCGGTATCCTGCTGGAAACTGCACTGATCTGGCTTAGTGCAGGCGGAGGGCTCCTGCTTTTTATGAGTGTCCTTACTGAGCAGGAACGCATGGCACCGATTTTGGGAAGCGTGCTTCTTATGGCAGTGTTCTGTACTGCAACAGAAAGAATGGGAAGATATGGGCTTTATGGACGGATGGGAATGGGAGCGGTTTCCATTGCAGGGATCTTCCTGTTCCATGGACAGCTCTTAGACGGCATGGCATTATACTGGAATGATATGGCAGACATCCTGGGAAGCCGTGCCGGGATTTATCTGGAACGGTTTGAGACTGCCGGGATACAGGGAGAGGATGTCTCCCGCCTGATATTTCTTATCTATCTTGGGATAGCAGCGGCAGTCTGCGGATTCCTTATCCTGAAATTGAAGTTTTATCTACTGGTGCTTGCCTGGGCTCTGGTACTTCCTGTCCTTTCGGGAATCCTTGGTATGGAACCGGATGCAGGCACAGGAGTTATTTTTTACATGGGGATCCTTTTGGAACTGAATCTTATCCTTTCCCGTTCTGGAAGGAAACGCCACCGGGCAGAGAGCAGCCGGGCATTTTTGACAGGAAGCATCCTGGCATGTGCGGTAATGCTGGCAGCCGGGATCCTTCTGGAACAGTTTATGCCGTCCGAAGACTATGGTTCCTCGACACTTGTCACAGAAGCTAAAAAAGAGGCCCTGGACGGGATCAGCAGCCTGCGGTACAAAAAAGGAAAGATCAATACCCTTCCGGATGGAAAGCTGAAAGAATGCGGTGCCTGGAGTGCCTCAGACGATACGGCACTTTCCGTTACCATGGAAAATCCGGATTCTCTCTACCTGAGAGGATTTGTGGGAAGCGTGTATGACGGTTCTTCCTGGGAAAGCCTGGATACGGAGGATGCCTATAAACAGAGGACGCTCTTTTACTGGCTCCATCAGGATGGATTTTATGGGGAGACCCAGCTAAGCCGTGCAAGGGCACTTGCAGATGATGATGCCCTTTCTGACAAAGTATCCGAAGTGGACATAAAAAATGAAAAGGCAGACAGCCGTTATCTCTATACCCCTTATGAGATCACAGAACTGCCTGTCGGATACAGGAAAGAGACACCGTTTGCTGACAGTATGTTAAAAGCAAAAGGACTCTTTGGAGCAAGAAACTATCACTATCAGGCAAATGGAAACCTGGTAAAAGATTTTACGGTGCTGGGGGCAAGGGTCTATCAGGCACTTGCCAGGGATGAAGGGGATTCCTACCGTGATGATGAGAGTTATTACAACGCATTTGTGTACAGCCAGGATACGAAGCTGTCCGGTGCACTGGAAACCCTGTTCCGCAAAGAACTGGGGGACGGTGGAAACCGGGAACAGGGGCATACCGATTACTATACAGCGATCAGCAGGATCCGTTCCTATCTGGAAAAGAACCTGACTTACAGCACGGCAGCCGATCCGTATACCGGACAGGGGGATTTTGCAGAGGACTTCCTGACAAACACCAGGATCGGCCACAGTGTCCATTATGCCACGGCAGCGGCACTGATGTTCCGTTATTACGGGATCCCGTCCCGTTATGTGGAAGGCTATCTGATCACACCGGAAGATATCAAAGATAAAAACCCGGGGGATACGATAGAAGTCCCGGGAAAGAATGGACATGCCTGGACCGAGATCTATATGGACGGCCTTGGATGGGTACCGGTAGAAATGACACCGGAATACTATAATGTCATGGAGGAAGCAGACCTCACGGCAGGCCTGGAGGCAAAAGGAGCCAAAGCAGCCGCCATCCCGGAAGCACAGGACGAACCGCCTGCACAGGAGAACATCCAGACACACTGGAGCTTAAAACTGGCACTGTTCGGAATCGAAAAGCTTCTGATCCTCCTGCTTGCGGTATTTGACCTCTTCTGCCTGATATTTATCTTTACGGTCTGTGTGCTCCGCATCCACGCAAACAGAAGACGGAGAAAACTGTTTGAAAGTGAAGATGACCGCCAGGCGGTTCGCGCCATGGCCGGATATGCGCGGCTTCTTTATTATCATGGCCCTGAGCTTTATTCGGAAGATGCCATGAAGTGTTACCGAAAAACAAGCGTTATCGGGGAAAAGGCTGCGTTCAGTCCCCATGCTGTATCAAAAGAAGAACGAAAGGATACCGCTCTGTGCGTGCAGAAGATGAAAAAAGAACTGAAAAAAGCCAGAAGCTGGTATGGAAACTGGATCATGAAATATATAGAAAGGCTGTATTAAGGAGGAAATGACCATGAAAAAGAGAAAAAAGAATAACCGGCTTTCCTTTCTGACAGCTATTGTCTGTCTCCTGCTTTTTGCTGGAGTATTATTTCTGGGAATGAAAAACTATGAACCGGAGAAAAGTGAAAATCCGGTACAGGGGGTGAACAGTGAAAGCTCCTTAAAGGGCTATCTTGGAAAGGGATATGCTTATGCCGGAAGCCAGGAAGATGCTTCCACGGGTGAAGAATCTTCCTTTGAAGAACAGGCACAGATCCTGGAAGATGAACCGGAGGAAGAACCGGAAAAGAAAAAGGAAGAGGCACAGGCGACTGTCACCCCGGAGCCGACATCAGAGCCGGAAGCTTCCCAGACACCGGAACCGGACAGCCAGAAGGAAGATACCCAAAAAGGGGATACCGATCCTAAAGACGGCTCCACAGGAGAGGATAATGACAGCTCCAAAGACAATACCATCCATTATGACAAAAATGGTGACCAGGATGATGACAGCCGGAAAGAAACACCGGACCAGGACGATAACCGGAACCAGGATGGGGCGCAGGTACCGCTCAGTGCAACGCCGACGCCATCTCCGGAGCCGGAACCGACACAGGAACCGGAGGAAGACCATTATCCAACGATCGCCACAGACCTGACTGACGGGGAAACGGTAAATGCCGCGTACCGTACATTTTATGTACAGGCGGTAGACTGGTACGGGAACAGCTTATCCTCTACGGCACTGGAAGTATATGGAAACGGTGAAAGACTTTCTTCAAAAGGGGAGCCTTCGCCGGGAATCCTGGCTTACCGTCTGGATCTGAATGAGGGCAGCAACACTGTGGATATCAAGGCAACGGATGATGAGGGGTGGAGTACCACGCTTCCAACGTTTACCATCTATAAAGGGGATGAGAGCCAGGAAGAACCTGCCGGCTCCATCACGGTCAGCATTGAGGCGGGGACTGTCGGACTTGGGACAATCCTGCCGGCGACATCCATCGACTTTTATCAGGGCGAACAGCTTTCCTCCGTGGTCTTAAGGCTTCTGCAGAACAGCGGGTTTGACTGGAGGAATGATGGAAGTGCAACAGGAGGTTTTTACCTGAAAGCTATCGGACGCGGCGGCATCACTTCCGGAGCTTCGATCCCGGATGACCTGATGGCGCATCTGACAGAAGTAAACTGCCAGCTGTCCGGGCATGATGCCAACTGGCTGGGAGAATTTGATTTTACCATGAATTCCGGCTGGATGTATTTTGTAAACGGTGAATATATGAACATTGGAATGTCGGGCTATTTCCCGGCAGACGGTGACGAAGTAAGGCTTCGCTTTACCCTGTATTCCGGAGCAGATCTGGGTGTCGGGGATAACGGCGAAGTATGGGGGGACTGGTAATGAAAAAAAACAATTTAAAGAGACCGATCATTAACAAATTTATTATCGGGACCCTTTCTGCAGGACTTCTGGCAGGAGGGGCTGCACCAGAAACAGATGCGATCTTTGTCAGGGAAGTTTATGCAGCAGACAGCACAGAGAGTTCGGAAGGGGAAACGCTGGCAGAACCATCGGTACCCGCAGAACCTACCGCCGTTCCGGAGCCGACTGCAGAATCGGAGCCAACTGCCACTCCGGAACCAACCGCTGCACCGGAACCAACCGCTGCACCGGAACCAACCGCAGCTCCAGAGCCATCCGTTACACCGGAGCCTTCTGTTACACCGGAACCGACCGCTACACCGGAACCAACCGCAGCTCCAGAGCCATCCGTTACACCGGAGCCTTCTGTTACACCGGAACCGACCGTCACTCCGGAAGTTAAAAGCAGCAATGCGGATCTGAAAGAATTATATATATCCAGCTCCGATACCTGGGGAAAAGGGATCTTAAAACTAGATCCCGCATTAAACAAGGACCGTGACAGATACAAGGCGGTTTATGACGGGGAACGCCAGAGTCTGAACATCTGGCTGACAGCGGAAGAAAAACATGCCACGGTCAAGATCTATGCGCTGAGCGGAGTGAAGCATTCTACCGTGGAAAAAGATGAGACCATCAAAGAAAGCAACGATGGAAAGGGGCATGTTTACTGGAAGATCCATTTCGGAGACCAGGAAAAGGAAGCTATGGTCCGGGTGCAGGTAACCGCACAGGACGGCACCCGGAGGGATTATTACCTGACACTTGGGATTACGGACCAGACCCCGCCGGAACTGAAAAAGATCAGTGCCAGCAGGATATCCGTGGACCAGGCCTCAGTAGTATATAAGACCAGTGAAAGGGGACAATGCTATTACCGTGTTATAGAGGCCGGTGCGAAAGTACAGACCCCGGATACCTCAAAAGAGGGAAGAGAAGTACTGAAAGGAAGCGATACCCTGACCATTACAGGCCTGTCAGAAGGTGAAAAAGATGTGGTGATCGTGGTAAAAGACCTTGCAGGCAATGTAAGCAGTCCGATGGTGATCCGGATCCCTGATGTCAGAAAGAAGAATAACGGGACAGCGGGAAATGGGGGCAATGGAAATTCCGGTTCGATCGCCCAGAGACCCGGATATGGTGGAAATAAAAGTGAAGCCGGAGTCCCGGGCAAAGGCAATAATGGGGAAGGATCCCTTACAAATCTGAAAACGGTTGGCGGAAAAGGTACGGCATCCGGAAAGAACGGATTGGATAGCACAGACGAAAACAAGGAAAAGAAACTGACGGCTTATGCAGGTACGAAGAAAAAAGGCTCCGGTTCCGGTACATCAGGTGAAAAGAAAAGCAGCAAAAAAGCGGATGCCGTAAAAGACAAAACAAAAGAGAAAACAGAAGAGTCATCCACAGAAGAACTGACTGAAAGCAAAGAAAAAGAGACTACATCCGGGACAGCATCCGCTTCCTCCAAAAACGAAGGAAAAAGTATCCCGGAACTGGTAGGAAGTAAAGTAACAGACACCTGGACGCACATGAAACTCTTTACCAGGATTCTATCCTTATTTGCACTGGCAGGAGTTTTGTACCTGCTCTTATGGACAGGAGCGAGACGCAGTTTCAGAAAAATAAAAAGCAGGAATCCACTGCTTCAGCAGTAAAAAATCCAAAAGGGAGGTAAACATCAGATGAAAGGAAGACTAGGAAAATGGCTGGCAGTCCTTCTGTCGGTGAGCATGCTGGCAGGGACAGCTCCGGTCTATGGAGCCGACATATCCATGGAAAGTGATTTTTCTTCCGGGGCAGCAGAGACGGAAGCACAGCCGGATGTCCAGGAAGGGACCGAGATCACAGAAGAGCCGGGAGACAGTGACGTGGAGATCACAGAAGAACCGGAAACAGAGCAACCAGAAGATGCGGAATTCTCAGAGGGGAAATTTAACGGCGAGGATCAGGAGGAACTGGTCATGGACGGCTCTGACGATGAAGATTCTGCAGAACTTACCTTTGAGGATGCTCCATCTGCCGGGGAGAACAGTACGAAAGAATATCTCAAGGATCTCAGTGTGTATTCCGGCTATGGCGTTAAGGATCCTCTGGAGATCAGCCGCAGGGAAGATTTGGATGAAACTTATGGCGGGAAAACCTATACCGTTGAGATCGGATCCAGTTATAATTCTACCGGATTTTATGTAACGGCAGATCTGGGGGCCGATGCGCCGGAGGGATCAACGATCCGGTTATCTGCCTGCGATCTTGATGGAAAGACGGTTGAGAGTGAGATCATTGCAACCGGATATACCGATGGAAAACGTTATAATTTTTCAAATGTTTTTACAAAGGATAATGGAAAAAGGGCTGTTTACACAGTAACAGCCGGTACAGCCACAGACAGCCAGACTTACAAGATCGTAGTGCTCCGGAGGCTGGATCTTTCCATGATCGGCTGTTACCTTTCCTCGGACACGGACATGGCCAAAAACCTGATCTCAGAATTTGACAGTGCCGGTATCACCAGGGATTATGATGTGACAGTGGGTGAGAATACAGAATCTGTAAAAGTTTCTGCAAAAGCCTTTAATGACAAGTGGTATGGCCTTACCGTAAACGGACAGGCAGTATCCGGCAGCAATGCCATTGAGATCCCACTTGACGGTTCTGAGACCAGGATCACCTTCCAGATGAAAGAAGACGGGACTTATCAGGATCCGGCTTATCAGGATATCACTTATACATCCACAGGCACCTATACGATCACCGTACATAAAAAAGCAAAGTCCTCGATCGCTTTTGTAACAGATCCATCGGATGCAGTGGTCAGTGTATATGATTCTAAAGGGGAGCGTGTGGAACCTTCCAAAGATGCTTCTGTGTATGATTCTCTTTATTACGGGGATGAGTATACCTGGAATGTGTCACGACATGGATATATCTCCAGAAGAGAGAAGTTTACGGTAGGTGAGGAAACAGAGATCCAGGTAAAACTGGAACAGCAGACGGCAACGCAGCCAGAGATCACGGATAATGACTGGAGCAGTTACCGGAACAGTGAAACAAACAACGGGATCACCAATACCTCCACGCCGGCAAGCAAGGATACAACGGTGCAGAAATGGTCCCTGCATCTGGATGCAAAGGGATGGGATGCAGCACTTACCCCTCCACTGATCCTGGGCGGCTATCTTTACGTGGCATCCGGACAGTTCATCTATAAAATAGATAAAAATACCGGGGATATCGTGCAGACCAGTGAACAGATGCACGGAAATATGCAGTATGCCATGATCCCGCTTGCTTATGCGGAAGGAATGCTTTTTGCACAGATCGGCGGCGGACAGATCCAGGCACTGAGTGCCACTTCTTTAAAATCCCTCTGGATCAGTGAAAGCCTGGGAGGCCAGACACTTTCCCCGATCACCTATAAGGATGGATATATTTATACCGGAACCTGGACTTCGGATACAACCCCTGGTTCTTACTTCTGCCTTTCTGTTACAGATGAAGACCCGTCAAAAGGTGATGAGATAAAATACTGTACCTGGAAATATAACCATAAGGGCGGTTTTTACTGGACAGGTGCTTATGCGTCCGAAAATTATCTGGTGTTTGGTTCTGATGACGGGGCCGGTGATGCCTATACTTCTATCCTGTATTCAGTTAATACGCACACCGGACAGCTGATCGACAAGCGCACGGACATGATCGGCGATATCCGATCCACCATTGTTTATAACAACGGATATGTTTATTTTACGACCAAAGGCGGCTATCTCTACCGGGTTGCCATGAATGCAGATGGTACTTTCGGTGCAGTGGCAAGCTATAACCTGGGCGGTGCGGCAACATCCACACCGGTCGTCTATAAAGGAAGAATCTATGTAGGTGTCTGCGGAAACGGCGGACAGTACAATGCGGATGGGGGACACCATTTTGATGTCCTGACAGAATCTGCTTCCGGTCTTTCCCTTGCATATAAAGTTTCTATCCCGGGATATCCGCAGGCAGCACCGCTTCTTTCGACCGCTTATGAAAACCAGGACTTTAATGGAGATGGCCAAGCGGATGGACGTGTTTATCTGTATTTTACCTACAATGCAAAACCTGGCGGTATCTATATGCTGACAGATGAGCCGGGCCAGACTTCCGGAAAACCGAAAGAACTCTTCCGTCCGGTACTCGCACAGCAGGAGTACTGCATCAGTCCGATCTGCGTAGACAGGGATGGGACACTTTATTATAAGAATGACTCCTGTTATCTGATGGCACTGGAAACAAATGGAGCTTACCTTGACAGTGTATCAGCAGAAGCAGATACTGGCCGGGTCAACTGGGAAAAAGCATTCCAGCGTTCGGAAAAAGAGCATACCTTAAGGGTTGCTGAAAATGCTACAAAAGTGACCCTGACATTTAAAGCACCTGCCGGATGTACCCTGACTGTCAACGGAAAAGCTTCCAATGGAACTTATGTGGCAGATGTAAGATCCGGACAGGCAGATGTTACGGTTAAAACAACACTGAACGGAAAGAGCAGGGATTATATCTTCCACCTTACCAGCGGGCTTGGAAATTCCTCCCTGGCAAACCTGGTGGTAAGTACCAGCAATACTTTTACAGATACTTCAAAATATCTTACATTATCACCGGTATTTGACAGCACCAAAACCAGCTATACCGTTTCGTATCTTGCAGACAAAGGGGAAAATAAGGAAAAGTTCCTCCGCCTTTATGTGGAACCTTCAGATGGGGATGCCACGGTAACGGTACAGAAAGTAAAAGGTGTTGAGAAAGTATCCATGCCGGTTGTGGCAAACGGAAAAACGAAACGTGTAAATGTATACTGGGAAACAGATGCAAGCGAAGCACAGGTGAAGATCACGGTAACAGCTGCCGGAAGCGGAAAAACAGACTACCTTCTTACCATACAGCGGAAAGAAAACGTTCCGACACCAACACCTACAGAAGTACCGGAGGTGTTCGGACCATGGAAAACGATCTCTGCAGCCACGGTATTTTCACCGGCTGTACAGATGCGTACCAGCAACAAGGGCCGCAAGGAAAAGAGGACCGTCGGCAAAAAACTGACACCTACGATCAAGGTAACGGCTACCCGCATTAAGCTGAAAGTAAAACAGTCTACTTCCAAAATAAAGGTTTCCAGACTTGCAAAGGGTGATTCCGTTAAAAGCTGGACTTCCAGCAATAAGAAAATCGTTTCTGTAAACAGAAAGGGAACGATGAAAGGCTTGAAAGCCGGAAAAGCCAAAGTGACCATTACACTGGCCAGCGGCAAGAAACAGGTCATTTCCATTACTGTGCAGAAAACAACGGTAAGAACAACAAAGATCACCGGACTGAAATCAAGAGTGACCGTTGCAAGGAATAAAAAACTTACGCTGAAACCGGTCATCAGCCCGATCACTTCCCAGGAGAAAGTTACCTACAGTTCTTCGAATAAGAAGATCGTGACGGTAAATTCCAAGGGTGTGATCACCGGAAAGAAAAAGGGAACAGCCTATATCACAGTGAAATCTGGAAAGATCCGCAAAAAAGTAAAAGTAGTAGTTAAACAAAAATGATTTAAGCAGGAGCTGCCTTTCATGAATACACATGGAATGGCAGCTCCTTTTTTCATTTTTTGCATGTAGCTTTATTTGCAGAAGTAGATTACGATATTAATAGTTGACCAGGGAGAGAAGAATGATTAGATAATATGTTATAGTGATAATGGAATTATGGTAACAAAAAAATTTATAAAAAAGTGCAACCAAACAGAAAAAAATACGTTCTATATAATACGGATGACTATATTTTTGAATTTTCATCAAATTGGGAAGAACTGGAGAAGAATACCATAAATGTAAATGTGAATAAAAAAATAAAGATATCTCCAAATCAAAATCTGACGATTTCAAAAATGAGCTTAAACGATTTGGCAAGTACAATTTATGGAAATTTGGATAATAAAGAATATGAAGATTATTATTTAATAGGAACCGACGATAAAGGAAATCAGGGGCTTTATAGAATGACAAATTATGGAGACACAGAGACTGTGTTTGAAGAAAGCAGAAATAATACAAAATATAAAGGAATTTCTCCAGATGCTAAAACGGTGACATTAGAATTATATGTAAATAAAGAAGAAAAAAACA
>OLNZ01002455.1_pt1 | contig 11115 bp, 8 predicted proteins | sample 1672981 | NCBI WGS metagenome assembly OLNZ01 (sample SAMEA3136743, study PRJEB25190) | human gut metagenome | biome: human gut; feature: human-associated habitat; material: faeces | place: Austria | collected 2013
AGCGGTTCGGTTCCCGTTGTTTTTTCTGTCGGAGCCAGGTCATCCAGATTGATCACCAGATGCTGGTTATATGTTTCACTGATCAGGTTCACAGTGTGGGTTCCGTTGGGTGCAGCTGCTGCCACACAATCCAGATGTACACTTCCTGCCAGGACTTTTCCGTGGTTATGATCCGTATGGTTTCCACCAATCTCTGTTCTTCCCGGTGCTGAGAAGAATTCAAAGGCTTTATCTCCGAATTCTTTGGCAAATCCATCCGCTACCAGCTGGTATCTTGCTGCATTTTCCTCTGCTCTTTTTTCCCCGTACATCTGTTTCAACAGTGCAACTGCATGTTCACTTTTTACCGTTTCTGCTACATTTGCTGCTTTCATGTTCTTCTCCTTTTTGTTTTCACATACTCGATATTGACTATCTGCTAATTATCATTATAATGAGAATCATATAGCATCACAATAACTATATTAGCTTACTTTATAAATATATTGAGGTTTTTTCATGCAATTACAGTTAGACAACAATAAAAAGGAATTAAAGTCTCACGGAACCTATGCTTTCCCGGTCAACGTAAGCTACGAACAGCTTTCCCGCTATGAAAGAAAGTCTTTTCTCTGGCACTGGCATAAAGAAATTGAGCTGACGATTCTCCTTCAGGGCGAGATGCAATATCAGGTCAACGATACCATCTATCACCTGCAGGCCGGTGAGGGGCTTTTCTGCAACAGCAACCGTCTGCATACCGGTTCTTCCTGTCATGATTCCGATTGTATCTATATTTCCACAACCTTTCATCCCCGCTTTCTTTACGGATATGAAGACAGCGTGATCCAGAATAAATATCTGAATACTATTACAAAGCATCCCGGACTGCATAGTCTGGCATTTTCTCCTGACATTCCCTGGCAAAAGGAGGTGCTGGATGAACTATCTGCCATCTGGATGCTTTCCAAACAGCCCTCCGCCACTTATGAGATGGAATTGCAATGGCGACTCACCCATATCTGGATGTTTCTATGGAACCACCTTTCCCATCAGACAAGCAGTTCCGGAAACAGTGAATCTAAGCATACCGATCGTCTGAAAAATATTCTGATGTACATTCAGGAACATTACGCGGAAAAAATCACTCTGGCGGATATTGCTGCAACTGCAAATATCTGTCAGAGTGAGTGTTGTCGCTTTTTCAAAAAACATATGAATGAATCTTTATTTGATTATCTTCTTTCCTTTCGGATTGAGAAAAGCCTTCCTCTGTTGGTTGACCAGCGGCTGTCTATTACTGAAATCAGTAATCTATGCGGGTTTTCCAGTTCTTCTTATTATACCAAAGTATTTCGGGAACATATGGGATGCACACCAACCGCATACCAGGCCGGACACTTCGTCTGATCAGACGACATCAGCGGAACAAACAATACCGTAACACCTGAAAGATCCGTATCTATGCCGCAACTATCATCCAGGACAGCAACACAGATACGGATCTATTTTATTTTTTCAAGTCTTCTTTAATAATATTTTCTACTTTTTTGGTTTCCTCGCGGATATTTTGAATATTCTTGCGAATCTCCTGCTCTTCTTCCAGGATCCGGGGATGTTCTTCCAGTTCTTCTTTGATAAACATCAGGAGGAATCCCACGAAAAGCAATCCACAGGAAACCCAGATGGTTCGTTCATGTAGCAGGAGGATCAGATGGCCTCCGACAGCGGCACCTACTGCAAACATTGCGATGATTCCAAGATAATGACCGGCTTTGTACAGTTTTTCTTTATCCTTTGTCTTTCCATAGACACACAGAGATTCCATGCCGCTTCGGATATTGCCGATACACATGGTGCTGGCAAATGCATAGCCATTGACTTTACGGAAGGTCTGCACCTGCATGGCACAGGCAAAGGATACCATGGCATTGGCCAGAAGGTTGCATGCTGTTGGAAGGAATCCGACCACAAGCAGTAAAAGCATTTCCATCAGTAAAACCAACTGTCTCCAGTGAATCCTCTGTACATTTTTATATTTTTGCCGGATACCTTCTGCCACTACGATTCCCATGGCAAAAAATCCCAATGGGATCAGGTAATGGATCACCGTGGACCATTTTCGTTCCACAAGGCTCTGACTTAAGAGCACAATGTTTCCTGTCTGTGCATTGGCAAATACCTCGCCTCTGTATATATAGGTATAGGCATCCTGCAAACCGCCGGATATAGATAAAAAAGCTGCTGTCAGAAAAGATTCTGACATCTGTCGCCCTGAATTTTGTTTCAATGATCTTCCCTCATTTCTACACAACCTTCTGTCTTATTCTCCCAGTTGTTTTATTTTTCCAGCGGTAAAGTATACTCTGTCAAAAACGATATTTCAAGTTTTTTATTTTATACATTACTGTTTTTTCCAGCATTGATCCTGGGTCTGGATCTCTTTTCCTTCCTTCGCCGCTTCATCCATCATCAGAAACAGATAGGTGTCCTGCAGTGCCTCTTCCAGCGGATACACTTCCTTTCCTGTCTCTACATATGTTTTCATGCCTTCCATCATCTGGGCAACAGCGATTTCCTCGTCTGTCAGACGAAGATCTCTGTCTGCATATGGATTTCTATACAGAATCTCTCCGTTCAGCCTCAGACTTCTCATTCCGTAGCCTTCCAGGTTAGAATACTGTCCCAGTTCGTCTCTCTGGATGCTCCCCTGGACCGGATAACCGTCCTGACCAAGCCAGGCTGCCTGCTGATCATGAACTTCTCCGCAATCTCCCTGAAGGGTCAGATGACGGGTACGGAAATAGTTAAAATACTGCTCACAGGCAAAATCAAAGAACCCAACCTTTCCATCCGGGAAGACAAATTCTGCACGTTTTCTTGTGTCCACGATGGTTTTTTCTCCCTTATGAAGGCCCTCTCTTCCGCAGTGATAATTCACCGGAAAATCATAGGTTCTGGCTGTGATCCTGCAGTTTTCCATACCTGTGCCGAGTAATCGTCGCATCACGCTCATGCCATGGTAATCATGGGCCTGGGAAATATCCAGATTGCTGATCGTTCCCAGTTTACCCTGGTCGATCATATGGATCAGTGCCTGATAATAAGGCTGGAAGCAATACTGTTCTGCCACCTGTACTTTTCCGTTGTATTTTTCTTTTGCCTGATACCAGGCCTGTAATTCCTCTACTGTTGCTGCCGGCGGTGTCTCACACAGAACCGGAATTCCCTGTTCCATGGCTTTCTCGGCAAATGGAAGTGCAGCACCGTATTTTAACATAAAGACTACACAGTCCGGCTTTGTTGCCAGAAATTCGTCATAGTCTGTATACACCTTCCCCGGGAAATTTTTCTCTTCCCGCTCCCTGCTGGACTCTGAATGCACATACACTGCCGATACTTCAAATTCTTCTCCCAGTGCTTTCATTACACGCACATACATCTGTGCTCTCCATCCTGTTCCTGCTAATCCTACTTTCATGTAAAAATCCTCCGTCATTGTATAATTTTATGTAGTAATCAAATTGGTATCTGTTCAATATTCCCGGGAATACCGGACAGCAACTGACTTTTCTCCATTATATCACACTTTACATTTTATTGTGTATTTTTATGCAATATACGGATCAAAAAACACTCTCTTTTTCTATGACCCCAAGTAAAATCTGCAAAGATTTCTTTCGACAATAATATTTTCTTCATACAAACTATCGAATGAAACATCACTTTTCAGGATATATATCAGGTACAATACCGAAAAGTCCTGTCCGTAAATATCCTTGCAAAAATAAGTCCCAGAGGCAGTGCCACTACAATCAATATTGCCGCAGCCAGCCAGGAGACCGCTTCATTTAGGGACATGACTCCAAGGTTATAAAATCCTCGATAAAAATACAATCCCGGCACCATAATAACAATTGAAGGAACTGTAAGTGAAATTCTTGGATATCCGTTGTTTTTTTTGATCAGCGACGCCAGCAGTCCGGCTGCCAGTGCCCCGGTAAATGCAGCTACAGCCGCCGGCATCCCGGTAAAATCAATCAGGGACAACCGCAGAGTATTGGCTACTGCTCCGATCATCGCTGCCGTGGAGGCCATGGGAATAGAACTGTTAAACATAATAGAAAATCCAAGAACACCGCAAAAGCTGGCACATAGACGAAAAATCAGCCTGGATGCCGTTCCCAGGTGTACTGCTATAAAATCCTCCGGCTGTAATTTCAGGATCATTGCCGTGATCCAGGCTCCCATGGTTGCCACCAGTATGATGATCAACGCATAGGTCAGCCTTTCCAGACCGGAACGCAAATCCAGTTTCGCCAGGTCGATTCCGCTGGTGATAAAAGGAAATCCCGGAATGATAAATAACATGGAGCAGATATACCCTGCCTCATGAGCCGCCGATATATGGAGCAGGCTTTCCGCCAGATTAAGACAGATTGCATAGATCAGACATGCCGCTGATACGGAAACTGCAATATTTAAGAATAAGGTATAATGATGCTTTATCATCCTGGTACGGATGAAATTACCGATACCTGCGGCAATAAAGGCAAACAGCATCTCCACCGGTCCTCCGCCGAGAAGAAACGTAAAAGCGCCACACGCCAGCGCCGCAGCTACTCCCAGCTTCCAGGGCGAATAGAGCGCATGAATCTGTTCTATTTCATCCAGACGTTTGTGGATCTCCTCTCCCGTTAGCTGTTTCTCGATCTTCGGAAAGTTTTCTACAAACCGCTCCATCCGATAAAGTTTGGATGTATTGACTCCTGTATTGGCTATACTTAAGGACTGTGAAACACAATCTGTCCCGTCGAAGCAGTTAAACCCGATGGACATCAGTCCAACATCCACGGTACAGGTCACTCCCAGCTCTTTGGACAACCGATTCATAGAGGTGCGTACACGCCAGGCACCGGTTCCACAGGAAAGCATCATAAGTCCTACCCTGCCGATCACAGATGCTTTTTCAATCAGATCCGCCTCTGCGATCAGCACATTGCTGTCTGCCTTGGCATAATCATGCCATGGAATTTCCATATGATTTTTTTCCATAATATCCGTATATTCCGATGTCTGTCTTACCACACTTTCTTTATCAGCCATAAAGAATCGCCTCCGCCTTCGCCACATGACGTTCCAGATTTTTTAAAAAGTGAGAGTTTGGCAGAAAAATACCGATCTCGTCATATGTTTTATTATTTTCCAGCAATGTGTCCTGGCCGTAAAAAACAAAAGCCATGGGCAGATTCTTTTCCAGTTTTGCCATCAGATCCCAAACAGCTGCATATGCCTGAGCTTCTGTTTCTTTCTTTTTTACAGTATCCGGCAGTTCATGAATCAATAACACACCTGTATTTTTTTCAAGAATCTGCTGTTCCACTTCCATATGGCTGTCATAACAATGACTGTATCGATAAGCCTTTGCAAAATACATTTTTCTTCCGGCTCCCAGACGTTGATAGACCTCTTCGAAATGTCTGTACTCTTTTTCATGAGCTACACTACTGTATTCAAGAAGAAGTCTCCCCTGCCCGTCGGTCATGATCACGGGATTTTTGATTCCGTCTGCATCGAAACGATAAGGAATCAGACATGCATTTCGCAGAAGATCAAACATGGTATTCCGGCAGATTTCCATCAGGAATGCCGAGAGATCACGATTTCGATAAGCCGTAAATAAAGCTTTTGAAAATTGATCCGGCGAAAATACCTCATCTGTTTCTTCGCCACATAAACACGAATTGCAGAAGGTTTCCTGAAGTTTTTCGCAGGCCCATGGATCTTCCAGAATCTTTTGGAACAATATTTCCGTTTTTTCTTCTCTTGGAAAAATCATACTTTCTTTCATATTCGCTGCCTCACTTTTCTTGCTCTTTTTATTCCGAACAATTATACTATGGACACAATAATAAGTAAAAGCTATAATAGATATGTTATATATTATTTTTTGATATATCAGAGGTACGCCCATGAACGTTAATTTTGAATACTATAAAATTTTTTATTATGTTGCCAAATATGGCAGTTTCACGAAGGCTGCCCGAGCACTGGGAAGCACGCAGCCAAATGTAACCCGGGCTATGAACTGTCTGGAACAGCAGCTGCACAACACTTTATTTATCCGCACCAATCGAGGGATACAGCTCACTCCGGAAGGCGAGCAGCTCTACACCCACGTTTCTGTTGCCATGGCTCAATTATTTATCGCTGAGGAGGAGTTATCTGACAGTGCTTCTCTGACCCACGGGAGCGTTACTATCGGAGCCACAGAGACGGCGCTGAATATTTTTCTGCTTTGTAAGCTGAAGGCTTTCCGTACCGCCTATCCGGGAATTCGACTGAAAATCTATAACTACTCTTCACCCCAGGCTATCGCAGCTGTAAAAAGCGGAAAAATCGATTTTGCTGTTTTATCAACCCCTGTTCCTGCGGAACCGCCACTGCACCTTACTCCGCTGCAGTCCTTCCGGGAGATCCTTATCGGTGGACCTTCTTTTTCCGCTCTTTCCGAAAAGGAACTTTGTTTTTCAGATTTGAAGAAATATCCTTTCATCTGCCTGGGGAGAGAAACTGCCACTTTTCAGTTCTATAATCAGCTTTTTCTTTCCCAGGAGCTGGAACTCATACCTGATACTGAGGCTGCTACTACAGACCAGATCCTTCCTCTGGTAAAAAACAATCTGGGACTGGCATTTCTTCCGGAACCTATGGCTTTAGAATCTCTGGCAAAACAGGAGGTTCTTCAGATTGCAATATCCGAAAAGCTGCCTCTTCGCCACATATGCCTGGTTCATGATCATCAGCACCCTCTGAATTCCGGAGCAAGAGAGCTGAAAAAAATAATCCTGGGTGAAAGGATGGATTAATATATACCTTCTCCCAGAATTATCTTTCAACCTGTAACTGTTCAGTATCTTCGCAGTAGCTTCTGAACAGTTACCCCAGATTCTTACTTGCCACCCAGCAGTTCCAGAATCTCTTCTCTGGAAAAACTGCCGCTTCCCATGTCCTCGCCACTCAGTATCTGATCCGCCAGGGCATGTTTTTTCTCCTGCAGCTTTACAATATTTTCTTCGATCGTATCTTTCGCGATCAGTTTGTAGACATTGACTACGTTTTTTTGCCCGATCCGGTGGGCACGGTCTGTCGCCTGGTTCTGGACTGCCAGGTTCCACCAAGGATCGTAGTGGATCACAATATCCGCCGCCGTCAGATTCAGACCGGTGCCTCCGGCTTTCAGGGAGATCAGAAAAACAGCTGTTGGGTTATCTTCTTTATTAAACTCCTCCACCAGCTTTGCCCGCTTTTCCTTTCCGGTCGAACCGGTCAGCATATAGTACGCCGTTTCTTCGTTCTCCAGCCGGTCTGCCAGCCGGCTCAACATCGTGGTAAACTGGGAAAATACAAGGATCTTATGTCCGTTTTCCACCGCGTTTCGAATCAGATCCACACACATCTCAAGTTTTGCCGACTCTCCTTTATATTCTTCAAAAAGCAATGCCGGGTCACAGCAGATCTGACGCAGTTTGGTCAGTTCGGATAAGATAACGATTTTGGAAGTATTGAATTCTTCCTCGCTCTGTTTATCTAACAGAAGTTTCATCCGTTTTACATGCGCATCGTATAACTTCTGCTGCTCTCCTTCCAGACGGGTATACATATTTTCTTCCAGTTTTTCCGGAAGATCTCGCAGTACATCTTTCTTCAGTCTTCGCAGCACAAAAGGTCGGATCATTTTTCGCAGCCGTTCACTGGCTTCCTCGCTCTCATGCTGGACAATCTGTACTTCCAGTTCCTCACGGAAGCGGGAATAGCTATATAAAAATCCGGGCATCAGATAATCAAAGATGCTCCACAGTTCACTCAGCCGGTTCTCTACCGGTGTTCCTGTGAGGGCAAACCGGGTGTCTGCCTGGATCTTTTTCACAGCTTTTGCAGCCTGGGTGCTGTGGTTTTTGATATACTGTGCTTCATCGATGATCTGACAGCGGAAACGGTACTTTTTATAGAAATCGATGTCTCTGCGGAGCAGATCATAGGAAGTTATCAGAATCTCTCCCTCATCTGCTGCTTCCAGAAGTGTGCGACGCTGCGCAGCCGTTCCTACGATCATTCTTACTGCAAGCCGGGGAGCAAAACGTTCCAGTTCACTGTTCCAGTTATAGACCAGGGAAGCCGGGGCAACGATCAGCGCATTCCGCCGCAGCCGGTCATCTGAGCTCTTCTTTTCCCGCTGCCGTCCCTCATTCTCGATATCCTGCTCTTTTTCCACCGGCTCTTTCTTACTTTTTTCCTGTATTTCACGTTCCTGATACTCGGAAAGCAGATAGCAGATCACCTGCAACGTTTTTCCAAGTCCCATATCATCGGCGAGGATTCCGCCAAATCCATTCGCACTGAGCGTTTTTAACCACAGAAAACCTGTCTTCTGATATCCGCGCAGGATCGGTTCAAGTTCCGCCGGAATCTCAAAATCATTGTCTTCTACAGTTTTCATGTTACGGATCAGAGAACGAAAATTCTTATCCCTCACCGAAGAAATCACCGGATTGTCCCGTAATTGCTGATCTATATACAACGCCCGGTAGGTATCCACCGGAACGCTCTCCTGCATCAGCTGCTGATCTGTCAGCTGCAGCGTTTCCTTCAGATCTGCCAGTATATCCAGACCACTGTCTTCTTTCTGAACGAAGCTTCCATCCTTCAGACGATAATATTTTTTCCTTTTATTATAACGTGACAGAATATCGATCAGTTCCTCTTTTGACATTTCTCCCGCTGTCATTTTCAGCTGCATCAGACCACTTTCAATCGATACTCCTACCGCAACTTTCGGTGACGGATGCACCTGCATTCCTTTCAGCGTATCTGATATATATACCTCCCCCAGCTGCTGAAATACCGGAATTCCTTCTGTCAGGAGATCATATATTTTATCCTCATCCGTAATCACCATAGCTTTCTGTCGTTCGTCATATGCTTCCCCGTACCGCTGAATCACTTCCCGTACTGCCGCTTCTTTTCCAAGATCCCGCAGTGCCACATCCCTGGTCTCATACAGACTGTATACTTTTTTATCATATTGCACCTGCGGTCTGCAGGTGATCATATCTGTCTGTGGTGCATCCAGATAGATCGAAAACTCCGGAATCGCCACACCATACTGCTGTTCATCAAAATTTTCTTTTGTACATTCAAAACATTGTTCCAACGCCGGAAGAAGTTCCATACAAAACAACAGAACATCTGTCTTTTCCACAAAAATCTTCCGTTCCGGGATCTCCGCCATGCATTCCAGGAATTCTTTTACCGGTTCTATTCTTTTCATCGGTTCCATCATAATCTGATTACCCGAAAAAAATATATTGTATCTGTTTCCTCTTATTCCCGACAATCGATTGATACTTACTTCAATTCCATCCGTTTTTCCCAGAATCTTCAGCGTTCTCTCCGGTATCTGCTCCACAATTTTCCACGGCTTCTCATCCATGTAAAACACGGATGCCAGGATCTCCTGTCCCTTCATCAGCTCCAGAAAAGTTTCCATATCATTGGCAGACAAATCAATCTGTTTTTCCCTGGCATTCCCATAAACCGAATAATAGCTGTGATATCCTCCATACCGATATTCATTTTTCTCTGCCCACTGCACAAGAAAAGATACCAGTGGTCGGGACTGTGGAACGAACGATTCAACAGCATGGATAAACTGCAGATTTTTCCCATAAAAAACTTTCTCATGGTTTTCTATCGCTCTTGCAAAACCGAAAACATCTTTCAGTACATACATCCGGTTGATTCCAAGCTTGAAGCTGACGGTGATCCCGGTGTTTTCCACAACCATATGCGGTTCCAGACGGACTTTTCCACAGATATCCCCCTGAATCATGGGAAGACTTTTCACCAGTGCACCTTTTTGAAGCAGCTGCTGGATACTTCCTGTTGTTTTTCTTGCCATTCCCTTTTGTATACCCGGTATCTGCATCAAATTCATCTGACCCGTCCGATTCTTTGTCTCATAGTAATATCTCAGAAGAACCGCCACACAATGCTTACATATCCCATCATACTCCCAGAAAGCCGGACAGCTGCACTCTGACTCAACAAGATCTTCCCAGACCGTATTCCACATCAGATACACATGGTATGGTGTACTGCGGCTTCCTTCCACATCCGCTTCGATAATCACATTTTCATCCGCATGAACACCTTCTGCTTCTTCTATATGGAAACGCAATACTTTTCCTCTGTTATAAATCTGCAACCCTCTGCTGTATGACTGACTGCCGGCAAGATTTCTGATCTGTTCTCTGAATGTCATCTCCCTGTTCCTTCCGCCTTTATTATTTTGCAAGTTTTCTTTCTTATTTTGATATATTTCCTTCATTTTGTGAAAATCTGCGATTATCTTTCGTTCATAATACTCTATGATTGATTGTAATACGGGATGGACGATTGCACAATGGCTAATATAATAAAAGCACAGTAAGAGTTGACACCGTATAGCGCATATGCTATTCTAAGTTTAGACATATCTGGGAAACAATTCTAAGACCATTCGGTTATCTGATTCCCCATATGAAAAACAAAAAAACAGACGAAAGGATGAAAAGCGATAGCATGGGAAAAAAAGCTGCAAAACAAATCGATTTTGCCCGGAAGCATGAAGAAGATTTGCGGCGCCTCAGGGGACTGCGATTGCTGGATGATGATTTCATGCAAAAGGTATTTGAGGACAAGGCATGTACAGAACTTTTACTTCAGATTATTCTGAACCGCACAGACCTGAAAGTGATACATGTAAATGGACAGCAGGATATCAAGAATTTGCAGGGACGTTCGGTAAGTCTGGATATACTTGCTGTTGATGTGGATAACAAAGTATACAACATCGAAATCCAGAGAAGTGATAAGGGTGCTTCGGTAAAACGGGCAAGATATAACAGCAGCCTTATTGATTCCAATGTAACGGAACCTGGTGAAAAATATGAAAAAATCAATAATTGGACCAATGAATCAATTATTGATATATAATTCAAGAGAAAGGAACTTGTATGACTGTTTCAATTCAGGCATTGCAAGTTCCTTTTTATTCATGAATATCACATCTTAATCTTTAATCAGGACTTTCCA